>Ga0308017_1000449_pt1 | contig 12642 bp, 6 predicted proteins | sample Neamet280_FD_203145 | JGI IMG/M metagenome (GOLD analysis project Ga0308017, IMG submission 203145) | Marine microbial communities from water near the shore, Antarctic Ocean - #280 | ecosystem: Environmental > Aquatic > Marine > Unclassified | place: Southern Ocean | collected 2014-10-01
AATCATCATTCTTGTCTACGTTTGTACGAACAAATTACGAAATAGGTGATCAGTGGTCATTCTCAGGTACTGTGAGGAGAGATGGATCTTCCAAATTCGGAGAAAACAACAGATACGGTGTCTTTCCATCTTTTTCTGCGGCATTTAACTTCACTGAGTTGCCATGGGTAATTGAAAAAGAGTGGATTGAATTTGTGAAACTAAGAGGCAGTTGGGGGCGAAATGGAAATGCCGATGGAATTGGAAACTTTGATTACACCTCTATTATCTACAATGGTCTGAACTATACTTTCGGAACAGATCAGCAAATTGTTAACGGCGCAGGTCCAGTGAACACTTCCAATCCCGATTTGAAATGGGAAACCGTAGAACAGACCAATTTTGGCTTTGACCTTGATCTTTTTAAAGGGAAGCTAAATATGGTTTTTGATTATTTTGTTAAAAACACAAACGATATGTTAGCTGTCGTACCTGTCCCGGGAGTCGTGGGATTTAATCCATCTGCGACCAATGTAGCGTCTGCAAAAAACTCTGGTATAGAGCTTGAGGTTAGTTACAAAAATTATGACAATCCTGTAAACTACAGTTTGGGAGGGAATATTTCTTTCATTAAAAACGAAGTCACAGGATTAGGCGAGGGTGGACAGCCTATTTCAAGTGGCAATGTGTTCGGCGCAGGTGATTTTGTGTCATACACTGAAATCGGCATGCCTATCGCATATTTCTATGGATATGAGACGGGTGGTATTTTCCAAACCAATGACGAAGCTGACGCCAACACTTCTCAACCTAATGCACAAGCAGGTGATGTGATTTTTGTCGATCAAAATGCGGATGGAATGATCAATGGTGAGGATAAAGTGATGATCGGAAATCCTCATCCTGACTTTACATATGCTATGAATTGTGAAGTGAAATATAAAGGTTTCGATTTAAGTGTCTTTCTTCAAGGCTCTCAAGGAAACGATATATACAATGGTATTTTCAGATATGACCTAAGTACGACAAACCTACCCATATCAGCGTTAGAGAGATGGACTGGTGAAGGATCTACGAATGAGTACCCAAGGATATCTCATTCAGACCCGAACCAAAACAACAGAGTGTCTGACCGATTTGTAGAAGATGGATCTTATTTCAGGGTTAAAAATCTGCAGATAGGTTACACGCTAAATAATACAACCTCTAAGAAAGTAGGCGCATCAAGTGTAAGATTATACATCTCCGCTCAGAATCTTTTAACCATAACTAAGTATTCCGGATTAGATCCTGAAATAGGTTCCAGGGGAACATTAGAAATAGCCATCGACAGAGGATTCTATCCATCCCCACGAATATTTATGGGTGGCGTAAACGTGACATTTTAAATGAGCAACATGAAACAAATAATCACATATAGCAGTATCATTTTTGCCGTTATCATTTCTTTGGTGTCTTGCAAAAAAGACTTCCTGAACATTAATCCACTCGTAGGATCTACAGAAGCTAACTTTTATCAAAATGAAGATGATGCGGTCTCTGCAACCATAGCCTGCTATAACACGCTTCAACAAGAAGTAACTCCTCTTCAAGGCTTAGGCGGCTTAGCTCCTCATTTCAGATGGTACTTTGGAGATGTTGTTTCAGATGACACTGACAAAGGAGGTTCCAGTGATGGAGATGAGCCAGATTTATTGAAATTTGAATCATTCCAAGGAACCAGTGACAGCAAACTTGTTTTAGGAGAGTGGCAAACTGCTTATAAAGGAATAGCATACTGCAACATCGCACTGGAGAACATCCCAGGAATTGATATGGACAGTGACACCAAGGTTATGTTACTGGGAGAGATTAGATTTATTAGGGCGTACTGGTATTTCAACCTTACAACAATGTTTGGTGGCGTACCCGTTATTGAGGGGTTACTCGCTCCCAGTGAATACCAACAAGCAAAATCTACAGCAGAACAAACGTGGACATTCATTGAAGCGGATTTATCTCAAGCAATGTTAGGTTTGCCCAGAAGAAGCGAGAGGCCATTAAGCGAAACTGGAAGAGCAAATTGGGGCGCAGCTGCAAGTCTTCTCTTAAAGTCATATGTATATCAGGAGAAGTGGGATGACGCCATGGCTTTAGCAGATGAGATCTACAATTCCGGTGAATATTTCTTAGATCTTAATTACGCAAACATTTTCACAAGTTTGGGCGAAAATGGTTCAGGATCTATTTGGGAGATTCAATATATGAATGGTTCCGGTGGCAATTGGGGCAATCAATTAGAGGGGACTTTCACAAATGTATTTCAAAGAGCGAGAGGTCAATTTGGTGGATATGGATTCAACATCCCCACTCAAAATTTAGTGGATGAATTTGAAGACGGTGACCCCAGACTGAGTGCATCTATCTATCAAATTGGAGATCAGATGGGAGATCGTGGTACTTTCACACTCGAAGCAACTGGTATGCCACACTTGTACTACTGTAAAAAATATTTTAACACCTCCGCCGATGAATCAGCTGCTTTAGGTGACCCCAACCCTAATGGTTTAGCCAATGACAGAGTCATTAGATACGCTGATGTTTTGCTTCTAAGAGCCGAGGCTGCATATCATACTGGTGCAACTGGAGTTGCCCTTGAAATGATTAATGAGGTTAGATCTAGGGCAAGAGGTGGCGATATTGCTATTCTACCAGATGTGACCGCAGGCGGACCTTACCTTCTAGAAGCGATATATCATGAACGCCGAGTAGAGTTAGGACTGGAGGGGCATCGCTTCTTCGATATTGTCCGTCAAAATCGGGGTCAGCAAATTCTTGGGGATAAAGGGTTTGTGTCAGGGACACATGAGTTGTTCCCTATTCCTTTGGCTGAGATATCTCTGTCAGGCGGATTATTAATTCAAAATCCAGGATACTAAAATGAATAAGTTTAACCTAGCTATTGTTTTTTCTGCCGCTGTATTAATATATGCTTGCACACCATCTGAAGAAGATGGGATAGAATTGCCTGGGGGACCTAGCGCAACATTTTCATGGAGTTATCTTGAAAATGATTCTAACAGAGTCGTATTAAGCGGATTAGCTTCAGAGGATTCATTTCTACATCTTTGGGAATTTGGAAATGGGCTTACTTCTGTACTTGAATCTGACACTGCATTTTATCCTCAGGCAGGAGAATATGAAGTAACGTATACAGTACACAACGCAGGGGGGATGGCACAATCTTCTCAAACCATCTCTATTTCGCAGACTTTAGAATTACCCTGTGATGGCGATCTGGAACTGCTGACTGGTTGCGACAATCAAAAGACGTGGGTCTTTTCATCGGAAATATCAGCCATTGCTGTAGGTCCAGACCCATACTCTACGACTTGGTACAGCTCGCCTCAAGGAGGCTTAGTGGAAGAACAATATGATGATTCTTATCAATTTACATTTGATGGTGGATTTATTTACAACAACAATGGAGGGACTGTGAATCCTTTTGAAGGGTATGTCGTCAATGAATTGGCCGTTCCAGAACTCACATTTCTGTTCTCTGAAGGAACGGGGACAAGCGGCGAAAATCAAATTATAATCCCAACTGTAGATGAATTCTGTTGGTTTATTGGAACATGGGATTCCGGTCCCGCATATGATATTGTAGAGCTTAGCGAGACAAGACTGGTTTTACATTCAACACAACGCAATGGCGATTGTACACAAGGAGACGGATTCTTCACCTATATTTTTGTATCCCAATAAATCATTGTCTAAGGTAAAACTATGAAGCACTTTACTTTATATATCGCTACGTTACTTCTCTTCACTGGTTGTGAGAGTTGTGGGGATTCCGGTGTCGAGCCATTTAATTCAGAAATAAAATTCCTGAATGACAGAAGTGCCTACGAAAATGAAAGCAACAGTGTTTTCGATTTCACAATTAAGCTAGACACGCCAAATACGGAGGCCGTTACCGTAGACTATTATACTGAGGATATCTCTGCCCTTGAGGGAGAAGATTATATCTCAAGCAATGGGACTGTCATGTTTGGCCCGGGAGAAATTGAGAAGATTATCTCTGTCGAAATAGTTGTTGACGCATATCTTGAAAGTGACGAGCAGTTTAAGGTTGTACTGACTAATCCAACGAATGGCTACCTTAAAAACAATGTTCAAGAAGCTACAGGTACAATAAAAAATGATGACTCCGAAGTGGAAATGACGAATGAAGGTTATACTTCAGCAGATTCATATGATGGGATGGAATTAGTGTGGTCTGATGAGTTTGAAGGAACGACTATAAACACGTCTAATTGGACCTATGACCTAGGAACTGGGAACTCGGGATGGGGGAACAATGAATTACAGAACTATGTCCAAACTCCAGACAACTCGTATTTGCAAAATGACAATCTATTTATCGTTGCGAGAGAAATATCTAATGGACAGTATACATCGGCTAGACTTAAATCACAGGGTTTAAAGAACTTCACCTATGGTCGTATAGACGTGCGTGCGATACTGCCTATAGGTCAAGGCTTATGGCCTGCGATTTGGATGTTAGGTTCTAACTTTGAAAGCGTAGGATGGCCTGCGTGTGGCGAAATTGACATCGCGGAGCTAGTAGGGACAAATCCGAGAAGGGTTCATGGCACCTCACATTGGGGTGCAAACAATTCCGTTCATCAATATAATGGCAATGGTATATCACTCCCTTTTCCAGAGACATTTGCAGATGAGTATCATGTATTCTCAATAGATTGGCAAGAAAACCAGATCACTTGGCTACTCGATGATGTTGAATTTTTCACCATCAATTCTTCACAGATGAATGGTCAAGCATATCCATTTAACGAAGACTTCTTCTTTATTTTAAACGTAGCTGTTGGAGGTAATTGGCCTGGATATCCGGATGAGTCAACATTGTTTCCGGTATATATGGCCATTGATTACGTGAGGGTTTTTCAATAACGACATTACTCTTTAATGAATCTTTGGGAACTGAGTTGTCCAAGATCAGATTCAAGAATAATCTCATACATTCCACGACTCAAATTACTGATGTCGAATCTGTTGTCAATGTCTGTTAGAGGCTGATTTAAAATATGTGTGCCACGTCCATGTATATCTGTAATAGAAAGCGACATACCCACATCTGAATGCTTCTTAACCACGATATATTCTGACGCTGGGTTAGGACTGATTGTGATTTGAAGGCCATTTAAATTGTCAATGCCATTTACATCATAATTTAAAAGATCTGATTGGTACTGGCAACCATTAATTTCAATTAACAGGTAATATTCACCAGATGACAGAGGCGAATAAAAAGGACCATTCCCTATGGCCACACCATCTAAAAACCAAGAATAACTCGATACGATATATGTGTCATTTAAGACTGGAATAAAGAGGTCATCAATGTTTTGAATAGAAACAGAAATGGTGCTTAAACAGGGTTGAAAGATCGCTATAAACGCATCATCATCAATTAATTCTAAATTGACTGTTTGAGAGTAAGCACCCATAACTCCTTCATTCATGTGCGTGTTGTTTTGCCACTCTACAAACCCGAAACCTTCATTTGGCAACGCTTCTATTTGAACAGGACATCCCTTGAAATACGCGCCAGTCCATGGAAATGTCTCAGGAACGATCGTAGATATCTTGACTTGACCTGCACCGTTTGGGAATACGTCTAGAAACAAATCCACTGTGCCAGGCAAACCAAACGAATTAACAACGTTATTTCTAGCAGGGTTCAATCTGTTATAATTGTAATACTTAATCGCCTGAACAGAAGCAAGCCAATCATTATAAGATCCTACCTGACCCCATCTTTGAATATTTAATGGCATGGTCGCAGATAACAAAGAATACATAGAGTCCACGACATTATTGAAGTAGCCCTGCCTGAAATTTGTGTTCAGCAAGTCCGCATATCTATTCACAAACAAACATTTGAATTCATTGTTCTCCAAAACATGATCGAAAATCATACTGTGATTATTTACGAAGCCTGGATTTCTTGCATATTCAATATAATTGTCCGAAATCCCTGCGCCAAAGTATCCATACGCAGCATCCATATCATACATGGCATACCTCCATTTTCCGTCCAGTTGATCACTCCGGAAAAGCTTCATGTTATTCGCGTTCCAAAAAATGCCAATCCAATCTGAGTTCTGGGTGAATGTTTCGAATACGAAATAATCTATATATGAGTCTAAGTCAAAAACAGAACCGAAGGCGTTGATAAATCCGTCACTTTCAGGATCTAAATTGAGAATTTGCTCCGCATCGGAAATGAAAGTTAAGCCCTCTCCATTAAGCACTTCAAATGTGTTCATTAAATCGACTGATTCAGATGGGACTGCAAAATTATTTTCTACATAATGCGCGTCAATCTTTTCTCGAACACCATAAATCCCCCAAAAATCACCATTCAAATACAAAATAGCTGGCTCCCATGATGAATATGAAATATGCGTCCCTCTTGCAATATTTGAAATGATGGCATCTTGTAATTTATCACTCCAAACATGTTGCCCTCCATTCCTGAGATTTAAATTATTGAAACTCGTAATATTGGATTTATTGTTCATGATAGGATGTTCAAACAACCCTGAATATTGATTTTTGAAATCTAATCTAAAAGATTTTTGAGGCTCAGCTCTTGACCAACCTCCATGTATCTCCAAATCAATCGTCTCTTCTGACTTAAGTTCACCATTAACATCGAAATATTTTAACCTTGATTTCTTTGACCATGGCTGCCAGAAATTGCTTCCAAAATATGGATACTCAGAAGAAGCATTGTCACCTAGAACGTATATCCCCGTTTCCCAATCCCACAAATTCAAGGAATCAGTAATGACTGAAAACACGTTCATCCCTGATTGTTGCTCATTGAGTATATAGATCGCATCTGAAGTTGAGCTAGGGAGATTGTTACTTGTACTGAATGCCTTAGCGCTTATTATAGATGTTTCAGACAATGAAATAGGAGAAGAATATTCTTGAGCGTTGTTTCCTGGTTCATCTCCATTGTGCGTAAACTTAACAATGACATCGGAATTAGCATTTTGTATCGCAACATCAATGTCCTCATCATACCAGCCTGAAGGGATTGTAAAAACCGGATCGTCCTCTATCCCACTGTAACACACGCTACTTTCATTACTTAAGCCTGGCGTAGGAGTATCAAAATAGCAAATAGAATTATAATTTGATGGACTGTATCCCATGCTTAACCCGTCTCTTAAGTTTTCGCTTAGTGCGATCACATCTGTGAGGGAATTGTCAATCTTACTTAAAATGAGAGGCTCTCCAGTACGTAACTTAAAATTCGTGTGGAAATATGTTTTAGGGATGGTCCACCAATTTGAAGGTTCAATATTCCCAAGATTAATATCGTCAACAACGCCTATATGAAGAAAAGGCCTCGCAGTAAGATCAGAAGAAGTAGCGGACGTATTGTGAACTTGAATAGACAGCATGTTGCTCCCCTCAAAAAGGTTTTGAGTGAGGAATTCATGGTCAAAAACATATGACCCTGGCTCCCCTCCCGAGTATATCACTGCTTCACTTTCAAATTCGGCTAAGTCATTATAATCACCCATAACAAGTGACATATTTAGGGATCTGGCAATTTCAATACCATTAATATAGGCGATGAAACCATCATCATAATCTATATGAAAAGCCAAATATTTGACATTGTCAAATGAATCAATTTCAAATTGTCTTCGAATAAAAACGGAAGTTACATTTGATGTAACAGTATTGTCATCATTGTCTCCATATCCAATAGATAAAGGCCCGATCTGCCAAGATGCATCATCAAAGTTTAGTGAAGTCCAATCACTATCTACCTGTGAATTTGGGGTGATGTATCTACATAAAGAGCCATCACCTACAATCTGCTCCCAATGGTCGACCACATAATGCTTGTCCTTAGCAGAAGCTAACAATAACATTGTCGAATCAGGCGGCAAAAGAACACTGGGGAAAATCCATTTCGCCCAATTATCTGCGTCATCCGATATCTGATAATCTGACAATAGAACACTATCTGTGCTCGTATTATAGAACTCTATCCAGTCATAATCATCTCCCAACACATCGTTAAAACCATTCAAGGGAGATACTTCAGAAATGACCAATTGACATAGACACAGAGTCGGTGTCAAAAAAATAAAACCCGATAAAACCCAGCGCCATAACATATTTTTCATCTGTTACAAATATAACCAAAGTCTGACAGCAGTTCTGGTCATTATAAAGGTGTTTTAGGTCATGGATAACTCTTTCGATTCAGGAATCAAGAAACAATTGCTGCATCGCTACATTAGCAGTATGAAATTGCAACTGTCTCTCCTTGGGTTATTAGTGTTCATTGTTGGATCGAGTTCTGCTCAAAACATGGCCCAAGTGGACCGCCAAGCCCTTTCAGAATTGGACGCTCTTGTCGCCGAAAACGACACCCCTAAAAGTCTCTTGCAAGCTGCCGGAGCATACCCCGTAGCCCAAGTACACGGGCAAGCCACGGTAGGGTTCTTGGGGCGATTGACCCCCAGCATTTCGGAAGCCGAATGGCGCGCATGGGCTGCGAATGAAGAAGCTGTGACTGCGGGGGCATGTCGTCAAGGAATCGCCTCGTTTCGTGTGGATGCATTCGCACTCAATGCCTTGTGGCACACCCCCATGGACCTTGTGGAATTGGCCTCCCGAGCGGTGCCTGATGTCAACAAAGTCCGCTACGGAACACGGGTGGACAGTGTGCATGCGGGATTCAACCTTCCGCAACCTTATCATGGCGAAGGCGTGCTCATCGGCGTGCTCGATTGGGGATTCGATTACACCCATCCGATGTTTCGCGACACCACCCTCTCCACCTCTCGCATCCGTGCAGTCTGGGACCAATTCCGTCAAGCTGGGCCCACGCCCGGTGATTACGGGTACGGGACCGTGGCAGATTCCCCAGTGGACATCCAATTGTTAGGAAGCGACACCTCGAACGTCTACGGATATTCTACACACGGAACCCATGTGGCCGGGATTGCCGGTGGCAGTGGCGCTGGGATTGGACTGAAAGGCATGGCGCCTGCCGCACAATTCTTGTTTGCCACACTGTTGGTGGATGAGTCTTCCGCGCTGGATGCCTATGATTGGATGCAAAGCGTAGCGGAAGCCGACGGGAAACGTTTGGTCATCAACAACAGCTGGGGTTTGCCACAATGGGGGACGCCGGACGGCAGTGCGCTGAGCAACCAATTCATCGACGCCATGTCCGACGAAGGGGTCGTGTTTGTGAGTTCCAATGGCAACAACGGCGATGTGGACTTTCACCTTGACCATACCTTTCAAGCGCCGGGGGATACCATTCGCTCCCGTATCAAGTTTTACCCGCTGAATGCCAACCCCAACGCCTGGGGCCAGAATCTCACATTGTGGGGCGAGGTCGGTGAGTCTTTTGACATGGGATTCCTTGTGACCACTGGCTTATCAACAGTTGTGGGTGCTAGCCCGATGTTCAGCACTGCCGACGGGCCTTTGATGCTGGACACCATTAAGGTGGTCAACAACGACACCCTCATTTACGACGTGGTTTTAGAACCTTCTCACCCGGCCAACGGCAGACCGTTCATGCAGATGCGTATCCACAAAGGGAACGCCAACGTCGCCGTGGCAATGCAAGTGACCGGTGAAAGCGGGCGTGTGCATGCCTGGAATCACACACACTTGACGAATGATGTGGGCAACTGGGGGCAGGACTTCCAAGCCGCCCAATCGGGTTGGGTGGGTGGTGATCCGTACTACGGCATTCAACAACCCGCCTGTGGCCACAGCGTCATCGCCGTGGGGGCGTACACCTCGGAATACCTGAACCCCGTGGGGACTGAAGTGGGCGGCACATTGGCCAACTTCTCCACCTATGGCCCTACCCTGGACGAACGGCTCAAACCCAATGTCTCCGCCCCGGGTGTGAGCGTCGAGTCTTCCTTGAGCTCGTTCCGAGACGGCGGGTACAGCATCACCAATACGGTTGATTTCGATGGGACCGAATACGAATTTGCGCGGCTCTCTGGGACGAGCATGAGCGGACCCGCCGTAACTGGCGTGGTTGCGTTGATGTTGGAAGCGAATCCTGAGCTGACTCCGGCTGACATCCGTTCCATCTTAGAGTCGACAGCCCGCGAGGACGAAGACACAGGCGCGCTTTCTGCTGTGGGAGACAATGTTTGGGGACACGGAAAGGTGACCGCTTCACAAGCCGTCATTGCTTCTTTATCATGGGATTCAAGTCTGGGCAGGCCGGACATGGCAGTCGACCAACCCACTCTCTACCCGAATCCTGCACGAGAACAACTGTGGTTTTCTGGACTGTCTTACGGCGAATCAACTTGGGAAATCTTTGACATTCACGGCCAGTTGTGCCAGTCCGGCCAAACCTTTCATCTGACCTCCATTGATGTTTCAGGTCTGCATACAGGCTTATACATCATTCAGATTCGAAGCTCCCGCGCTTCGCAGGCATTCAAGTTCCTGAAAAGACTGTGAGTACCTTCACCCTTCACAGATGTCAATTGTGAGTGAAAATTCAAAGAATAAGACCATGAAATACATTCTTTCTTCCTTCAGTTTAGTCGTTGTGATGTTGATTGTGTCATCTTGCAGCTATTCAGAATCAGCTTTCTATTTGGATGCCAATGGTCTAACAGTTAAAGCCAAAGATTGGGTTGTAGTAGGTACCGTAGGCGAGCTGAATGGCGTCAATTATGTTGCCGTCAATGATAGCTCCTCAAGGGCGATTTTAGGAGGTGTTCCAAATGATTCTTTACAATTTGTTACCACCCTCATGACTGACATGAGTTGGTTATTTACCTCAGATATAGCATTAAAATGGAATGACATCTTAAATGTGAGTGATTGGGATGTGAGCAATGTGAAAAACATGTCAGGCATGTTTGCCAATGTAAATTCAATCAACAAAGATTATGGGGGAATTGAAGGCAGTAATTTAGCCAATCGTCTTTCACATTATTTTAATGGAAGTTCATTTGATCAGGAGATAGGGCAATGGGACGTAAGTCATGTGACGAATATGTCAGGGATGTTTTGCGGCGCAGATTTGTTTAACAGGTATATTAATGATTGGAACGTAAGCAACGTTAACAACATGGCTTGGATGTTTGCAGGTGCAGCCAAGTTTAATCAAGGAATTGGTGATTGGGATGTGGGTGAAGTCACAAATATGTCAGCTATGTTTCTTAGAGCAAAGTTGTTTGGCAATCAAGATATAGATTATAGTTATGTCTGGGATGAACTTGGTTGCGATTGTGGTGAGCAATTTCGCTCATGGGATGTGAGTCGCGTCACAAATATGTCAAGCATGTTCTATGAAGCCACCGAGTTTAATAGAGGACTTAATCACTGGGATGTTAGTAGCGTGACGAATATGTCATACATGTTCGCAGGCACACGTGCGTTTGGGCGATTTAACTATCAGTATAATTCTGATTGGAATATTAGTGATTGGGATGTGAGTCATGTCACAAATATGTCAGGCATGTTTGCTAGAACGAGCTCATTTAACGACAACATTGGTGATTGGAATTTAGGCGATTCGACGACCACTACTATGATGTTGTATCAAGCAGAAGCTTTCAAGCAAGAGACAAGTCATTTAATTCCTATCAGAGATTCCCTCAAGACGACAAAGTTCTTTCCTAAAGGTATAAGAAATCTTGATAGTTTATGGTTGTTCGGGCCCCCAGGTAGTGTCAATTTGGAAACTTACCTTAAGGCTAATTATGACTCAATTTCTCCTAAAACATCCGATAGGCTAAGCAATGAAAAGATCATTACAAGTTTCTTCAATAAAACCAAGGATCTTCCTGGAGGCTATATTGTAAATGAATCCGTCATAAACCATCCACAGTCTATTTCTTTGCATCAATATTTTGAAAATAACATTTCTTTATCCACAATCAATTTTGAGGATGAAAATGACATTCAAACTATACTATTGGTTAAGTTTCCTAAAATGGAAATACAAATAGCCAAAACATTACTTGAAAATCAATATGTATTGTCACCATCTTGGTGGACTGAATGGTCCGATGGATCTCCCATCAATAAGTGGGTGATGTACAATCCAAATGTTGATGATATGAAAAGTTTTGAAGGTTATTTAATCATTCAAGAACAAGATTTTACTGTCATTCTCACATTGACTTCCTGGACATATATGGGTTGTTGATTTTCTTATTCGTAAAAAACGTCAATCACACGACTAATATCACCCTTTCAGTGTCAGGCTAAAGAGATCTTCCTGAGCTTAGAAAAGTTCAGACGCAATCAAGTTTCCAGAGGTTGATAACGGCAAGTAATGGCGTTAACGTTTTTACATCAGATTCGACTTATCTTACAACATGAATATGAAATGTGGACTTACTTCTTTGCTCTGTGTCGTTACGCTGTCTCTCACTGCTCAAGACCCTCAAGTTGGAGATTTTTATCAAGGAGGCATTGTCTTTTATACTGATTCTTTAGGACACGGATTAATCATGGACACCACGTATTTAGCTGAATCCGAGTGGGGATTGCATTGGGTATATCACTCAGGTGCTGTCGAAGAATTTATCGGTGCAGGACAATTTAACACAAACAATCTTG
>Ga0308017_1000451_pt1 | contig 12621 bp, 14 predicted proteins | sample Neamet280_FD_203145 | JGI IMG/M metagenome (GOLD analysis project Ga0308017, IMG submission 203145) | Marine microbial communities from water near the shore, Antarctic Ocean - #280 | ecosystem: Environmental > Aquatic > Marine > Unclassified | place: Southern Ocean | collected 2014-10-01
GGAATTAAGACAAGCTACTGCACTGAAGGTGCTTTATTCTGCGACAAGTCGTGCGCGAACAGGCACCGAAGAATAAAGCAAGTCGTTAAGCAGAGAAGTCATTAAGTATTTTATCTGCCAAGAAATCACTTAGTTTGAAGTAACTCTCGGTGGTCCATCCAGCGACGTGAGGACTCAAGTATACATTTGGAGATTCTAGAAGTCGCGACAATGTTTTTTGAGCATCCGTTGTGCCCATTGATGTTAATCCTTCCAACGAGCGCCCCTCAAATTCAAGCACATCTAATCCGATTGAAGTGACTTGATTCGCGTCTAAGGCGTCCAACAGATCTTTTGTCACTACAACAGATCCTCTAGAGCTGTTTACAAAAACAAAAGGATGTGAGAATCGAGCGAGCCAAGTAGAATCTATTAATCCATTTGTTTCATCTGTTAATGGGAGGTGAACGCTCACAATTTCACTGCGCCTGAAGAACGCTTCCTCGGTCACTTCTGTGACATATTCATCACTGAACCCAGAGGTATACTTGTCGTAAGCAATTATTTTGCAACCAATCCCGCGAAGTTTTGTAGCCAGCGCTTTGCCCATCACTCCATACCCAATGATCCCTACGGTCTTGCTCCCCAATTCCATTCCTCTGTGCTTCTCTCTTTCCCAAACTTTGTCGTGCACACTCTTGTCGCAACTTCTCAGTTTGTGCATGATCATCAGGAGCATTCCGAGGACGTGCTCCCCCACAGCATCACTGTTGCCTTCTGGAGAATTATAGACGCGAATGTCACGGGATTTTGCAGCTTGTAAATTGATATTTTCGAGACCAGATCCACTCCGAGCGATCCACTGAAGTTGAGGCATCGCATCGAGCAATTGATTGTCAATTCTTATACGTGACCTCAGGACGATTCCTTGTATGTCCTTTAATTGACCTTGTTGTATCTCCTCCCTCGAAAGAAGCAAATGTTCCTCACATTCGAATCCATTTTCGATTAAACGCGTTTTTAAAACAGGGTGTACGGTATCGAGAATAGCAACCCTCATTATCATCTGTTAAATAAATGAACTGACAAATGACCCTACACTGAAATAGATAATAAGTCCGATGATGTCATTTGCAGTCGTAATGAATGGACCTGTCGCTAATGCAGGATCTATTTTACGTTTTTCAAGCATAAGTGGAACGAACGCACCAAATAGAGCGGCGAATACGATGACAAACATCAACGAGATACCTACAGTCGTGCTGAGTGCTTTGTCGAACCCTAATATTAAGGTCACGATGAAAATAATGCTTGCACAGATGGCGCCATTTAAAAGGCCCACACTAAGTTCTTTTGCCAGACGACCTGCAATATCAGATGTGCTGATGCTTGAAGTAGCAAGACCTTGCACGACGATCGCAGAGGATTGTACGCCCACGTTTCCTCCCATAGCGGCAATGAGTGGGATGAAAAGCGCCATTTCTGGGTTTGATACGATGTCAAATGCGCCGATGACATAAGCGCCACCTACGCCTCCTCCCAATCCGATTAATAACCATGGCAGTCTGGCTCTGGTTAACGTCCAAACAGAATCATACGACTCTACATCCTCTGAAATTCCTGAGGCAAGCTGATAATCGCGTTCTGCGTCTTCAATAATAACATCCACAGCATCATCTATCGTAATTCGGCCGAGTAGAACCCCATCATCGTCTACAACGGGAAGGGCGACCAGATCATATCTCTCCATCAAGCTCACAACGAGGTCCTCGTTTTCATTTGAGTTGATCCATACCGTTTCGTCGGAATCTTTAATGTCACTTATGGGTGTCCTGGTACTTGTAGATGACAACAGGAGGTTTTGAAGACTCAATCGTCCTGTAAGTTTCCCCTTTTCATCTACCACGTAGATGGTGTATAGATTTTCTATGTCTTCAGATTGAACGCGGATCTCTTTTACAGCTCTTGCAACACTCCACGTTTCTTCTACCTGAACAAGTTCTTTTGCCATCAATGCGCCCGCAGTACCTTCGGGATATTCCAGCAGAGACTGTACATCCGAGACAGACTCCTTGTCCTTGACGTGCGAAAATACTTCTTCTATTTTTTCAGACGAAAGTTCGCTGATAATATCTGCAGCATCGTCAGATGCGAGTCCGTCAATAACATCCTCCGCAATTTCCTTTGACGTAAGCGTGGCGAGAAGATCTTCACGTACTTCTTCGTCCAATTCGGCAAGAACGTCTGAGCGTGCGTCATCAGCCAGCAGTCGATATAGATAATGAACATCGTCACGCTTGATTTGGTTTAAAATCAACGCGATATCATTTGCATGGAGCGTCTCTAGTTTATTGATGAGCGCACGGTCCTTGCCCTCTTCAATTAAAGAGTGAAACTTACTTAGATATTCTTTTGACAGATCGAGCATGTGCGCAGAAATACGGAGACAAAGTTATGCCAGTTTAGTTTTGTAGCTTGTTGCGTTTTTTGATAAAAAAATCTTTGACCAACTTGGCGCATTCTTCTTCTAAAACGCCAGAATGCACTTCGGTTTTAGGGTGAAGCAATCCATTCTCACCGACTTGCCCACCATGACCTTCTTTTTCCTGTAAGACGCCCCATCTTTTATAGCCACGTTTTAAATCCTGTGCGCCATATACAATCCGGCCTATTCTCGTCCAAAAGCCTGCTCCCGCACACATGGGGCACGGCTCCAGCGTAACATAGAGCGTGCATTTATCTAAGAATTTGCCACTTAGGAATTCTGAGGCACTTGTAAATGCTTGCATTTCAGCATGGGCGGTGAAGTCACGCAATCGTTCACATAGGTTGTGCCCACGCGCGATTACAGATCCTTGAAATACAATCACAGCGCCAACGGGAACTTCGTCAAGGCTTCCAGCTTCTTCGGCTTCTTGTAAAGCCAATCGCATAAACCTTTCGTCCTCTTTTTGGCGTTTTTCTGCGCTTTGATTATTTAATTCTTCAACCATGCTGCAAGTTCGTTCATCGCGGTTTTGTTTGGTGCTTTTGAGAATAATTCTGGAGGAAATTCCCCAGACATCTCAGGAATCATAAGATTGTTCAAGTCTTTCTGGGTGCAAGAAGCGAATCCAAATTTTTCAGTCCAAACATCACTTAACACTTCTTGTTCCATCTGACCAGGTGTCGGGATGAGAATTGCTTGTTTTTTTAAAGCAACCAAATCTAGCAGTGAGGTATATCCGCTTCGGCATATTAGAATTTCAGAAGCGCATATTGCTTCTGAAATCTCTACATCGCTAGGATCGTAAAGTGTCAATATATCACCATCTTTTCGAGAATCCCCCCCCGGTTTGCCGGCAAAAATAATCCCTTTTTCAGGTCGGTTTTGCATCCATTTTCGCAGTGCGTTTTCCATTGTCGTTCGATGGGGTTCTGGTCCGCTAATAATTCCTACAAGTGGGTAGGGGGTGGTTGACGTTTGTGTCAGATCTTTTGAAGGGTTCACGAGTCGGCTCAGAATCCCGATGAATTTTGTTACTGGATGTATTCTTTTCGACGTGAGTGGGCCTGATATTGATGTCGGACCAGGTGGTAAATCGGGGACCCAGACTTCTGAAAAAGGGCTTGTAAATCGTCGAATCAGCCATTGTGCCATAGGGCTGAATAGCGAAGGAACAGGGAATCTTAGGAGATGCGTCATAAGAACAGACGGTACATTTGCGTCATACGTACCCAGGCAATTGTCACTGAAGATCTTTGTAATAGAACGAGATTTTACGTGTTTCACAGTCCATTTCTTCTCTTCATAAATGCTTAATAGAAGCTTGGGGGTTTGGGCTACAATCTTAAGCATGGTGAATTTATGGCTGTAGGTAATAACTGCGCCAGGTTTGTCGAAAAAGGTCACTCCCGACCTGTTTTTGAGACGATTTTCCAACCATATTAGTGCATCTCCTGTACTCGCGACATCGACTTCCCATCCGAGATCGAGCGCGCCTTCAATAATTGGGAGGGTTCTACTCGCATGTCCCATCCCCCAATTTAGTACTGCAATTAATATTCGAGACATAGCCGCAAGTTCTTAATTTTGTACCAGCAAATTACATTTGCGATAAATAGTGCAATGGGAAAAGATAAACTGAGAAAATGGGCGGAAAACGAGACGTTTAATCACGTGTTTGAACCGTGCCTTCAAGATGCAGTCAAAGGATTGGATGGAAACCTCAAAGGGAGTTGGGCGTCTGAGATTTTTAAAAACGACAATCCCATCACTCTTGAGTTAGGGTGTGGCAAAGGTGAGTATACAGTTGGACTTGCTAGAAAGTATCCCAACAGAAATTTCGTTGGTGTAGATATTAAGGGGCACAGATTTTGGAGAGGCGCAAAAACAGCGAAGGAGGAATCTCTTCCGAACGTTGCCTTTCTACGAACCCGTCTCGAGTTTATTAATAAATATTTTGACACCGACGAGGTGTCCGAGATTTGGCTTACTTTTTCCGATCCACAACCGAAGGATGAAAAGGGTACCAAGCGCATTACCTCTTCGGTTTACATTGAGATTTATAAGAAAATATTAAAGCCGGGTAGTTTTATAAATGTCAAAACAGATTCAGTTCTTTTGTACGATCTGTCCAAGGAAAGTTATTTAGAAAAGGGGTATATAATTCATTTAGACAGTCAAGATGTATATGGCGATTTGGTTCACAGGGTTCCCAAAGATCTTCGTGAAGCACTTGAAATTATAACGTATTATGAGAAGAGGTGGCTTTCTGAGGGAAAGAAAATTCATTTCATTCAGCTCGAAGTTTAATCAGTCCTCGCAATGGGTTTCAATGAAGATGTATTTGACGTAGTCCGCAACATTCCACGCGGAAGAGTTACTTCTTATGGGGCCATTGCCAAATGTCTTGGAGATGTTAGAGCAAGTAGGAGAGTGGGGTGGGCTTTGAATCAAAGTTTCACTGTTTCACCACCCGTTCCTGCGCACCGTGTGGTAAATAGATTGGGGATGTTGTCAGGTGCCATCCACTTCCCTCCACAGCGCTCTATGGAAGATGAATTGGCAAAAGAAGGCGTAAATGTAAAAGATGGCCAAGTTGTCACTTTTGACAGGCACTTTTGGGACCCTATGACCGAACTTTGAGGTTCTTATATATGAGATGAATATTACTAGAGAACAAATTGTAACTGCGTTAAGTGGGGTTGTAGACCCAGATTTCGGGAAAGATATTGTGTCTTTGAATCTTGTGTCTGGAATTGACATTGACGGGCTTACGATCTCTGTTGAGGTGAAGTCGAGCAATCCAGCTTTGCATGCGCGAAAGAGAATGCAAGAGGCTGTTGAATTTGCAATTGAAAGGGCCTTCGGTTCCGAAGTGAAGGCCTTGGTGAAAGTAGGCGCCTTGCCTGCCGAGGAGAGAACCACAGAAACGAGAAAAGTACTTCCTGGAGTGAAGCAAATTATTGCCATCGCCTCGGGAAAAGGGGGTGTGGGTAAAAGTACAGTCAGTTCAAATATAGCCGTTGCCCTTTCCCAACTTGGGTATAAAGTAGGCCTGTGCGACGCGGATATTTATGGGCCAAGTATTCCTACAATGTTCGGCGTACAAGGTCACAATCCCAAACCAGTTGAAGTGGATGGGAAGCACCTGATGGAACCCGTTGAAATGCATGGTGTGAAAATGCTGTCCATTGGATTTTTTGCCGATTCAGACCAAGCGATTGTATGGCGCGGTCCGATGGCTACGAAAGCTTTGAAGCAACTGTTTTCTGATGTTCATTGGGGCGAGCTAGATTTCATGATCGTTGATCTTCCTCCAGGAACAGGTGACATTCATCTGAGTCTTGTCAGTGACATCGATTTAACGGGTGCGGTTATCGTCTCAACACCACAGGATGTTGCCTTAGCCGATGCGCGCAGAGGCGTTGGGATGTTTCAATTAGAGGCCATTAATGTTCCTGTTTTAGGCATGATAGAAAACATGTCCTACTTCGTGCCACCTGATGCAAAGCAGTTTAAATATCATATTTTCGGACGTGACGGCGTGAAAAGACTGTCAGAGACTTTGGGAGTGCCCTTTCTTGGAGAACTCCCCTTATTACAAACAATACGTGAGGCATGTGATGTAGGTCGCCCTGTCGTATTACAAGGAGATACAGATGCCGCAGCTGCATTTCGTGCTGTCGTGGCTAACTTGCTTGAAGTCCTAGGGAAAAACGTAAAAAAATGACCGACCCAATCGTACCAGAAAATTTATCAGATTTAGCGAAAAGAGTGCAAGGCGCGCTCGCTCAGCTGCGTCCTTATCTCGAAGCTGACGCAGGAGATATTACTTTGCATGAAATCACGGACGATTTCATTGTAAAAATAGAACTTCACGGTTCATGTGTGGGGTGTGCTTTAATCGATATGACGATTAAAGGAGGCGTAGAATCAGCGATTAGAAGTGTCGCTCCAGAAGTAAAATCTATAGAAGCAATTAATCGATGATTCAAACAGATATTTTGATAATTGGTGCAGGTCCATGTGGTTTATTTACTGTTTTTGAAGCGGGCTTACTGAAGATGAGGTGCCACTTAATCGATTCTCTTCCTCATCCAGGGGGGCAGTGTACAGAAATCTATCCAAAGAAACCTATTTACGATATTCCGGCCTATCCCTCTATACTTGCGGGTGAACTTACCGAGCGTTTAATGGAACAGATCGAACCTTTTTCTCCAGGTTTCACACTCGGCGAAAGAGCAGAGATCGTAGAAAAGGATGAGGACGGTCAGTTTGTGTTAACGACGAATAGAGGGACCAAGCACCGTGCCCCGATTATCGCTATTGCTGCTGGATTGGGATGTTTTGAGCCCCGAAAGCCGCCCATTGATAATCTTGCTTTATATGAAGACAAGGGCGTTGAGTATATTATTAAAGATCCAGAGTTCTACAGAGGTAAAAAAGTCGTGATCTCTGGAGGTGGAGATTCTGCACTGGACTGGACCATCTTCTTGGCAGAGGGTGTTGCATCTGACGTCACTCTTGTTCATCGTCGCCCAAGTTTCAGAGGTCATCCGGACAGCGTGCAAAAGGTATTGGATCTTGCAGAAGCTGGAAAAATAAATCTCATCACAAATGCTGAAGTTGTGGGTGTTTCTGGTGATGGAAACTTAAACGCCCTTGAAGTAAAGCATAAATCTGAAGGGATGATGTCCATTGCGACAGATCACTGGGTGCCTCTTTTCGGATTGAGTCCCAAGTTGGGCCCTATCTCAGAATGGAATCTCAATATTTCTAAAAATGCGATTGAGGTAGATACGTTTGACTATTCTACGAATGTCCCGGGGATTTATGCCATCGGTGACATTAATACCTACCCTGGTAAATTAAAGCTGATCCTTTGTGGTTTTCATGAGGCCACTTTGATGGTCCAAAGCGCCTATAAAAGAATTTTCCCAGACAAGAATTTGGTCTTGAAGTATACCACTGTTACTGGAAAACCCAGTTTGTAAGATCTATTTAAATTTTGTGCCATGGATGATATGATCAAAGTATTCGTTATAGATCGGGACGAGAAGCGACACGCGTTAGATGCGCCTACGGATATGAACATGAACATGATGGAGCTCTGTAAAAGCTACGAGCTTCCTGTGGAAGGCACATGTGGAGGTATGGCGATGTGTGCGAGCTGCCACATGTATGTCCAAAGTGCTCACGATATCTCTGAACGCTCGGAAGACGAGGAGGATATGCTAGACGAAGCGTTTTTTGTTGAGGACAATAGCCGTTTGGGATGCCAAATCAAACTGACATCAGATCTAGATGGCCTTGAGGTAAAACTGGCTCCAGTAGGTGAGTAGATCTATCTGATGCCCACTCCTGGGTTCAGTAATTCACCAGATTCAAGAAGCTTGGCGAGTGTTTCGGAGTTCTCAAGTTCCTTTACAGCGAGGATGTGATGCGGTGCATGTGTATCTGAACACACCATTCGAATCCATCCCTGATCAACGGCATAGTTCGCTGTTTCTTTCGCCAACTCGCCATAATTCCCTACAAGTGTTGCCGCGTTTACAGTAAGGATGACTCCTTTTGCGTGTAGATTTTCAAGTTTACTTCTGTCCATATGCCAGTACGGATACCTTGCGCAGTGCGCCACAACAGGTGTGATTCCAGAAGTCTGCATCTTAAATATGGCCTCTGTCAAAAGTTCATCATTGGGCGCTTCGTGGAAGGCAAATTCAAAGAGAAGCATGTCGTGTTTGTCTCCATTGAGCGGGTCTACGCAAGGAAAGGTAAGAAGCTTGTCCGGATTTTCTAAAAGCGCAATAAAAGAGGTGTCGAGGAAATATTCGGCGGCTAGAATTAATTTTAGAGATGGGAACCGTTTGGAAACTTCCAGTTTTAATTCATTAAAACGCGGTTGTAAAATATCCGGCGTATTTGGATACAAATCTGACATAATATGTGGCGTGGTCACCAACCTTTCGAATCCCAATTGATGTAGTCTGGATATTAACGCAAGGGCAGAGGTCATGTCAGGCGCTCCGTCATCTACACCGGGCACCAAATGGCTGTGAACATCAGTAATCAGATGTTTTAAATCGTTTTTGACAACACGTTGAGATGGGCGCTTGCGAAATAGATTTCTTAGAAAAGTTAGCATCACTTTCCGTAATGCTGTTCGTAGTATTTTTCATATTCCCCCGACACAACTTTATTCAGCCATTCTGAGTTTTCTAAATACCACGCCACCGTTTTTTCTAAACCCACTTCAAAAGTTTCGCTCGGTTTCCACCCCAACTCTCTTTCTATTTTCGACGCATCTATGGCGTACCGTTGGTCGTGTCCCGCACGGTCTTTCACAAAAGTAATCAGTCTATCAGAACTGCCTTTCGGGCGCTGTAGCTTTTCATCAACGACTTGAATCAGATGTTTCACCAAATCAATATTCGTCCACTCGTTAAGCCCTCCGATATTGTAAGTAGAGCCTGAAGCACCTTGATGTAGGATTAGATCTATCGCATTTGCGTGGTCTTCAACATATAGCCAGTCTCGGATATTCAGCCCTTGGCCATAAATTGGAAGAGGTTTTTGATCGCAGATGTTCTTGATCATCAGCGGGATAAGCTTTTCTGGAAACTGGTTTGCGCCATAATTGTTCGAGCAATTGCTGATAACTACAGGCATGCCATAGGTATGGTGGTATGCCCTTACGATGTGATCGCTGGATGCTTTCGATGCACTGTACGGACTTCTGGGGTCGTATGAAGTCGTTTCAGAAAAAAGACCTTCTTCTCCGAGCGAACCATAGACTTCATCTGTCGATATGTGGTAAAAGACATTTTTAAGCGTGTGGTTTGTATGGCCTGTTTCGGCATTTTTAAACGCACCATTTTCTTGAATCCAATGCGCCTTGGCGACCTCTAACAATGCAGCCGTCCCAAGGATATTTGTTTCCAAAAAAGCACCTGGATTCGCGATGCTCCTGTCCACATGACTTTCCGCTGCAAGATGGACAACGGCATCAAAGTTGTACTTTTTAAAGAGGTTTCTAAGGAGATCTCTGTCGCAGATGTCACCTTTCACAAATGAATAGTTTTCCGAATTCTCTATGTCCGAAATGTTTTCTAGATTCCCGGCATAGGTGAGTACGTCGAGGTTAATCACATTTGTTTCAGGATACTTGTTTGTGAGTCTCCGCACCACATGAGAGCCTATAAATCCAGCGCCTCCAGTGACCAATATGTTTTTAAAAGATCTCATCCTATTCTATAGACTCCAGTAGTCAAGGTTTTTAATGCGGTTGCGATAGATGCCTTTCAAATCGACGAGAACGCCATTGCCTCCTTCCATAAAGAGAGACAGCTCTTCTTCTGTAAGGTGAGCGTATTCGTCATGATTTACAGCAACAATCACTGCGTGGTAAACGCCTTTTTCGGGTTTCTTGCAGAGTTCGATTCCATATTCGCGAAGCACTTCCTCAGGTTGCGCCATGGGATCGACGACATCGACTTTGACGTTGAAGGATTCTAGCTCGGAGATGACATCGATGACTTTCGTGTTTCGAATATCCTCTACGTTTTCTTTAAAGGTAAGCCCCATGACCAAAACCCTTGCGCCCAGTGCATTCACACCGCGTGCTAAGATCTTCTTTACGGTTTGTTTCCCGACATAAAACCCCATGCTGTCGTTAATGTATCTGGCAGAGTTGATCACTTTTGCGTGATATCCCATTTTGCTCGATTTCCAAGTGAGGTAATAAGGATCTATCCCTATGCAATGACCTCCAACAAGTCCGGGCTTAAAAGGAAGGAAATTCCATTTCGTGCCTGCAGCTTCTAGAACTTCGTATGTATTAATCCCCACTTTGTTGAAGATGATACTGAGCTCATTGACGAGTGCGATATTGAGGTCTCTTTGTGTGTTTTCAATAATTTTACTTGCCTCAGCGACTTTGATACAGCTTACTTGATGTATTCCTGCACTTACAACCAGTTCGTATACTTTAGCGACTTGCTCGGTGGACTCTACGTCTCCCGCACCCACAACTTTCACGATGGTATCGAGTGTGTGTACTTTGTCACCTGGGTTAATTCTTTCAGGTGAGTATCCGACCTTAAAGTCAGCGCCAAATTTCAATCCACTTACTTTTTCCAATACAGGGATACAATCCTCTTCGGTACATCCAGGATACACCGTGCTCTCGTATACGACGTAGTCTCCTTTCTTGAGTACAGACCCCAATGTGGTAGACGCAGAAATAAGCGGCGTTAAATCTGGCTGATGAGACGGGTTAATGGGTGTAGGAACGGCCACAATGTGAAAGTCTGCATTTTTTAAATCTTCAGCGTTTGCCGTGAATGTGATGTCACATCCCTCAAATGCTTCGGGTTCTATTTCACCAGAAGGATCTACGCCTTCTTTCATCATGTTGATTCTCTCCTCATTGATGTCAAAACCGATGACGCAGACTTTTTTTGCGAAAGCCAATGCAATGGGCAACCCTACATATCCAAGACCTACAACACTTATGGTTGCCTTTCCTGAAGTTAATTTATGGTACATGCTATTTAACATGGGTGAATTTCATTTTCGTTTTCTAATCGAAATTTCGCTCCTGATTCAGAACAAACTGCAATTTCATTTTCTCCAAACACAAGTTTACATCCGTGTGGTGACATCCATCCCGCAAAACGCGCAGGGTTTCCGATCACCAAAGCGTAAGGAGGGACGTCGTGGGTCACAACGGCACCCGCGCCTATGAAGGCGAAGTCACCCAAAGTTGTGCCGCAAATAACAGTGGCGTTTGCGCCCACAGTTACTCCGTTCCCGACCTTCGTAGGTGCGTAGGTGTCACGCCTTACTACTGCACTTCGGGGATTGATAACATTTGTAAACACACAACTCGGTCCGAGAAAAACATTGTCGCCCAGCGTGACGCCTTGGTACAGGCTTACATTGTTCTGGATTTTACAATTCGACCCCGTAGTTACGCCCGACGCGACGAAAGCGTTTTGGCCCAGAGATGTACCTGTGCCGAGCCGTGCGTTTTTCATCACATGACAAAAATGCCAAACCTTGACTCCTTCTCCAAGCTCGGCTCCCTCATCAATGACGGCACTTTCGTGTACGAAGGCGCTCCCGAAATGTGAGGCTTCACCTTTGACTTCGGATGCGAGGTTTGTGGACGCTTTTTGCGCGCTATTTTTTGATGTATGCGGCAAAATCTTTGTGTTCGTTTTTATACAGATCTTCTTTTGAAAGCGTGCGGAAATATTCAAATGTTCGTTTAAGTCCTTCTGCGCGATCTATCGTTGGGGACCAATTTAGAACATCTTTTGCTCTTGTTATGTCTGGACGTCGCTTTTTCGGATCGTCCGTTGGAAGATCTTTGTGTACAATCTTCACATTTGCGCCAGTTAACTTTAGGACTTCTTTTGCGAAATCTAGGATCGTAATTTCTACAGGATTCCCTAGATTAACAGGCCTGGTTTCCTCACTGAAATGCAATTTATAAATGCCTTCTATTAAATCATCGACATAACAAAAACTCCTCGTTTGGGATCCATCTCCGAAGACGGTAATGTTTTCGCCCCGTAGGCTTTGGCCTATAAATGCAGGAAGCGCACGACCGTCATTCAATCGCATCCGAGGTCCATAGGTGTTGAAAATACGCGCGATACGCGTCTCGATGCCATGGTACGTATGATACGCAGTTGTCATTGCTTCTTGGAATCTTTTTGCTTCATCATAAACGCCTCTGGGTCCTACCGGATTTACGCTCCCCCAATACTCCTCCGTTTGTGGATGTACCTCGGGATCGCCGTAAACTTCACTGGTAGAGGCAATGGTAATCCGTGCACCTTTGTCCTTCGCAAGTCCCAACAGGCGATGAATTCCGATTGAGCCTACTTTTAAAGTCTGGATAGGAATTCTCAAATAATCTATGGGGCTGGCTGGCGAAGCAAAATGAAGGATATGATCGAGTCTCCCGCTTACATGCGTGAAATTTGTGACATCGTGATGCAAAAAAGTAAAGTTCTCCTTTCCATTTAAATGCGCAAGGTTTCTAAGATCTCCCGTAATGAGATTGTCCATCGCGATGACATCAAACCCTTCGTTGAAGAATTTGTCACAGAGATGGGAGCCTAAGAACCCAGCAGCACCTGTTATGA
>Ga0308017_1000454_pt1 | contig 12590 bp, 11 predicted proteins | sample Neamet280_FD_203145 | JGI IMG/M metagenome (GOLD analysis project Ga0308017, IMG submission 203145) | Marine microbial communities from water near the shore, Antarctic Ocean - #280 | ecosystem: Environmental > Aquatic > Marine > Unclassified | place: Southern Ocean | collected 2014-10-01
GACCAGCGCGAGGACGCGCTCGCCGGGCGACTGGACGAATCCAAACGCCGCTACTGCCGCCGCACCGACGCGCGCACGCTGGCTGACGCCGTGCGCGGCGCGGACGTCTTTTTGGGTTGCTCCGCCCCTGGCGTGCTGAGCGCCGAGATGGTGCAAACCATGGCCGAGCGACCCATTATCTTGGCGCTGGCCAACCCCGAGCCCGAAATCCGTCCCGAGGTGGCCAAGGCCGCGCGGCCCGATTGCATCATCGCCACCGGGCGCTCGGACTATCCCAACCAGGTCAACAACGTCCTGTGCTTTCCGTACATCTTCCGCGGCGCGCTCGACTGCGGCGCGACCCGCATCACCGAGGCGATGAAGCTGGCCTGCGTACGCGAGATCGCCGCGCTGGCCAAGGCCGAAATCAGCGATGAAGTGGCCGCCGCCTACGCCGGGCAAGAACTACAGTTCGGGCCGGACTACCTCATCCCCAAACCCTTCGACACGCGGCTCATTCTGCGCATCGCGCCGGCGGTGGCGCAAGCGGCAGCGGATTCGGGCGTGGCCACCCGCCCGATCGCTGACATCGAGGCCTACCGCGACAGCCTGCAGCGCTTCGTGTACCAGACCGGTATTTTGATGCGCCCGGTTTTCAGCGTGGCCAAAGCCGCCCAACCCAAGGCGCGCGTCGCCTACGCCGACGGCGAGGACGAGCGCGCGCTGCGCGCGGCCCAGTTGGCGCTGGAAGAAGGTATCGCCCAGCCGATCCTGATCGGGCGCCCCGCCGTGATCGAAGCCCGCATCCGCAAGGCCGGCCTGCATCTGCGCCTGGGTGTGGACGTGGAGAACGTCAACCCCGAAGACGACCCGCGCTTTCGCCAGTACTGGGAAACCTACCACCAACTGCTCAAGCGAGACGGCGCCACGCCCGAGGTGGCCAAGGCCGCGGTGCGGCGCTCCAACACCATCATCGGCTCGCTCATGCTACGCCTGGGCGACGCCGATGCGCTCATCTGTGGACTGGTGGGTACCTACACCACCCATCTGGAGCGCATCGATGCCATCCTGGGGCGTCAGCCCGGTGCGTCGCTCTATGCCGCGCTCAACGCGGTCAACACCGACCGCGGCCCTATCTTTATCACCGACACCTACGTCAACGAAGACCCGAGCGCCGAGCAGCTGGCGGAAATCGCCGCCATGGCGGTGCTAGAGGTGCAGCGCTTCGGCATCGTGCCCAAAGTGGCGTTTCTGTCGCACTCCACCTTTGGTTCGTCCAAACGTGCCAGCGCCCGCAAGATGCGCGCGGCGCGCGACCTGTTCGTGGCCGCCCACCCCGACATCGAATGCGACGGCGAGCTGCACGGCGACGCAGCGCTCGACCCCGGGATTCGGCAACGCTTCCTGACCGACTCCACGCTGTCGGGCAGCGCCAACCTGCTGGTGTGCCCCAATCTGGATGCGGCCAACATCCTCTACAACGTGATGAAAACCACGACCAGCGGCGGCGTCACGGTTGGCCCCATCCTGATGGGGGTGGCAGGCGCGGCCACCATCCTGACGCCTGCGGCGACGGTGCGGCGCGTGCTCAATATGACGGCGGTGGCCGCCGCGCGCGTGCGCTCGGCGCCCGCGCCGACCTGAGCGACGGGACGCCGGGTCGGTGCAAGGCCGCACCAGCGTGGTGCAGCGGTGCGGGTTTCCACGGGTTCCGGCAGCGCCCGTCTCGCGAACAATGCGGGGCATAGCGTCCGCCTGGCATCGGTTTTGCATGGGTGGGCTGTCTCAGCGCTGCCCTTAGCGGGCCGCCGTTCACCCTTGACCCGTTGGAGAGTCCCCATGCACAAGCGCCAGTTCCTCCGCACCGCAGCCGCCCTCGTGGCGGGCACGCTCGCCGTCGGTGTCGTCCACGCGCAAAACAAGCCCATCAAGTTCCAGCTCGACTGGCGCTTCGAAGGGCCCGCCGCGCTCTTTCTGCACCCGGTCAGCAAGGGTTATTTCCGGGATGCCGGCCTGGACGTGACGATCGATGCCGGCAGCGGGTCGGCGGGCACGGTCACACGCGTGGCCTCCGGCACCTACGACATGGGTCTGGCCGACATGGCGGCGCTGATGGAGTTCCATGCCAACAACCCCGACGCCCCCAACAAGCCAGTGGCCATCATGATGGTCTACAACAACACCCCCGCGGCGGTGTTGGCCTTGAAGTCGTCGGGCATTCGAAGCCCGAAGGACCTGACCGGCAAAAAACTGGGGGCTCCCGTCTTTGACGCGGGACGCAAAGCCTGGCCGATTTTCGAAAAAGCCAACGGCGTGGGGCCGGTCTCCTGGACGTCGATGGACCCACCGCTGCGCGAAACCATGCTGGTGCGCGGTGACGTCGATGCGATCACGGGTTTTTCGTTCACGTCACTGCTCAACCTGGAGGCGCGCGGCGTCAAGACCGAGGACATCGTCGTGCTGCCGTATGCACAGTATGGGGTCAAGCTCTACGGCAACGCCATCATCGCCAGCCCCAAGCTGTTGCGTGAACATCCGGCCGCGGTGCGCGCCTTCTTGGCAGCCTTCGCCAAGGGGGCGGGCGAGGTCATGGCCAACCCCGCAACCGGCATCCAGGCGGTCAAGGCCCGCGACGGCATCATCAACACCGACCTGGAGCTGCGCCGGCTGCGGCTGGCCATCGACTCGGTCGTGGCCAGCCCCGACGCGCGCGCCGAAGGCTTCGGGCGCGTCAACCCTGGCCGCCTGTCGCTGATGGCCAGTCAGGTTTCGGACGCCTACCAAACCAAAACCCGGGTCGACGTCAGCAAAGTGTGGGATGGTTCATTCCTCCCCGATGCGCGCGTGCTCGACGTCCTGCCCAAGCGCTGAACCCCATGACGACAACCACTGCGCACGAAACCGACCCCTTCGTCGTCTTCGATGGCGTGTGGCTGGCGTACACCCCGGCGCTGCAGGCGCAGGGGGTGTACGCCGTAGAGGACATCCACCTGACGGTGCGCCGCGGCGAATTCATCGCCATCGTCGGCCCCTCGGGATGCGGCAAATCCACGTTCATGAAGCTGACCACGGGGCTCAAACGCCCGTCGCGCGGCACCATCTGCGTCGACGGTCGCCCTGTGGACGGGCCGCTCAAAATCTCCGGTATGGCGTTCCAGGCGCCGTCGCTGCTGCCCTGGCGCACCACGCTAGACAACGTGCTGCTGCCGCTGGAGATCGTCGAGCCCTACCGCAGTCAGTTCAAGGACCGCCGACGCGAGTTCGAAGAGCGCGCGCGGCGCCTGCTGGCCTCGGTAGGGCTGGAGGGCTACGAGCACAAATACCCGTGGGAACTCTCCGGTGGCATGCAGCAGCGCGCCAGCATCTGCCGCGCGCTCATTCACGAGCCCAAGATGCTGTTGCTCGACGAGCCGTTCGGGGCGCTGGACGCCTTCACGCGCGAGGAGCTGTGGTGCACGCTGCGCGATTTGTGGGAGGCGCAGCGCTTCAACGTCATTCTGGTCACGCATGACTTGCGCGAATCGGTCTTTTTGGCCGACACCGTCTACTGCATGAGCAAAAGCCCCGGTCGGTTCGTGGTGCGGCGCGACATCCCGATTCCGCGCACGCGCGATCTGGAGGTCACCTACTCGGCCGAATTTACCGACATCGTGCACGAGCTGCGCGGCCACATCGGCGCCATGCGCCGGCCCGGCGTGCCCCTGCAGCAGTGATGGCTTTTCCTTTCTTCCCACCCGCCACATGAACCGTCGCATCGTCGAGCGCCTGTCGCCCCTGCTGCTGCTGATTGCCCTCATCGTCGTCTGGGAGGGCATCACACGCGAGCTGCAAGTCTCGGAGTTCATCTTCCCCAGCCCCTCGCGCATCTGGGCGCAAACCCTGGAGCATCACACGGCCATCTTGGGGCATGCCTGGCGCACGTTTTGGGTCACGATGGCGGGCTTTGGCATCGCCATCGTGGTGGGCGTATTGCTGGGTTTTCTGTTGGGCTCGTCGCGCCTGGCCTATGCGGCGCTGTACCCCCTGATGACGGCGTTCAATGCGCTGCCCAAGGCGGCGTTCGTCCCCATCCTGGTGGTCTGGTTTGGCATCGGGGCGGGCCCGGCCATCCTGACCGCCTTCTTGATCAGCTTCTTTCCCATCATGGTCAACATCGCCACCGGCTTGGCGACGCTGGAGCCGGAGTTGGAAGACGTGCTGCGCGTGCTGGGGGCACGGCGCTGGGACGTGTTGACCAAAGTCGGCCTGCCGCGCTCGATGCCGTATTTCTTCGGCTCGCTCAAGGTGGCCATCACGCTGGCCTTCGTCGGCACCACCGTCTCCGAGATGACCGCTTCCAACGAAGGCATCGGCTACCTGCTCATTTCCGCCGGCTCGTCGATGCAGATGGGGCTGGCGTTTTCGGGGTTGATCGTCGTTGGCCTGATGGCGATGATCATGTACGAGCTGTTCAGCTGGCTGGAAAAGCGCATCACGGGCTGGGCACACCGCGGCAGTCAGGCGGCATGAACAAGGTCCGATGCGAGGCTGCCTCGGCGCGTGACGAGACGTTACACTGCCAGCTTTCGTGCTTTTGCGCGAACGATCCGCTGTCACCATGTCTGCTGACCCCTCCTTCCTTCTGCCCAGCCCATGGGGGCTGGTTGTCGCCGTTTTATTCGGCTTGGTCATCGGCAGCTTCCTCAACGTGGTCATCCACCGCCTGCCGCTGATGCTGCAGCGGCGCTGGGCGGACGAATGCGCGGCGCTGCAGGCCAGCGCCACGGAAGCACCCGCAGCACCACAAGGCGCGCCGTTCAACCTGTGGGTACCACGCTCGCACTGTCCGGCGTGTCAAACCCCCATCCGGTGGGTGCATAACATCCCATTGCTGGGCTGGCTGGTGCTGCGGGGGCGGTGTGCCGCGTGCGGCGCCGCCATTTCATGGCGCTATCCGCTGGTGGAACTGGTCACGGGGGTGGCTTTCGCGTTGGTCTTTGCCCGCTACGGCGCCACCGGAGCCACACTGGCCTGGTGGGGGTTCGTGGCTGCCGTGCTGGCGCTGGCCCTCATCGACTGGGACACGACGCTGTTGCCCGACGACATCACCTTGCCGCTGACCTGGGCCGGTCTGATCGCCGCCAGCCTGGGCTTCAGTGGCGTGACGCTCTCCGACGCGCTGTGGGGCGCGGTTGCGGGCTATCTGTCACTGTGGGCGGTGTATTGGGCATTCAAGCTGGTCACCGGCAAGGAAGGCATGGGCTACGGCGACTTCAAATTGCTGGCCGCCCTCGGCGCCTGGTTGGGCTGGCAAGCCCTCATCCCGCTGGTGCTGGTGGCCTCGGCCTTGGGGGCCGTGGTCGGACTGGCCATGAGGGCGCGCGACGCCCTGCGCGAGGGCCGCTACGTGCCGTTCGGGCCGTTTCTGGCGTTTGGCGGGCTGCTCGTGTGGGCGATGGGGCCGGGGGCGATTCTGGCAGTGTTGGGGTTGTGATGGGCGCTCCTTTGCGCATCGGTCTGACCGGCGGCATCGGCAGCGGCAAAAGCACGGTCGCCGCCATGCTGGCAGCGCTGGGTGCGACCGTGGTCGATGCGGATGCCATTTCACGTGCCTGCACCGCGCCCGGCGGGGCCGCGATCGAGCCCATTCGCGACACCTTCGGCAACGCCTTCATCGCGCCCGACGGCGCGCTCGACCGTGACCACATACGTGCGCTCGTCTTCCGCGACCCCGAGGCGAAAGCGCGGCTGGAGGCCATCATCCACCCGCTGGTACGAGCGGAAATCGACCGCCGCATCGCGGCCTGCACGACCGACACGGTCGTGCTCGACCTGCCGCTGCTGGTCGAATCGCCCCGCTGGCGCGAGCGCTGTGACCGCGTCTGGGTGGTGGACTGCACGCCCGAGACGCAAATCGAGCGCGTCATGGCGCGCAGCGGCTGGCCACGCGAGCAGGTGCTGGCGGTGCTGGCGCTGCAAGCCAGCCGTGCACAACGGTTGGCGGCAGCGGATGTCGTGATCGACAACGACGGCGTCGATCTGGAGACCCTGCGCGCGCGCGTGCGCGCCGCGTGGGAGCGACGCCGATTGCCAGTATGATGCCCGCGTGATTCTGTACGAATACCCCTTCAACGAGCGCATCCGTACCTACCTGCGCCTGGAGCATCTGTTGCTGCGGCTCGGTGAGCTGCTGGCGCGTGCGCACCCACTGGATCACCACTTCGCGATCCAGACGCTGTTCGAGATCATGGAGGTGGGCGCGCGCGCCGACCTCAAATCCGAGATCCTGAAAGATCTGGACCGGCACAAGCAGGTCTTCGTGGGCTATCGCGGCAATCCCGCCATCTCGGAGGTGGCGCTGGAGCAACTGATCGCGCGCATCGACACCTGTTACGCCACGCTGCGCGACGACGAAGGCAAGGCAGGACATGCGCTGGCGGGTATCGAGTGGCTCAGCGCCGTGCGCAACCGCATCACCATTCCCGGCGGCACGTGCGCGTTCGACCTGCCGGCCTATCATGACTGGCAGCACCGGCCCGCGCCACAGCGCCAGGCCGATTTGGCGCGCTGGGCGGGCGAGATTGCCTGTCTGGCCGAGCCGATCCACCTGCTGCTGCAGCTGCTGCGCGAGTCGGCCGTCGCCCAAAAGGTCTTTGCGACGCAGGGGCACTATCAGCAAAGCCTGCCGCAAAGCCGCACCTTTCAGCTGCTGCGGGTGTGGCTCGACCCCGCACTCGGGCTGATCCCCGAAATCAGCGGCAATCGGCTGCTGTTTTCGGTGCGGCTGCTGCGGCGCACCGACGAAGGACGACTCGAACACGCCGCGGACGCCGAGGCCGAGTTCGAAGTGCATTTGTGCGTGTAACCGATGCGCTTGCGGCATCCCGATACCGTTCATGACGCAGCCGTTCACTCCCCGCACCGTCACCTGCCCCACCTGTAGCGGGCCGTCGCGCTACGCGCCGGACAACCCGTGGCGCCCGTTTTGCAGCGAGCGCTGCAAACGCATCGACCTGGGGGCTTGGGCCAGCGAGCAGTTTCGCGTGCCCGACCCCGCGCCACCGGTCCAAGACCCCAACGCCGACGATACCCGCCTGCACTAAAGCCGGCTCAGGCCCGGGCGGGCGGACGCGGCGGATCGGTCTCGAACCAGGCCAGCACCGGCACCGTGCCCGGCAACAGTGGCCCCACACTCACGGGCAAGCGCTGCCAGGCGTGGGTCTGCCCTTCGCGCATGTGCAGCGTGCCGTGCCAGTCATAGACACGGCAAAAATGCAGCCGCACCAGCGCGTGGGGGTAGTCCACCACCTGTTCGCGCCACGGGTGGACGTCGCCCACGGTCACGCCGATTTCCTCCTGCAGCTCGCGGCGCACGGCCTGCGCCACGGTCTCTCCGGGCTCGACTTTGCCGCCAGGAAAGTCCCAGTAGCCGGCATACGCCTTGCCAGGCGGCCGCGTGGTCAACAAGAAGCGCCCTTCGGCATCGATCAACACGCCGACGGCCACCTCGGTCACGGACCGCGCGCTGGCGTGGCGCGGCTGCTGCGGGTCGGCCACCAGCACATCGGTCATCGCACGACTCCCCGCCCCGTCAAGCCGACGCATCGGCCTGACGGCCCACATAGTCGCGCGCAAACTGGTAGGCCACGCGCCCACTGCGCGAGCCACGCTCCAGCGCCCACACCAGGGCCTGCGGGCGTGCCGCCTCGATCGCCGCTTCGTCCACACCGTAGTGCCGCAACCACTGGCGCACCACGGCCAGGTATTCGTCCTGGCTGAAGGGGTAGAAGCTCACCCACAGTCCGAAGCGCTCGGACAGCGAGATTTTTTCTTCCACCGCCTCGCCTGGGTGGACCTCACCGTCGTCGGTGTGGGTAACGGCGAGGTTCTCGCGCAGGTACTCCGGCAACAGGTGGCGCCGGTTGCTGGTGGCATAGATCAGCACGTTGGGGCTGGCCGCGGCCACCGACCCATCGAGCATCGATTTGAGCGCCTTGTAGCCCGACTCACCCTCCTCGAAACTGAGGTCGTCGCAAAAGACGATGAAGCGCTCGGGCCGTGGCGCGACCACGTCGACGATGTCGGGCAAGTCGGTCAGGTCGGCCTTGTCCACCTCGATCAAGCGCAGCCCCTGGTCGGCGTAGGCGTTGAGGCAGGCCTTGATGAGCGAGCTCTTGCCCGTACCGCGCGCACCGGTCAGCAGTACGTTGTTGGCGGGCAGCCCGCGCACGAAGCGCTCGGTGTTGCGTTGGATCTTGGCTTTTTGCTCGTCGATCTGCTGCAGGTCCTCGAGCCGAATCGTTGCCACGTGCCGCACCGGCTCCAGCACCCCGTGCGCGCCGCGCTTGCGGTAGCGAAAGGCGATCGAGGCGCCCCAGTCGGGCGCGCCCAACGGCTGCGGCAGGATGGATTCGAGGCGGGCGATCAACGCCTCAGCCCGCATCAGCAGGCGCTCGATGGGCTCGTTCATGGCCTTTAGCTGCGGTAGTCGGCGTTGATGCTGACGTAGTCGTGGCTCAGGTCACAGGTCCAAACCGTCTCGGCCGCGGGGCCACGCCCCAGGTCCACGCGCACCGTGATTTCGCTTTGCCGCATCACGCGCGCACCGTCTTCCTCGCGGTAGCCTGGGTGACGCCCCCCGCGCGTGACCACGTGCACGTCGTCCAGGAACAGCTCGATGCGGCTCTGGTCCAGGTCATCGATGCCGGCGTAGCCGACGGCGGCCAGGATCCGGCCCAGGTTGGGGTCGCTGGCAAAGAATGCCGTCTTGACCAGTGGCGAGTGCGCGATCGCATACGCCACCTTCAGGCACTCGTCGGCATCGCGCCCGCCTTCGACGCGCACCGTGATGAATTTGGTCGCGCCTTCGCCATCGCGCACGATGGCGTGCGCCAATGTACGTGCCACCTCGGTCAGCGCCGCCAGCAGCGCCTGTCCGTCCGGGCTGTCCAGGGACACAACGGGCGGGTTGCCCGCACGCCCCGTGGCCATCACGATGAACGAGTCGTTGGTGGAGGTGTCGCCATCGACCGTGATGCGATTGAACGATGCGTCGGCCACGCGCCGCGTCAGCTCCGGCACCAAGTCAGGGGCCACAGCCGCATCGGTGGCCACGAACCCCAACATGGTGGCCATATTGGGCCGAATCATGCCCGCCCCTTTGGCGATACCCGTCACCGCCACCGGCACGCCCGCGACGGTGGCCCGCGCGCTGGCCGCCTTGGGCACGGTGTCGGTGGTCATGATGCCCTCGGCCGCGCGCAGCCAGTGGACGCCGTCGGCGGCCGCGTCGGCGATGGCCGCGCCCAGCCCATCGACGATGCGCTGCACCGGCAGCGGCTCCATGATCACGCCGGTGGAAAAGGGCAGGATCTCCTCGGGCGCCAGGTCGAGCTTTTGCGCCAGCGCGATGCACACGGTGCGCGCGTCGATCAGCCCTTGCTCCCCTGTGCCCGCGTTGGCGCAGCCGGTGTTGATGACCAGCGCACGGATGCCCACGCCTGCGGCCAGATGGTCACGGCACACCTGGACGGGCGCGGCGCAGTAACGGTTGCGGGTGAATACGCCGCCCACCGCGGTGCCGGGGTCGAGCAGCACGACCGTGAGGTCCTTGCGGTGGGCTTTGCGCACACCGGCTTCGGTCACCCCCAGGCGCACGCCAGCCACGGGCAGCAAGGTCTGGGGATCAGGGGTGGTCCAGTTGACGGCCATGGGTCGACTCCTGCCACTTAGCTCAGCTTACCGTGGCAATGCTTGTACTTCTTGCCACTGCCACACGGGCAGGGGTCGTTGCGCCCGACACGCGGCACGGCGGGGGCCGCCGGCTGGCTCAGCAGGCCCTGGTCGGCGGTGGTCTCGGCTTCACCGGTCTCGGTGGGCGCGGTGTAGGTCACGTTGCTCAGCCGCTCGGCGTGCTGCTCGAGCTGCTGCGCCGCGTCGCTGACCTGCTCGGGCGACTGCACTTTGACGTTCATCAGGATGCGCGTGACCTCGTCGCGCACCGCGTCGAGCATCTGGGCAAAGAGCTGGAACGCCTCGCGCTTGTACTCCTGCTTGGGCTGCTTTTGCGCATAGCCGCGCAGGTGGATGCCCTGGCGCAGGTAATCCAGCGCCGCCAGATGGTCGCGCCAGTGGCTGTCGAGGGTTTGCAGCAGCACCACGCGCTCGAACGGTGTGAACGCCGCGCGCCCCGCCTGCGCCACCTTGGCCTCGTAGGCCGCGTGCGCAGCCTCGACCACGCGCCGCACGATGTCCTCGTCGTCCATCGCCTCGGCGCGCTGCAGCTCGCCCACCAAGTCCAGCGTCAGGCCGTAATCCTCGGCCAATGCGCGCTGCAGGCCGGGCAGGTCCCACTGCTCTTCCACGCTGCCGGCCGGCACGTACTGCCGCACCAGGTCGGTGAGACACCCTTCGCGCAGCGCGGCCACTTGGGCCGACAGGTCCTCGGCGTCGATGATGTCGTTGCGCTGCTGGTAGATGACCTTGCGCTGGTCGTTGGCGACGTCGTCGTATTCCAGTAACTGCTTGCGGATGTCGAAATTGCGCGCCTCGACCTTGCGCTGCGCACTTTCGATGCTGCGCGTGACGATGCCGGCCTCGATCGCCTCGCCCTCGGGCATCTTGAGGCGGTCCATGATCGCGCGCACCCGGTCGCCCGCGAAGATACGCATGAGCGGATCATCCAACGACAGGTAAAAGCGTGACGATCCGGGGTCGCCCTGGCGCCCGGCACGCCCGCGCAACTGGTTGTCGATGCGACGGCTCTCGTGGCGCTCGGTACCGATGATGCGCAACCCCCCCAGCGCCTTGACCTTCTCATGGTCGGCTTGCCACTGGGCGGTCAATTGCTCGATGCGCTGGCGCTTGGCCGCCTCGTCCAGCGCCGGGTCGGCCTCGACGGCGGCGATCATCTTCTCCAGGTTACCCCCGAGCACGATGTCGGTGCCGCGCCCAGCCATGTTGGTGGCGATGGTGATCGCACCCGGGCGGCCCGCCTGCGCGATGATTTCGGCCTCGCGCGCGTGCTGCTTGGCATTGAGCACCTCGTGTGGCAGGCCCTCGCGGCGCAGCATTTGCGACAGCAGCTCGGAGTTTTCGATCGAGGACGTGCCCACCAGCACCGGCTGGCCGCGTTGGTGGCACTCCCGGATGTCGGCGATGACGGCTTGGTACTTCTCCGCCACCGTCTTGTAGACCCGGTCTTGCTCGTCGCGCCGCTGGCTGGGCTTGTTGGGTGGGATGACCACCGTCTCTAGCCCATAAATCTCCTGAAACTCGTAGGCTTCGGTGTCGGCGGTGCCGGTCATGCCGGCCAGTTTCTCGTACAGGCGGAAATAGTTTTGGAACGTGATCGACGCCAGCGTCTGGTTTTCGGGCTGGATGGCCACGCCCTCCTTGGCCTCCACTGCCTGGTGCAGGCCATCGCTCCAGCGCCGACCCACCATCAGCCGGCCCGTGAACTCGTCGACGATCACCACCTCGCCGTTTTGCACCACGTAGTGCTGGTCGCGGTGGTACAGGTGCTGCGCCTTGAGCGCCGTCACCAAGTGATGCAGCAGCGTGATATGGGACGGGTCGTACAGCGACGCGCCGGCGGGCAGCAGGCCAGCTTGTGTGAGCAATTCCTCGGCCCGCTCGTGGCCTTGCTCGGTCAGGTGGATTTGGTGCGACTTCTCATCGACCGTGAAGTCGCCCGGCTCGATCACGCCTTCGCCCGTGCGCGGGTCGGCCTCGCCGATCTGGCGCTTCAGGTGCGGCACCAGGGTTTTGATCTTTTGGTACAGCTCGGTGTGGTCCTCGGCCTGGCCGCTGATGATGAGCGGCGTGCGCGCCTCGTCGATCAGGATCGAATCCACCTCGTCCACGATGGCGTAGTGCAGCCCGCGCTGAACGCGGTCGCGCGCCTCGTAGACCATGTTGTCGCGCAAGTAGTCGAAGCCGTATTCGTTGTTGGTGCCGTAGGTGATGTCGGCAGCGTAGGCGGCTTGTTTTTGCTCGCGCGACATCAACGGCAAATTGACGCCGACGCTCAGCCCCAACCACTGGTAGAGCTTGCCCATCCATTGCGCATCGCGGTTGGCCAAGTAGTCGTTGACGGTGACCACATGCACGCCCTTGCCGGTCAGCGCGTTCAGGTACACCGGCAGTGTCGCCGTCAGCGTCTTGCCCTCACCGGTGCGCATCTCGGCGATCTTGCCCTGGTGCAACGCGATGCCGCCCATGAGCTGCACGTCGAAGTGGCGCATCTTCATGACGCGCTTGCACGCCTCGCGCACGGTGGCGAATGCCTCTGGCAGCAGCGCATCGAGTGACTCGCCATTTGCCAGCCGCTGGCGGAACTCGGCCGTCTTGGCCTGCAGTTGCTCGTCCGTCAGCATGGCGTACGAGGCTTCCAGCGCATTGATGCGCTCGACCGTCTTGCGGTAGCTCTTGAGCAGCCGATCGTTGCGGCTGCCGAAAATCTTGGTCAGAAAAGGGATGGCCATACAAACCCCGCCGCACGGCCCGTCAGGCGTGCGGCTCAAAGAAAACGATGACGAGGTCGCCACCCCGCCCACGGCGGCGCGCAACCGATACCGAGCCCGCGGCACAGCGGCGCCCCGGGTCAGTCATATGGCCATTGTAGCCCTGTA
>Ga0308017_1000455_pt1 | contig 12589 bp, 6 predicted proteins | sample Neamet280_FD_203145 | JGI IMG/M metagenome (GOLD analysis project Ga0308017, IMG submission 203145) | Marine microbial communities from water near the shore, Antarctic Ocean - #280 | ecosystem: Environmental > Aquatic > Marine > Unclassified | place: Southern Ocean | collected 2014-10-01
TTTCACAGATGGCACAGGATTTAATGGCACGGGCGTTCACCCGACTGCAGGAGAAATAGACTCTGAGAAGGAATACGAGGCGATAAGTATGGATCTCTACTACATCTCTCCTGACAAATGTACTGAGTGCGTTGGCTTCCACGATGAGCCTCAATGTGCCGCAGTTTGCCCTGTGGATTGTTGTATTGATGATGAAGACCGAAGAGAAAGCGAAGAATTGTTGCTTTCAAAAAAGGCGTTTTTACATGTATAACTATTCAAAGTAATATCTTCGGATGATGAATCGTTCTATAAGTATGAATTTAAAGTTATCTGGAATTCTGATCGTTTTACTCCTACTCTGCGCTCCGTTCTCTTCATATTTCGCCCAAACACCTCTTTCTTCTCAAATATCAACGATGTTCGAAAATCTTCGCAAAGCATCCAATGATGACGAACGATTTATCCTTCACAATGAACTGAAGATCCTTGTGAGAGAAACCCTTGCCGATTCCTCTGAATCTTTATCTGACCTCTTCGCGCAATGGCCTGCAGGAATTGCTACAGCGGGTAGAGGAAATGAATTGGTAACAGTAATATCGTGGAATTCTGAACGACAAGATAGAACGCAAGATTACGGCGCATTTGTAATTTATGGATTTGACAAATCGGGGCAGTTTGAGAATCTCAAATGGACAGAGTTGATTCATGACAGGAATGAAGACCCCAAAGACGAATCTCGCAGCTACAGAGTGGATGATTGGCCTGGTGCGATCTATTACGATTTAATCCTGACCCATGATGGCAAAACGCCTGTATATACCCTATTGGGATGGGAAGGTGGCAATGGCCAAATCACGAGAAAAATCATGGAAACCATGATTATTTCGAATGACCTCATTAGAATAGGCGTACCGTATTTAAATCGTCCAGAAGGAATTCGGAAAAGGCATGTTTTGGAATACTCAGACGCGTTACAAGCCACTCTGCGATACGAACCTGACAACAACAGAATCGTTTTGGACCAGTTGGCTCCTAGCGACCCTTCTCTCGCGGGTGCAACTGCCTTTTACGGACCTACAATGGCGTATGATGCATACGTTTGGAAGGGTGGGAAATGGGAATTCTTTTCAAATATCTCTGTGCGAAACTCAAAAGACAAGGAGCGCAACAGGCCATACAACGCATCTGGAAATTAGAAAACACGTATCGCAAAGCCATGAAATCCTATTTACAATTCATCATTTCAACATGTTTTCTTTTGTTCTTCTTGAATGGCAACTCTGACACCTTTGCACAAGAAGTCAAAAAACTATTGCCCTCTATGGCGGAAGAAATCGCGAATCTTACCAGAGTTCCTTTAGGTGAAGGGACACTCATATTTGAAAACTGGCTGATCTACTCTGTTGAAGCTAAAGGAAAAAAAAGGACTGCTAAGATTTATTATTCAGACAACCACAACACGTTTTGTTGGTCTGATGATTTAAATAATACGACATCTTTCTTTTTCAGAGACTCAACACATGCAACCACACTTACTTTAATCCCTAAAAACAAACAAGGAACTGAACTTTCCCCAGCAATGATGAAAGCCTTGGGGTTTACAAAAGAAAAGCGAGATAAAGTAATCTATAAAATCGAAAAGGAGGCCGCTAGTTCAACAATCAAAGACCTTACATGTCGCGCAGCGACATCGTCATTTGAAGATATTGAATACACGATGTGGGTCGCAGATAGGAAGAAAATCAAACGCTCTGAAAGAGATATGTTGGGAAGAGGATTGAGGTTTTGGTTTTCTAATCAGCAAAGGGCAGCTTTGGCTTCGGCAAACATGAAAGAATCGTGGATTCCTCTCGGATTTAATTCCGATGGATACGAATTCCGAGTTTTAGATTGGGGCACCGAAGGCTCATTCAGCGTCGTGAAAGATGACTTTATGATCAATGTACCGGGCCTAGATCTAAATGCTGTCGCAAAAAAATACGTCGAAGATTTAAATAGAAAAAAAGAAGAAAGTTTGCCTCAGAACAAGGACTGACCTAACAACACCTCTGTCGCTCCTGAGCCATATTCACGGGGGTTGCCATCCCTAACGGTACAATTGGGATAATACATTTCAAGTCGCGTACGGAGTTGGTGTCTCAAAACACCTTGACCTATGCCATGAATAAAAATCACTTTCCTTACCCTCTGCTCTCCCGCAATTCTCATCATTCGTTCGAAATGATTTAATTGTATATCCAATTTCGTTCTATCTCTAAGCCCAGATTGATCGTCGACAAGTTCATGAATATGAAGGTCAATAACCATATGCTCTCCCCTCCTTTTTTGATTCGTGGCACTCGCATTTGAATACTTGATGTCAAATTCTTTTTGAATTTCCTTTTGTCGATTCACATCTAGGTCTTGTGCCAAAATAGTCGCCAAATCTGGCAACTTGTTGTTGTACGCTTCAATCTCATCTTCACTACTCATTACGAGCATGAGCTCTTGCAATTTGTAGTTCATGTCAAACCCATCTTCACCCTCCACCGTAGCTGTTCCGTCAGAGAACACCTCCAAAACCTCACCCCCTCCTACTTCATTCAGAAACCGCACTTGGTCGCCTTTTTTGATTTCCTTTGACATCCGTAATTTAAATATTTGACAGGTAATTACAAGCGCCATCTATTTGAGCGTCTGTATTGTCCAGATGGGTTACAAATCGTATGCTGGAAGGTCCAAACTGAAAACATTCAATCCCATTTCTCCCCCACTCAGAGCAAAGCGCATCAGCATCGACCCCTTTCTGAAGCTCGAGAATGACAATATTTGTATCTATTGGATAATGTGAGATTACGCTGGGGTGATGAAGCGCCGCTTCTCCCAATCTCTTCGCACGAGCATGATCTATTTCAAGGCGATCAATGTTGTTTTCTAACGCATATATTCCCGCAGCAGCGACGATTCCGGCTTGACGCATACCCCCACCAAATACTTTCCTTACTCTGTGTGCTTTGGCAATAAAAGATGTCGACCCGATCAGCACGGAGCCTATCGGACAGCCCAAACCTTTCGACAGGCATAGCGAAATAGAATCGAAATTGGAACCATAGGCTTGAAGCGCTTTCACATCATTGTGAATGCCACGAGCCACAATGGCATTCCACAACCGTGCCCCATCAAGATGTACTGCAAGCCCCAGCTCCCTTGATACTTTAGACACTTCGCTTAATTCAGTAAGATCCCAAATCGACCCACCTCCTTTGTTGCAAGTATCTTCCAAACTCACCAAAGAAGTTTTTGCATAATGGCTGTCTAAGGGGTTTACATTCGACCTTACATCAGAAGCTGTAAATCTTCCAAGGTCACCATTTAAAAGACGCACAGAAGCACCACTAAGTCTTGCAATACCTCCCCCCTCATAATTGTAAATATGAGAGAGCTTGTCACAGATCACCTCCTCACCGGGAGAAGTGTGAACGGCAATGGCGATTTGATTTGTCATCGTGCCTGAAGGACAGAAAAGACCTGCCTCCATACCAAACATCTTAGCACATCTGTTCTGTAGCTCATTAATTTCCGGATCTTCAGCAAAAACATCATCTCCCGTAACAGCCTTATTCATTGCAACACGCATCTCTGAACTAGGTCGAGTAACTGTATCACTTCGTAAATCTATATTAAAAAAAATTTGACTCATATTGAGAGGGTTCTATATATGCAAAGATATATTATGAAACCTCACAACTTAGTTGTAAATTCTTACTTAAACCAAATCCAAACGTAATGTCTACTCGATATTTAATTTGCTCAATAACTTTAATATCCTTCACGATATTATTTAACAATACGGTTTTTGCGCAAGACTGCACGCTTCCTACATATGATGTTACAGTAAATTACTCTCCAGGTGTTTTAGCGTTCGACATACTGAGTGCTTTACAAAATGACCCTTTCGTCGATCTGTCTACTTATTCAAACTGTACAACATACACTGATTTAGAAGCTTCATCTTCATGTTTGTCTGTTGTTTTCGAAGGAGAATCTTGTAATATATCCGTTTGGCAAATTCTGATTTCGCCCAATGCTTCAGATGAATGTTGCAATACTTTTACAGTCCCTTATGGATTAACATACATCGACTTAGATGGCTCTTCAACAACATGTTACGGACTGATAAATATCAATATTGAGTGTGCACATGACTGCGGAATTATTGACTTTACCGACGGAACCTTTTTCCCAATTCAAGCTGTAAACGGTGGCCAAACAACAGGACCCACAGAGTGTGTTAACATCTGTGAGAATTCAACTATCGTAGCCTTCTCGCCAATATATGGGAATTCAGGAATTAATTACAGTTGGAATGTACAAGGAGGAACGATCATATCTGGAGGGAATACTTCCGAGGCGACAATAGAATGGGGTGCGTTTGGAGTAGGTAATATTTCTGTCACTATACACAACCCTTTGGATCCAAGTTTTACTCCTATCGTTTACGACAATTGTATAGAAATACTAGAGGGGCCTGAAGCTTTATTTATTTCGACTGGATATTCTTGCCTTGGTGCTCCAATTCAATTCAGTAACGCGAGTAGCTCAGGAACCGTAAATTATTTTTGGGATTACGGCGACGGCACTTCTTACTCATCTTCAGGGCCTTCCAGTCCGGCACACACCTACACCACTCCTGGAATTTACGATGTAACACTCACTGTATACACACAAATACTAGGGCCTGAAGGCAATGTGATCTGCATGTGTTCGGACACGTACACCGATCAAGTTGAAGTGGATTCACTTATAGGACCAGATATAATATGCATTTCTACTTTATGTGAAGGTGACACTTCAACTTATAGCACTACTGCAAATTGCTCAGGATATCTTTGGTCTGTATTTGATGCATTAGGAGCACCTGTGATTTTCACCGGCCAAGGAACAAGTGAGATATTCGTTGAATGGGGATTAGGTCCTTATGGCATTGTAGAGCTTGAGGTAAGCGGATGCACACCACAATATTGTACAACTCCAACTTCGGTAATGATACCTATTATCCCCGCTAACGGAGACATCAATGGCGCAAATCTAGTGTGTGAAGGTGACGTCGTGATGTATGATCTCACGAAATGGGTGAGCGTCGATTATGATTGGTCTGTTACAGGTGGAACAATTGTTTCCCAAGACAACCAAACCATTGCTGTCCAATGGTATACCTCTGGTATAATAGAGGTGTCTTATACAAGTTCCTTCTTGCAAGGAATACCTGGCAACGGCGTGAATGATTGCACGGGTTTTGCATCGCTGAATGTAGAGGTTAGGCCCAAGTTTTCAATCACGCCATCAAGCATTGACATTTGTAAAGACACCCCCGTTTTATTCTCAATGAATGCTGTGTCTGGAGGAGGTTTTAATTGGTATAATTCTGGGGTTGCAAACGTAAATAGCGCTACATCTACAAGCTACGATGTGTCATTCCCCAATAGCGGAGTTTACTCTGTAACTGCTGATGTAGATGCCGCTTCGATAACCCTATACTGTAATACTACTGCAACATCCTGGGTGACTGTGCACGACGTACCTATGCCTACTTCAATTACAGGTGCGCTTGAAGTTTGTTCAGACTCCCCAAGCTATATATATGAGGTAGCAGGGAGTTCTGGGTTAACCGCTGCATGGACGGCAAGTGCCGCAAATAGTGGTGGTGGCTTACCTAGCGCAATGCCTTTTGCGGGACTGTACACGGACGTAACGTGGGGACAGTCAGGGCCTTACACACTAGACGTGCAATACATGATGACGACTCTACCCTATTGCATGTCTCCAGCATTTAGTTTAAACATTAATGAAATAACTCTTGATCCTGGTCTTGCCGTCACAAGTCCAGATGCACCTTGTGCAAATGAGAGTGCCGGTTACTTCTTAAACGGTGTCCATCCTGAAGCGATCTTGAACTGGACCGTAACGCCATCACAATATGGAAGTGTGGTTTCAGGACAAGGAACAAATGCAATAACAGTGCAATGGAACGACTTTATCGGAACCTCAGTAAACGCAACTGTGACTTGTAATGCTGAGCTTTGTTCGGAATCTATAGACTACCCATTAGGCATTAACCTTAATCGAGCAATAGTGCCTATAGTAATTGGAACTGACTTCTGTGTTGGAACAACTGGAGAGTTAGAAGTCACTAATAATGCTTCATTCACAGCATACGATTGGGGGGGATTCTCTGCCACAACATATTTAATATACCCCACAAATGCTGGAGAGTTCATAGTCAATACTGTTGACGTAAATGGGTGTACATCCTCTGGAGGAACATCCATTGATATACTTCCAGCCCCTATGCTAAATCTTACAACAAATGGACCTAGCACTTTGGTGAATGGAATACCTTCTAGCACACAGATTGTCGCTCCTACTAATTCGAACTACAGCTATGTTTGGACTTGTTGCGGCAGCTCTACAGTCATTGGCACAGGAGCTACAATCACACATAACTGGCTAGGAGTATCTCTTCCTAATTCATACAACTATAGCCTCACAATAACAGAAGTCAGCACAGGCTGTACGAACACAGAAAACATCACGATACATGAGGCCCTCTCCTCGACAGGACAGTGTGTTCCAGAAGCATACACTTTAACACCTTCCGCTTCGCCTACTTCATCATGCGACACATGGAACTTCAACTACACAGCAAACAATGTGAATTCCATCAATTGGAATTTTGATGATTTAAGTTACTCATCACTGCAGTCGCCCAGTCATGTTTACAATGAAATAGGATACTATTATGTAGAACTACACGGGCTCGTAGACAACACATCTGGAACTGGAACGTGTTATGTAAATGAATATGTAATTGTAGAAGTCGCAATGGTAGCGCAGTTCGATGTCGAGGTTGCATGTACACCACTCCCATCTAACACGCCAGAGGTATGCTTGATCGATGAGACGGCTTATTTACCTAACACATCTGTAAGTAACTATGATTTTAATTTAGGGGGAAATACTGCTGGAACTTCACCTTTCTGTGTAAGTAACCTGACACTTGGAAGCTCTTATACGGCATCCCTTACTGCGACAAGCTCATCTGGATGCACCTCCGAATACACTGAATTGGTTGTCATTCCAGGCCCCGTTTTAATTTCACCCGTCCCTGACTTGTGTCTTGAGGAGGCCGCTACATTCAGCGCATCTTGTGCAGGGGCTGTGAGCTTTGACTGGAATTTCGGAGACGCTTCCGTTGGGGCATCCTCAGATGCTATTTTCGACGGCAATGACCCCAACCACTCCTACGCTCAAAACACATTTACCAATCTACTTAACGGTCCATATTCACCTACAGTTAGCGTCACTGCAACTCACGTAAGCGGATGTGAATTTACTGATGCTGTAACAGTAAATGTATTTGACCTCCCACAAATCAGCACTGTCGCATCTTTCGATGGTGACTTTAAGTTTTGTGAAGGTGGTGATGAGATCTTATACATGAATCCAATCATGCCCGCTGGGACTTATAATGTTACTTGGTGGCTAGACAATACGAGTAATATTGTCAGTATAGGAAATCCAACATACTTGGCGTCAGTGGAAGGAGAATACGGAGTGATTTTAACGAATCCAATTACGGGATGTGAAATAAATATCCCACCTGTTCTCGTTCAGAAATGGCCAAATGTGCCATCTACAATTACAGGCCCTACAGCAATATGTGAAGGCGAATGTGTGGACTTGCTTTCTCCGTCAGGACCATACTCATATAATTGGTCAAGTATGAATTTAGGGGTACTTGGGACAACTCCATCTGTGAGTATATGCTCTTATATGATACCCTTGGACGACATGTTTTTACTCAAAGTCACTGACAATATATCAGGATGTTTTAGTGAATCATCTCTCTTTATAGAGTTGGCTGCTATACCTAATGTTCAAATAGACACGCAACCAGACCCTCCATGCGAAGGTGCAGTGGTAAGTATTTTTGTTGACCCTATAAATCCTTTGTTCGATTACGTTTGGACTGGTGGTGTAACAGGACAGGTCTTTACGACTTCTTCAGAAGGTGTTTACACTGTGGTTGCAACCGATACCATAACAGGATGTAAAGGCTCAACATATAAGACCGTATATCCCTGCCCAAATCTATGCGATGTGCCAGTAGGTTGTTATACTGCTTGCGATACAGGAAAGACTGTTTGTGGGCCATCAGGACTTGATTCATACGAATGGGATTTTATACCTGCTGGATCAACAGCCTCGCCAGTAGTATATGGATCCACACAATGTATAACGATGAACGATGCAGGTGATTACACACTGACCGCAACAAACTTAGAGGGATGCTCTAAAACATCTGGCGTATTGGAAATGGAATTTATTGATTGCGACAGTTGTCAGTTTGACTTTGACGATATGATAGACCTGCAACTTTTGTCTTTAGGAACATCTCTGTACTCTACAGATATTGATGGTGATGGAGTGAACGAGGATGTATCGTGCTGTGTTTGGTCAATTAACCCCATAATATCGACTGTAAATGGTGCAACCCCAACCACCTTGTGTATGGATATTTTCTGGGGTGATGGAACCCAAGATCTAAATCTACCACTTGGATTACCCATAGAGCATTGCTATACAGAAGGATGCTCTGAATATCCAATTTCAGTGAAAATACAATGCTGTATTGATGGATCGAACGCATACGGATACAATGCAACTGCATATTGTGAATGTGTGCCGGATTGTTATATAAGGAATGCCTTCTGGGAGACTATTACTGATGTATCTGGTTCCGATAAATGTCATCTAGAATTGACCGGAACACAGTTTTTAGGACCTGATATGGTTTCACACCAAAACCCTAAATACATTATTACAGGATTCGATAATCTAGGCAACTCAGTAAATATTAGCAGCTTGACATACAACTTCAGCTTGGATCTCAATCCAGGAATTTACGAAGTATGCAGGACGATTGAAGGAGTTTCATCGATTGGAGAAATTTGCACTACTGAACATTGTCACGAAGTTGTTGTGGATTGCTGTGGAGACCCTGTTATCAACGATGGCTGTTATGACTGTCCTAACTTTGAGGCTTCAATACACCTTCAATCTCTGGGGTCTTCTATAGATGCAAATGGAGCAGCTTGTTGTTCCTATGGTTTAACACCACAAATCATTCAAGGTTGTGGAATAGACATCTTCGACTTATGTATAAACATCAACTGGGGAGACGGTTCTCAGCAACTTAACAATATGGGATTTGCCGCTGGTTACACTCATTGTTTTTATCCTGGTGAATATAATGTAACAATGGAAGTGTTCTGTTGTGATGAACAGGGAGATCTATCACCTGTTTGGTCTTACACAGAGACCGTAATATGTAACGACGGAATCGATCCATGTGAATTGTCAAATGTGGATTTCGAATGGGGATCTAATAGCAACTGCACAAATGGATGTGACGAGGTTTGGTTTTGCGCAACTGGCATCGAACCCAGCTCTGACATCTGTTTAAGCTGGGATTTCGGAGATGGTAATATTTACAACCCCTCTCTTCCAGACTGTCCTATTCATTGCTACACATCAGGTGGGAATAAAAACGTGTGCCTAACAGCATATTGCTGTGCTGATGGTATAAATCAAGCATCCTCTACCACAGTCTGCAATACCATTGAAGTAGATTGTGGATTTGTGGACGTCGAGTGCACTGGTGACTATGACCTCGATGGATTTATAGGCGTCATTGACCTCTTGGAGCTTTTGGGTGAATATGGAGGCGCTTGCCAATAAGCGTATGCATCTCATCGGGTTTTGAGTAGATTGCACGCATGAACAACCGCAATTATTTACAAGCAGTCACCAAGTCAACTTTACTTGGTGGCTGCTTTCTTTTTCTTCATGGATTTGGAACACTCCTAGGACAAACGTCTGCACCATCAGATTCCGCTGTGATCCGCTCCATTTACGATGAGGTTCTAACAAATGGGGAGGCTTACGAGAACTTACGTGTCCTTACAAAAACGATAGGGCATCGGTTAAGTGGGTCTCCTGAAGCTGCTCAAGCCATGGAATGGGGTGCACAATTGTTACGTGATTACGGGGCCGACAACGTTTACGTCATGCCCGTAGTGGTCCCCAGCTGGACTAGAGGAGATATCGCAAATGCGTCTGTTGAACTGTCCTCTGGAGAGACGTTCGATCTTCACATCACCGCTTTGGGTGGATCTATAGAAACGCCTAACAACTCCCCGATTACGGCTGAAATAATTGTCGTCAAACACCTGAGCGACTTAGACACCATGCCGAGGCGTAAAACAAAAGGTAAAATTGTGCTCTTCAATCGCGCAATGGATCCTGTCCTCATCAATACAGGTTCTGCATATGGCGGTGCCAACGACCAAAGAGGTCAAGGCGCCATATATGCATCTAAAGCAGGCGCTGTAGGTGCGTTGGTACGATCTCTAACGCATTCACTGGACACATTGCCTCATACGGGTGCGATGTACTACTCTGAGGATGTCACTCGAATCCCAGCTGCAGCCATTTCAACTGTGGATGCGCGGAAACTGGCCCAGCTATATAAAACAGATCCTGACCTCCAAGTCACATTCCAAATGAACTGTCAAGCTTTGCCAGATGTTGAACAAGGAAACGTCATCGGAGAATGGACTGGATCGGAATTGCCGAATGAAATAATTACGCTAGGTGGCCATCTCGACTCTTGGGACATCGGAGAGGGTGCGCATGATGACGGCGCTGGCATCGTTCATACCATAGAAGTACTTCGCGCCCTGAAAGCCATCGGATATACACCCCGCAGAACGATCAGGTTTGTTCTTTTTATTAACGAGGAAAATGGAAATCGAGGTGGAATTAAATACGCCGAAATCGCTGCTTCTGAACTCGCAAAAAACGAACACGTTTACGTTGCAGCCATGGAATCCGATGCTGGAGGATTTAGTCCGCGTGGATTCAGTATGGACGCCACAGACACCCTTGTTGACATTGTAAAAAGCTGGAAGCCCCTTTTCGAACAGTACAACATACACCGATTCAAGAAAGGATGGTCCGGAGTTGACATCGGTCCATTAAAACAACTTGACAGGCGCCCATTGTTAATAGGGCTTGTCCCAGATGGCCAACGTTACTTTGATTTCCACCACAGTACTTCAGACGTTTTTGAAAACGTCCACAAAAGAGAATTGGAATTGGGGGCAGCCACCATGGCATCGATGATCATGCTCATCGACAAATACATTCCTTCCCCATAAAGTTTCGTTCTAGATTAAGGACAAACAGTTCCAAACGCAGACAACAGAGCCAAAAGGTCAGAAGTTCCCGCTGTATTGTCTCCATCTATATCACCCAAACAAGTTGAGGTATTTGGAAAAATACATGAGCCGTCGTCGTCAACAGCAAGTGCATTGTAGTTGTCCGCATTTGCATACATACAACCTAAAACAGCAGCAGGTTCCTCACAAGGAGTTCCTCCGTAATTAGTACATAGATCAGCACCGAACTCAGCATTGAAAGCGCCAAATCCATCAGCATAAATACAGCCGTATTCTGGAACATCATCACATGAAGCATAGATACAGCCTAAGTTTCCGTATTGATCGTAAGCTTGTGCTGTTGCAGTAGCGTCATAGTTAGATGCATTTGCATCAAGACAACCTAAAAGTTCAGCACAACCTGGAGTCAATGTGGTTGTTGTTACTGTTCCAGCAGCTCCTGCTGTAACGATAACATTTGCACCTACACAACCGTCACCCCATTGCAGTCCCCATCCAGAATAACCATCAGCAGGGCCTGTTACAGCAACTACATATTCAAAGGTAGTCCCTTGCTCTATCTCAAGAGATCCGGTGTAAACACCATCACCATCAGCATCAGCTAGAGTGACACCCCAACCATTCCAGCCGTTCCATGATCCGTTTACAACGACATTGTCGTATTCAGCACTTGGCTGATCAACACCGTTCATGTCTACAACAAATTCAACTGTTGCAGTTGGGAACTCACAAGATCCGTCTTCTATCGTAGCAGAAGGATCATAGTTTGTTGCTGCTGAATCTGTACAACCAGAACAAGATGAATCGTCTCCGCCACATACTCCACAAGCGTCAAGTACGTTTCCATCACAATCACAAGCGCCGTCAGCAATACCTGCTCCGCCACAAGTTCCACACTCGTCTAATACGTTACCTGCACAATCACAAGCGCCGTCAGCAATACCTGCTCCGCCACAAACGCCACACTCATCGAGTACGTTTCCAGCACAATCACAAGCGCCATCAGCAATACCTGCTCCGCCACAAGTTCCACACTCGTCTAATACGTTACCTGCACAATCACAATCACCAGCTGGGATACCAGCACAAGAGCCGTCATCATAGTCAGCTGCAGAATCATAGTTACAAGCAGTAGCGTCTGTACAACCACATGCATTGTTTGGACCAGTTGCACCGCCAGAGTTAAATGTTCCAGCACCGTTAAAGTCAATACTTACTTGTTGTTGATCAGCTCCTACGCCAAGTGGAAACACTTGGAAGTTAATCGTACCATCAAGAGTTCCAGCAGTTGTGATTTGCATCACTAACACTTGGAGGCTTGCATC
>Ga0308017_1000456_pt1 | contig 12575 bp, 11 predicted proteins | sample Neamet280_FD_203145 | JGI IMG/M metagenome (GOLD analysis project Ga0308017, IMG submission 203145) | Marine microbial communities from water near the shore, Antarctic Ocean - #280 | ecosystem: Environmental > Aquatic > Marine > Unclassified | place: Southern Ocean | collected 2014-10-01
TCAGCTGCTATAACACAAAGCAAAAGCAATTATAAGCAAATTACAACAGAAGAAAAGTTAAAAGGAATCATTAATATTCCTTGGATTTTATTAAGTTTGCTAGCCCTAATTTCTTTGGAATGGTTCCTAAGAAAATACAATGGTTTAATTTAAGATGATAAAGCAATTCATTTTTGGAATATTAGTAATTGCAGGATTAAGTTCTTGCACTACTTCATCCGTATTGGTGAACGTGCAAAGGCCTGCTGATATTACCATTCCACAGGACATACAAAATGTTGTAGTGGTAAATAGGTCGCGCCCTTCAAAAGATAATTTAGCAGGGAATATTATTGAAGGATTGATTAGTGGAGAAGGAATAGGGGTTGATAGAAAAGGAGCTGAATACTGTGTAGATGGGCTTGCTAAAATGCTTAATTCTTCAGAAAGATTTACTTTGAAAAATATAGGAGGAATTGAGTTGAAAGGTACAGGTACATCTTCTTTTCCAATTCCTTTGGCTTGGAATGAGGTGAAAAGTATTTGTGGTTCTTATGATGGGGATGCTTTATTGGTTTTGGAAACATTTGATTCTGATTCGAGAACAATTATAGGTGCACCAGTTGCACGTACACGAAAAGTGAAAGGAATAAAAGTAAAAGAATTGCGTTATCCTGCAACACTTATTATAAGTGTGGAGTCAGGTTGGCGTGTGTATGATGTAAATAAAGAACTGATTATTGATGAAAATAAATTTACTGAAATAAAGGAGTTTAAGGCTTGGGGAAGTTCTCCTGAAATAGCACAACTTAATTTGCCATCAAAAAGGATAGCGATTAAAAAATCAGGAGTATATTCAGGAGAACAATATGGTTTTCGTATTTCACCTATATGGGTAAAGGTAAATCGTACTTACTATATAGGTAAACATAACGAACTAAAGAATGCAAAGCAATATGTGAAAATAGGTGATTGGGATACTGCAATTGAAATATGGATGCCTTTAACTAAGGATGAGGATTTGAAAATTGCAGCACGAGCTGCCTTTAATATGGCCTTGGCTAGCGAGATAAATGGAAGCCTAAATATTGCAATTGATTGGGCAAAGAAAGCACAGAAACTAGGAGAAAAAAAAGCGTATAATTATATAAATATATTGAATAGACGTAAGATGGATCAAGAAAAACTAAAACAACAATTAAATTAACTAAAAACAACAATTATGGAAAATCAAGGATTGCCTAAGGCAATGGTAATGGGAATTATAGGGCTAATATTTGTAGTCATGTTTGGCTCAAGTATGTTTGTAACTATCGAATCAGGAGAGAAGGGTGTTTTATTTAAGAAGTTTGGTGGAGGATTAGAAAAAGAGCTAGTCTATGGTCAGGGATTGCATGTTATAGCGCCATGGAATGATATGTTTGTGTATGATGTAAGGATTCATGAAACATTTGAAAAAATGGAAGTATTGTCAAAAAATGGATTGTCTATCAAAATTGACTTATCATTTAGATATATGCCTCAACAAGATAAAATTGGGCATTTACATGATGAAATTGGAAGAGGTTATTTGGAAAGCATTGTAAAGCCAGAGATAAGATCAGTAACCCGTGAGGTAATTGGTAATTATTTGCCTGAAGAATTATATTCTTCTAAGCGTGAGGCGATTGAAGACGAGATTTACAGTTTGACAAAAGCAAATATTGAAGCTAAATATTTAACTTTAGATGCTATTTTGATTAGAGATGTTACATTGCCTACAACTTTGAGAACTGCAATTGAACAGAAATTAAAGCAAGAGCAAGAATCATTAGAATATGAATTTAAGATTGATAAGGCAAGGAAAGAAGCTGAAAGAAAAGAAATTGAGGCAAATGGTATTGCTAAGTTCCAAAAAATTGTTAACCAGACAATTACTCCGCAATTGTTAAAGTGGAAAGGGGTTGAAGCTACTCAAGAAATAGCAAAATCAACTAATGCTAAGGTTATTGTAATTGGTAATGGTGATGGTGACTTGCCAATAATTTTAGGAGGACAATAAATTTTTGTATCATTGCGATAACAAAACAAGTAATTAATTAAAAAAAAAGAAATGAAAAAGATTGTATTAATGATGTTGGTAGCTATGGTTCCATTTTTAACTATGGCTCAAAAGAAAAGTAAAAAAAGTAAGCGAAATCAGGTAGAGACTGTTTCTACTGAAAATTCAAAAGCAACTGTTGAATATATGGTTATTAAAGGTGTGGAAATGCCTATGAATGTTGAAGGTATAGATGAAAATGAGCGTAATGCTAGAGGTGAAGATGAGCGTGAAATTCAGATAAAAAGAATGCTAAAACCTCAAGTGAAGTTAATTGTAATTTTTGATTTCGGAAATATTAGAAATAAAGAAGTAAGTGATATGATCCGTACAGCTAGTAGTTATAGATCAATGGCTGCTGCTGCCAATGCTGCTGCTGAAAAAGGCTGGGAGTTTGTGTCTGCAAATGTTCTTTCAGGTACAGGAAATACTACTCACTATTACTACATGAAAAGAAATAAATAGTTTTTTGTTTTGATTGATGATGAGATTAGCTCTACTGAAAAGTAGGGCTTTTCTTTTATTGGAATTCCCCCTTAATCATAATCTTATCAATTACATTATGCCCAAAGCTGTAAGGTAAATAAGCATAAGACGGAATAGGTTTTGTGATAAATAAATTTGCTTTTTTACCGATACATATACTTCCTAATTCTTTTTCAATTCCCATAGCGTAAGCAGTATTAATGGTTGTTGCATTTATCACTTCTTCAGGTGTCATTTTAAGTTGTATGCAACCTAAGGAAGCTACAAAATTCATATTTCCACTTGGGGTAGACCCAGGATTGTAATCGGTTGCTAAGGCTACAGGTAATCCTTTTTCCATCATTTTAACTGCTGGTCCGTAAGGTATTCCCAAAAAGAAAGAACAAGAAGGTAAAATAGTTGGCATGCAGTTGCTTCCTTTTAAGGCTTCATAATCTTGTTCAGCCATTTCTTCTAAATGATCCACTGATAAAGCACCCAAATCCACTGAAGCCTTTACACCACCAATTGCATTGAACTGATTGACATGTGTTTTGGAAGATATTCCTAATTCATTGGCTGCTTTTAATAATCGTTCAGTGTCAGCAACAGTAAAGTAGCCTTTTTCACAAAAGATATCTACATAATCGGCTAATTCCTCAGCAGCTACTTTGGGTAACATTTCATTAATTACCAAATCCATATAGCCCTCTTTGTTGTCTTTGTATTCTTTAGGTAGGGCATGTGCGCCTAAGAAAGTTGCTTTTATAGTTACATCAGATGCTGCTTTCAAGCGTTTTATTACTCTTAGCATCTTAAGCTCTGCCTCCATTGTTAGGCCATAACCACTTTTTATTTCAATGGCTCCAGTTCCCATTTGTACTAACTCGTTTAAGCGAACAAGTGCATCTTCAAAAAGTTCGTCTTCTGTAGCGTTTTGTAGTTTTTCAGCAGAATTAAGTATTCCTCCTCCTCTTTGTGCAATTTCAGCATAGCTCAATCCATTTATTCTGTCTACAAATTCGCTTTCACGGCTTGCTGCAAACACTAGGTGAGTATGGCTGTCACAATAAGTTGGAAATACCATACCTCCCTCAGCATCAATTATTTCAGTATTGTTCCAGTCCTCAATACCATTCCAATCTCCCATACTTCCAAAGGATGTAATTATTCCGCCTTCCACCTCTATAAAAGCATCTTTAATAGTGCTGATATTTTTCATATCATTTCCTGCAACCCATTTTCTAGGGGTTGTTTCTGTTTGTATAAGCTCTGAAATATTCTTAATTACTGTTTTCATATTTTATTTTTGATTGTGCGAAAATACAAAATTCACTCTAATCAATTATGTTATATTTGCGCTATGGGAAATTCAATAGGTAAAATTTTTAAATTGACGACTTTTGGCGAATCGCATGGCATCGCTATTGGTGGTATTATTGATGGTTCTCCTGCAGGGTTAGAATTAGATTTTGAGGCCATTCAAAAACAGTTAGATAGAAGGAAACCAGGGCAATCCAAGATTACTACTCAAAGAAAAGAGAGTGATACTGTTCAGTTTTTATCTGGTATTTTTGAAGGAAGAACAACCGGTACTCCTATTGGGTTTACTATTAAAAATGAAGATGCTAAAAGCAAGGACTATACGCATGTAAAAGATGCTTTTCGCCCTTCTCATGCCGATTATACTTATCAGCAAAAATACGGAATAAGAGATTATAGAGGAGGAGGAAGGTCTTCTGCTCGTGAGACTGCTTGTAGAGTTGTTGCAGGCGCTATTGCTCAGCAAATTTTGGATAAAGTGGGTGTAAAAATTACTGCTTATGTTTCTGCTGTTGGTAATATAACACTTAACAAATGCTATACCAATTTGGATTTAAGTTTAACGGATACTAATTTAGTAAGGTGTCCTGATGTTGTAATTGCTGACCAGATGATTGAAACAATTGAAAAAACAAAAAAAGAGGGTGATACCATTGGCGGAGAAATTACGGCTTTAGCAACTGGAGTTCCTGCAGGATGGGGAGAGCCTGTGTTTGATAAGTTACATGCTGATATAGGGAAGGGAATGCTATCCATTAATGCAGTGCATGGTTTTAAATATGGTTTTGATGCAGTGGATATTGCTTCAAGTAAAGGGAGTGAGGTTAATGATAGTTTGATCGATTCAAACGGAAAAACTAAAACAAATTTTTCTGGAGGAATACAAGGGGGAATAAGCAATGGGAATGATATTTATTGTGAAGTAGCTTTTAAGCCAGTAGCTACTATTATGCAAAAGCAGAATACAATTGATATAAATGGAAATAAAATAGATATTAAAGGTAAGGGAAGACATGATGCTTGTGTGGTGCCAAGAGCTGTTCCTATTGTAGAAAGTATGTTGGCACTTACTTTGGTCGACCATTATTTAAGAAGTTTAACTAATAAAATTTAAGATGATAAAGAAATTACTTTTAGTATTGCTTATTCCAACTATTGGCTTTGCACAAAACCCTAATTATTCTGAAGATATTGCCCCAATACTATATGGGAAATGTTTGCAATGCCACCATAGTGGTGGAATTTCAAATTTAAACTTGGAGAGTTATGCAAATACAGTAACAAATGCTGTAATGATACAACACGTTACCTCTACTGGAAAAATGCCACCATTTCCTCCTGATACTTTGTTTCAGCATTATGCTTATGAAAATGTCTTAAGTATGAATGAGATAAGTACTATACTAGATTGGATAACAATTGGAGTTCCTCTTGGAGATACTTCATTACTTCCGCCAATGCCAACATTTGGGAATTCTTCTCAATTAGGAGTTCCTGATTTAGAATTACAGATTCCAACATACACAAGTACTGCAACATCAAATTCTGATGATTATGTATGCTTTTCAATACCTACTGGTTTGTTGCAAAACAGAAAAATAAAAGCTATTGAGGTTATTCCTGGAAATCTACAAACTGTACATCATGTACTAGTGTCAATAGATTTGGTTACTAATAATTCTGTTGTTACAACAGCTAACTGTATGGGTCCTCAAGGTGATATGATTTATAGTTATGCTCCAGGATCTGTAGCATTAACTTATCCTGAAACTATTAATAACTCTTTTGGTGTTGAATTACCTGCAAATAGTAGTGTTTCATTTGCTATGCACTATCCTGAGGGTAGTTTTGGTCAGATAGATAGCACTAAAGTCCGATTCTATTTTTACCCACAAAGCACAGTAATTAGGGAAATAACAACTGATTTTTTAATTAATGAAGGATTATTTGGTATGCCTTTTTATTTGCCACCAAATCAGATTACAGAAATTACAGGCTCTTTTGGCCCTACAATGCAAGATTATTCTTTTATGTCTGTTTTTCCTCATATGCATCTGCTAGGAAAAGACCTTGAGTGTATAGCGGTAACACCAACTAATGATACTATTAACTTAGTTAAAATAAATAACTGGGATTTTGAATGGCAAGGATCTTATTTCTTTGAGAATTTTCTTAAGATACCTGCAGGTAGTATGATATATGCAAAAGGAAACTATGACAATACCCTGAGTGCAACTAATCCTAATCCTGTTGCTGTTCAATCAGGACTTAATACGGAAGATGAAATGTTTATTTTTATTTTTCAGTTTTTACCTTATCAATTAGGAGATGAGAATATTTCTATTGAGAATGGATCAATTTCTACCAATATTCAAGAGGAAACAACTAATTCTTCACTAAGAGAATTATTGAGAATAACAACTATTTTAGGCCAATCAACAAAGCCTAAACCAAACACACCTTTATTCTACATCTATGATGATGGTACTGTAGAGAAAAAAATAGTTATCGAATAAAATAATAAATTAACAATAAACTTAGATGATGAAAAAAATACTTTTGATATTGATTTTCTTGCCAATCATTGGTTTTGGGCAAACGAGAAGTTTTGAAGAAATTCCAGAAAAATTAATTAAGAATTTTGATAAGATGGGAGTAAATGATGATGCTTATTTAAATAGTTTTGAAAGTGACTATTTTAACTTTATTTTTCAAGATAAAAGAGGAGAATTTGATTTTACAGGAAAGAAAGTAGGTTTTGTTACAGGTAATGGTCATTCTATTGTTTCGAAACAAAGTTATTTTAAAATTGAAAAATTAAGAAAAGAAAGAGGTTCCTCTACAAATCTAGCATCTTTACACCTTTTTAATAAATCAGAGAAAGAAACATCTGGAGGTTATGAAGGAGTTATAGTATATTGGGTTAAAGTTTTATTGAAATCAAAATCACTTCCTAGAAGATTAAAAGAATATGACTCCAATAACTAAAAAAGCAAAAAAAACTAACAAATGAAAAAACTAGCATTACACTGGAAAATTATAATTGGAATGGTATTGGGTGTCGTTTACGGCCTAATCGCTAACAAATTAGGTTGGGTCGACTTTACCAATGCTTGGATAAAACCTTGGGGTGTTATCTTTGTTAATCTATTAAAGCTAATTGCAGTGCCTTTAGTATTTGCATCCCTTATAAAGGGGGTAGCATCTCTTTCTGATATTTCAAAACTATCACGAATAGGAGGGAAAACAATCGCTATTTACTTGGTGTCAACCGTTATCTCGGTAACTATTGGTTTGTGCTTGGTAAATATGGTAAAGCCAGGTGCTAATTTTGACAGGGATTCCATTCAGTTGACTGAAAACTCTCAATCAGGAGCAGATAAAAAAATAGCAGATGCAGGAAATGTGAAACAGGCGGGTCCCCTTCAGTTTGTTGTGGATATTGTACCAACTAATATTTTCTCTGCATCAAGTGATAATTCTAACATGTTGCAGGTAATTTTCTTTGCTATTTTATTTGGAATTGCAATGGTCATGTTGCCAAGTGAGAAAACAGTATATGTGAAAGGCTTTTTTGATGGGGTAAATGATATTATTTTGCAAATAGTAGATTTAATCATGCTTGCCGCTCCTTATGGTGTATTTGCACTCCTAGGAGGTTTGGTGGTTGATTTTGGAGCAAGTTCTACTTTGTTTATCGCTTTAGGAAAATATTCCCTAACCGTTATTGCAGGTTTATTGATGATGGTGCTCGTAGTCTATCCGTTAATATTAAGGATGTTTACTAAAGTAAAGTATTTGGATTTTTTCAAGGCAATTTCGCCTGCACAAATGTTGGCGTTTTCCACTAGTTCGAGTGCGGCAACTTTACCTGTAACTATGGAAAGGTGTGAGGATCATTTAGGCGTTTCAGAAGAAATATCTTCATTTGTTTTGCCTTTGGGTGCTACTATTAATATGGATGGAACTTCTCTTTATCAAGCGGTTGCAGCTGTATTTATTGCACAAGCCTTTGGTATTGAATTGGACTTAGGCCAACAATTAACTATTGTGCTTACTGCAACTTTGGCGTCAATTGGAGCGGCTGCTGTGCCAGGAGCTGGTATGGTGATGTTAGTTATTGTTCTAGGAGCAATTAATGTACCTACTGAGGGGCTAGCACTTATCTTTGGGGTGGATAGAATACTAGATATGATGCGTACAGTTGTGAATGTAACGGGTGATGCAACTGTAGCGACTATTGTGGCTTCTACTGAGGGCGAGTTACGCCAAGTTACTGAAGAAGAATTAATGAGTTAGTATGCGGATACTCTTATTCTTTTCCCTCTTTTTTTATCTACATTCTGTTTTTCCACAAGAATGTTTTCCTGAAAAAGGAAAGGATAAAAGATTGGTCAAAAAAATAGAGAAGCAGATTGCTAAACAAGCATATTATGCTGCTTTTGATGAATTGCGTACTGCTAATGATTTTGCAGTTTTCAGTGCTTTAAAATCAGAGATACTATGGCGTAAAGCCGATTTTTTTAATGCAGAAACGGAAGGATTGAATGCAATAGCTATTTGCCCTGATAATTTTCCAAAAGTTTATTATTTCTTAGGTGAAATAGCTTTTAATAGAAAGGATTATGTGAATGCTGATTTTTATCTAACAAAAGCAATTCATTTAGGTGTTTCTGATCCTTATTATTCTGATGCAGTTAATTTATATGAAAAAGCAAAAGTATTGGCTGAAATTATTAATAATCCTGTATCCTTTAATCCTAAAATAGTAACTGGTATTTCTACTGAATTTGATGAGTATTTGCCAATAATTTCTCCTGATCAGGAATTGTCATTTTTTACAAGAAGGTCGGAGAAAAAAAGTTTACAATCATTGACTTCTACTATTGTTGAGGAGTTCGTTTCTAGTAAAAAAGTGAAAGGTAAATTTGAGATCGGAAAAGCACTTGCTTATCCCTTTAATATGGAAAGTAATGAGGGTGGTGCATCTATTACAATTGACAATAAAGTATTGTATTATACAAAGTGCATCCGAACTAAAAAGGGCTATAATAATTGTGATATTTATTATGTGAACAGAGTGAATGGTAGTTGGTCGGAAGTGCAATCTTTTTCGGATAAAATTTCAAAATCGGATTCTTGGGAATCGCAACCAACTGTTTCTTCTGACGGTAAAACAATTATTTTTGCTAGTGATAGAAGTGGAGGCTATGGTAAAATTGATTTGTATGAAATTAATTTAGTAGATGGCGAATGGACAAGTCCTAAGAATTTAGGTTCTGCCATTAATAGTAATGAGAATGAGAAATCTCCTTACTTACATACGGATGGGAAAACATTATTTTTTGCTTCAACAAATTTTCCAACCCTTGGAGGTTTTGATATTTTTTATAGCCGAAAGGATAGTTTAGGGAATTGGCAAAAACCAATCAATATTGGTTATCCTATTAATACGGTTGCTGATGAAATTTCGCTTTTTGTTAGTACGGATGGAAATACGGCTTATTTTGCGTCTAATCAACTGGATGGAGTAGGAGGTTGGGATATTTATTCTTTTCCCTTGCATAATAGTGCTAAGCCTGAAAGAGTCTTGTTTTTAAAAGGTGAGTTGCTGGATGAGAATGGGCAAGTTTTAGAGGATGTAGAATTGGAAATAAAGAATTTAAATACCAATGAGATTACTATTGTAAAAGTGGAAGCAGGAACTTATGTTTCCTCTTTAACTTTGGATAAAGATGCTGATGTATTGATTACCGTAAAAAAAGAAGGATTTGCTTTTAATTCAACTTATATTTCAGCTAATGACACTTCCTTTTCTTCTCCTAAAAATTTGAATATAGCATTGGAATCCTTGGAAGATGGGAAGTCCTTTAATTTGAGTAATATTTATTTTGAAACAAATTCTTATCAGCTAAACTCAATTGCACAAGAAGTGCTTTTTGAGTTTTCTGCTTATCTGAAAGTAAATAGGAATATGATAATTGAGATAAATGGTTATACGGATAATATTGGTAAATCTGCTGATAATCAGTTGCTTTCTGAAAATAGAGCAAAGGCTGTTTATGAATTGATTATTGCTAACGGAATTGCAGGGGATAGACTTTTGTATAATGGTTATGGCGAGCAGTTTCCTGTTGCTGATAATGATTCGGAAAAGGGTAGAGCTACTAATAGGAGAACAGAATTTCGAATTATTAGACAATAAAAAATCCTGCTAATGCAGGATTCCTTATTGTATATGTGAAAGAAATTATCTAATTTCTTTAATTCTTGCTTTCTTACCAGTTAATTCTCTTAAGTAGTAAATTCTTGCTCTTCTAACTTTACCTTTCTTATTCACTTCAATTTTTTCAATTAATGGTGAGTTGATAGGGAAAATTCTTTCTACAGCTATTGAGTGAGAAATTTTTCTGATTGTAAATGTTTCAGTTGCTCCACTTCCTTTTCTCTGGATAACATCTCCTTTGAAAAACTGAGTTCTTTGCTTTTCACCCTCTTTAATTGTGTAGTAAACTGTAATGTTATCTCCTGATTTAAAGTTAGGTAATTCAGTTCCTGTAGTAAGTTCTTTTGCTATAGTTTCAGTAATGTTCATTTTTCTAATAATTAGGTTTCGAAATCGGTTTGCAATATTACGGATATTTTTTATTTAACTACCCTAAGAAACAAACAATTTTATTCAAATAAATCAGGTCTTATTTCTTCTGTTCTTTTTATGGCTTGTTCTTCTCGCCATTCTGTTATAATCTTCTCATTTCCAGACAGTAATACTTCAGGAACCTTCCATCCTTTGTAGTCGGATGGGCGGGTGTAGATAGGGGGTGCAAGTAAATTATCCTGAAAAGTATCGGTAAGTGCAGAGGTTTCGTCTGATATTACACCAGGAATTAATCGGATTACTGCATCAGAAAGTATGGCGGCTGCCACTTCACCACCTGTAAGTACATAATCGCCAATTGATATTTCTTTAGTGATAATATGCTCTCTGACTCTTTGGTCGATTCCTTTATAGTGGCCGCATAGCATTATCAGGTTCTTGTGTGTGGATAAAGTATTGCAGATTTGTTGGTTCAGTGTTTCTCCGTCAGGGGATAGGTAGATGATCTCGTCATAGTCTCTTTTGGATTTCAGTTTGCTTATGCAATCGTCAATTGGTTGTATGCACATTACCATTCCTGCTCCGCCACCAAATTGATAGTCGTCAACACTTTTTTGTTTGTTACTGGAGTGGTCGCGTAAGTTGTGAATTATGATTTCTGCTTTACCATTTTCTTTTGCGCGCTTCAAAATTGAGTACTCAAAATAAGCGTTAAAAAATTCAGGAAATAATGTAATGATGTCAATTCTCATTTGGCAAACTTACAAAATCAAAATGGTTTATATTTTATCCATAATTCTGCTAATAAACCCGTATGACATACTGTCATATCTTTTTTATAAAAAACACTTAGTCAGGTAGTTGTAATAATAAACCTGAATATATAATTTAATACTATTTTTTGAATGAAAAAATAAGTTGCTATAGGTTGTTTTTTGTAAAAGTAAACGAAAATTGCTAACAATTGTTGATATTTATTTATAGTTTGTAGGTTAAATCTGTTAGATTTTTTTGTACTTTCATCTTCCTAAAATAACGGTATATGTATAAACTATTTTTCCTCCTCTTTTTTGTTTTTTTGCTAACTGAAAGCGCAAAATCTCAAACTACAGACACTATAATTTCAATCAATTCAGAACAGCAATTTAGCGATTCTATTGCTCAAATAAACGAGAAAAATGAACATTTAAAGGCATCACGAGATGCTTACAATGATGGGTTAATTTTATTGCAAAATGAAAGTTTTAGTGAGGCGATTCCTTACTTTACTGAAGCTATTTCAATTGATTCAGTTTTTTCAGAAGCCTATTTGAGTAGAGCAAAATGTTATGAGAAAGAAAATGAGGAATTAGCCATTGGTGATTATCTCCTAGTGTTTGAACTTGATTCATCTACTACTTCTCCTTTGTATTTAGTAGCCGATTTGCAATTAAAATCAGATAAGGAATCAGCAAAACAGACCTATAATTTAATTATTTCCCTGAATGATACAGAATACAAGGCTTATAGTCAATTGGGGATTATTGCTTTTCTGGCTAAGGATTATCAGCAAGCGGAACAATTATTTTCACAATCATTAGTCATTAATAAAAATGCTTATACCCTAAATGATAGAGGGAGTTGCTATCGTAAATTGGAAAACTATGATTTGGCTATTCAGGATTATTTGGATGGAATTACTTTGAATGCTGATTTGGCTTTTATCTACAATAACTTAGCTAGTGTTTATGCTAAGCAGGGAGAAACTAAAAAGGCGATTTCTTATTATGATTTAGCTATTTCAAAAGATGTAAATTATGCTTTAGCGTTTAATAATAAAGCAAGTATTTTACTCGAAAATAAAGAATATGATAAGGCAAATTCTGCTATTGATAAAGCATTAGTTGCTAATGCTGAATATGCGCCTGCTTACAATAATAGAGGAGTTATTAATCATCAATTGAAAAAATATAAGAAAGCAATTGCTAATTTTGATAAGGCAATAAATTTAGATAATAATTATGCAAAAGCATATCTGAATAGAGGAATATCAAGGCAAATGACTAGAGATGAGGATGGTGCTTGTTCAGATTGGAATAAAGCAAAAGAATTAGGAATTCTGATGGTAAAAAAATACTTAGCAAATGATTG
>Ga0308017_1000458_pt1 | contig 12518 bp, 33 predicted proteins | sample Neamet280_FD_203145 | JGI IMG/M metagenome (GOLD analysis project Ga0308017, IMG submission 203145) | Marine microbial communities from water near the shore, Antarctic Ocean - #280 | ecosystem: Environmental > Aquatic > Marine > Unclassified | place: Southern Ocean | collected 2014-10-01
ATACTGTCAGGAAGCGTCTATTTTGGATACTATGACAAAGTCAACGTCTTTTACAACCGTCTCCAAGTAGGTGACGAGTTTGTCTGCGATGTCTGACGGAAATATGTTTGATACCTTCTCTCCCTTGGAATTTGTCCAAGATATCTTTACGTTAATCATTTAACTTTCTCTTGCGAATGTTGAATAAATACTTGTCTAAAATCTGTATGTTGTCAACCAGTGACTCTGGGTGGTTTACCAAGAACCATTTTGAACGTGTCAGGTTGAGGGTTGCAGACAAATCGTTTGTCAGAAGGAGGGTGTTATCGTTATTATTCATATATTCCGAGACATCTTCCTTTACAAATGTGCAGGTGTATCCCTTTGACACCAGTTTTGCCTCCAATGACGTGGAGTATACCGTGGGATCAATGATGATTGTAGGAGGATCATACGGAATTATCTTCCTGATGCTTGGAATTAGTTTGGAAATGTCATTGCGTATAAGACTGTTATTTACCACTAATAAATTGCCCATAAAGTATGTTAATTGTTTGATATATAAGATTTTACTTGTCCAACTCTATTCCTGCCAAGTTCTTCTCCCTTTTAACCCATATTACCCTTATATTGTCATTCATGTATTTCTGGCACTTTGTCCACAAAGGTATGAGGTGTTCCGTTGTGATACGCCATTTTCCATTCATCTGGTTTGCCACAAGGAGAGAGTCAGTGTATATTGATATGATCTTTCTTGAGTAGTTGTTGTTTACGTATGATATCGCATACAGCAGTCCAAGGTATTCCAACTGATTATTGCTCAAGTCCCCCGTTCTTTTCTTTATGATGATACGTTTCTTTTGAGGATCTACCAGACAAATCCTTCCCCCCATATTAGTTCCAGCGTCAGTATAGACCTTGAGTCCCTTCCTCTTCAATAAAATTGATAACATTAACTGGTTAATAAGAATTAAGGAGGAGGTGAGTAGTGGCTCACCAACCACTCGAACCCAGAGGACATGACTCCTGCCGTGAATGCGTTCGAACGCACTCAATATTCGACAGGCTACCAGCCTTGTCTCGAGTAGGTTTCCAAACATTCGGCTTTGTGAGTAGGCACTCGACCTATCCCTCAAAGGTTCATCCATGTGGTTTCCCACACTTCCCTCCCGTAAATTACCACCACCAACATGCTCTGCCGAGCACATCACGTCACGTTTTGCATTGCGTGTTACGGGTTGTTTGGATTTACTTCTCTTCATCTATAGTATGGTTAATGGTATATATAAATCAATCCAATAGCAGATCTTTGTTGATCAGTCCCTGCGTGTCCTCCCTACCTGCCTCATCCATCCTCTTGCACCTTGGACACCTTTTGTATTCCTCGGAAATATCTGCATTGTGACATATCGGACACTTCAAAGCTCAAGTTTCCTGTCCGTTCTCTTGTTCATAAGGTATAATTTTCTGTAAAATCCGTAGCATTCCTGTCCGCAATACTTGAATCCCCTGCTTCCAGCAAGGTTCTTGAAGCACATGTTGCACTCCCCGTTTTTTCTCAAAGGCAGTCTGCATATGTTTACCCACCCCTGTCTGCATGTGTCGTTGCAATATCTTCTGTTTCCGTTGGAAAAACCAAGCGGACTGCTACAGTGTCGACATGAAAGTCTGCTTTGCGGTCTTCCGTTACAGTCCGTACAACTGAGACTTTGCTGTGTCTTTACCGTCTTGTGACACGTGAGACACTGAGGATCGTTTCTGCAACCCCTGCATCTTATCTTTCTTGACGGTACTCCGCACTGAACGCAAGTCCTCATTGAACGAACGTTCCCTACACGTAATATCAACCTATCGGTTGTTTATATCAGTCTTCTGGAATGGGCTTGATTTTTGTTATGTTGTGCAACGTGTAATATACCAAGTCTACCGCATTGTACTTGTAATACTCCACAAGAATACCCCATTCGTCAACTTCCTTGATTATGCATTTTTTGGTCTTGTCGTTGATCCTCACTGTAGTTTTGTTCTTGATAAATTTTTCAATTATCTGGTGCATCATTCTTTATAGAATGACATCTCAATGTCATCCGAATCCAAATCATGTTCGTTCTCATATATTCTCTGGTCTACATCTGGCTTTGATCTTCCCCAGTCACGCAACTCCTTGGACATTGCCAACCCAGTTACAAATATTGCAGACAGTCCTGCTATGATTAAAGTGTCATTGAACGAAATTGCTATGTCAAACATGGTTACCGCTATGTTTCCAGACACGAGCGGACTGAAAAAACTGATTCCAAAATTACCCAACAGACGGGCAACTACTCTCTTACCGCTGACCATTGATATTCATTTTCAGTCAAAGTATTTTAAAGTTTCTATTAGATAAATAAAAAACGGGTGAGGGTTATCCTAACCACTCTTTTTTGAACTCTTCTAAGTCCATTTTTGCAGGACTTGGAAGGTGTCTGTCTATTGCGTCTAAGACGCTTTTGATTCCTTCTAACATCAATTAATGATAGTTAGCGATCTAGATTATCGGATCGGTCAATAAAAATAAAGAAAAAAATGAAGATCTGTTGACAAAATCAACTGGATTCAACTAATTATAGTCTTCTTCACTTGGGAAGACCAGACACCAATACGGGTTTCCAGTCTTTTTACTTGTCCTTTTGAATGGTTTGCAATCTCCAATTACTGTGCCTTTTTCGAAAGCCTCTTGAACGTTTGCAACACGGTTAATCTGTTTTGCAATAGATTCAGTTACAAAGAACCTACTAACTTCTTTGGTTTCCTTTTGGTGTTCTAGTTCAAAGCTTTCTTTTGTATCGATGAGATAGTAATCTGTTTTACCATCTGCACCAACCAATGAAGCATTGGTATTTGGTGTAGGGTTGCCTCTTGTATGTGTAAAGCCTTTGATGTTGATGACCTTACCTTCAATTGCTCTTATTCCTACTGCTGGTTTGCGTTCTGTTTCAGATGCACTACCACCACCCAGTTGTGACAAATCAATTTTTGTTTCTGCTACGGATATTTTCTTTTCACCTCCAGTCATTAAGAATCAGAGGAGTGACTACGTTATATAAACTAACGGTTATCAGTAGTGAAGTTCGTGCCATGCTGACACAAGTTTTTTGAAGTCTTTGTCTCCTATGAGTTTGTCCTCGGACATAGTTCCCCTTCCCACGTCTCTTACGATTTCAGACACCGCACTGTGCTGTTCGTTTGCATACCTAGTCATTGAGGAGTGAGGTTCTTCTTTAACTGAATCATCCCATTTCTCGTCATTCCATGACTTCCACTTTTTCTCGTTCTTCTTACAATAGCCGTTTACTGGTGGCATTTTGTTTGCAAGTTCGTTGAATTTGATGACTTCCTGTCGTCTCCATTTTCTGCTAAAGTCCCAGAATGCGTGTCCCTCGACTTCGTGGATAAAAGTACCCCTGTACCATTCAAGGTCTGGTTGTTCTCTGACCTGAATTATCTCCACCTTCTGTTTTGCGAGATTCCATGATCCTGCCCTGTTTCCGCTAATAAGGTGCTTGATTGAAATATACTTGATATGCTTTCTCATCTTTTTCGTTGACTCGTTTGAGTTCCAAAGGTTTCTTATAAGTTCTACAAGTTCCTCGTTGACCGCACTCTTTGACATCGTTGCCTTGCCAATGTACACCTTCGTGTTCTTGTGAACCTTGAATCCGTGAGATCCAATCTTAGGTTTCTTTGAACGGTTGACCTTTCTCTTCATGATTGTATATGGTGAATGGTATATATTAACATTTGTAATCTAAAAAAAAATACGAGTTACCAAGTACATGCGTTGTATCTGGTCTTGGCGTTATACATTACACTGTTTTCCAACTGGTCTACTTCCAAAAGGTTGTCGTGTTTTATCTTTCCAACAAGGCTTACATCCTGCTCCCATTTTTTCAACTTGGACTTTAACTGAATCATCTTTGAATCAATGAGTGACTCAATTTCTTCCTTGGAAGATTCCTCTGGGTTGTATACTTTGAGTCTGATTTCCTTGGATGCCTCCTCTCCGTTGTTTGCGGATCTTTTAATGTCAGAGTCTGACATTTTTCCGAAACACCAACAACACATAAGTCTGATTTCCTCGTCAGCCCAAGGACTGTTTGGTGCATTACCTGCGTTTGGATTGTCCAATTTTCTGTTACACATCATACAGTGAAGTCTGTCGTGTACCAATGCTTCTGGGTGATTTGGCTGTTTGAGACCGTATTCTCTGGCAATTGCGTTTGACTGTGCAAATGCTTTTTTGATTACCTTCTTTACGGAATGATCTTCCATTGGATTTGACTCAAGGATTTCAATAGCCTTGTCTGGTGCAATGTTTCTTTCCATTCTGGCTTCCATACGTGCCTCTCTTTTTGCACGTTTTTTCTTGGATGCCTCTTTGAGAGCCTCTCTGTCTTTGGCTTCTCTGTCTTTGTCAGCGAGGGACTTTAACTTTGAAGAAGCGACACCGTTGTACCTGTGCCCTAGTCCGTTGCCGAAATTAATCATTCTTGACATTACAACTATACTATGACGTATACTCTATATTAATATTGTGATTCAAAAAATAAAAAAACTAACCCCCAGCTTGTGCTGGGAAGAATTGTAGGTTTTGTTCAGGTTTTACAACCATTCCAAGTACCTCTTTGACTTTGGCTGGAAAACCACCTTTGCCAGATAGTATTTCTCCATCAAGGGAGATAAGACTCCTTTGACTCCATGCGTCAAACTCTGCAAGATCAATGTTCTTGGACTCTAGAAAATCTTGGAAATAAATTCCCATGGATTTCTCTTTTGGCTCAAGAACAGAAATTTGCTCTAAAGAAAGTTTTGCTTCCATCATATGTTATATGGAGGTTGCCACATATAACTGTATCCTAGTAAGTTCCAAAGCATGTCGAACAGCAGTATCTGTCCAAGTTTATGTAGGAGTCCCTGAACCTTGACAAGTCCGTGCCACAGAACTGACAGTGCGTCACTGTCGTTCCATACGGGTGTATCTTTGGATCATGCCACTTTGACTCCAATAAGTTCCCCTTTGTCTCTTCTTGGTGTATCTTAGACATTCCTACGCATGACTGATGCTTCACACCCTCCCCCTGCTTCCAAAGTTCCTTAGAGCCTTGGGGTATAATTCCGTCACATACGCAACATTTGTTGGAATATTTTATAGTAATAAGTTTCCAATCACTATTGGACAGGTCTATCTTCAAAGTTTGGATTCTCTGATGATCTTGCTGATTTTCTGTCTTTCATACCTCTCTTCCGAACATATTTTACAAAGTCTCCCCTGTTTTGCAAGTATGGTGTTTTCCTTTGTGAATCGATGTCCCCTGTTACATACCTTTCTTGTCTGAATTTTTTTCCTTGTCTGGTCTGCAACTGGAATGATGTCACTAGTTCTTACATCCCCCATTCTTACTGCCTCATCCAAGTGTTCAAGGTGTGCGAACCTTTGGTGCTTCTTTATGATGTGAGCCTGTAGGTATTCCACGTTTTCCAATGTCTTTCCACAGTTCTGAATTGTACAGACTAGGTACTTCATTGGAATCCCTCTGGATATGTCTCAATCATCTTCATAATGTCTATCATGCCAATCTCCAATATAATGCTTTTGAACGGCTCGAATTGCGGAGACATTATGGAATCCTTGTCGTTTGGAATGCCTGAATCATAGTGTCCCAGTCCCATCGAGTGTCCAACCTCATGAGTAAGTGAGTTTAACAGATCCTGTGTCGGAAGTCTCTTGCCTTCAAAGTATAGCGGTATCGTGATCAGTGCGTCTTGGGAGTTCAGGTCTGTTTTTCCCAAGTCCAACGGGTTTTCAACATTGTCTACAAACTGTATCACAACGTTGCATCTGTTCCAGTCAATCGAGTCAACTGAAATGAGACCTGTATTCCAGTTCACTGGATGTTCCAACGTAAGTTCCTTTTCCCACTGGTGCAATGCAAGGAATGTCAAAGTCTGCAATCTCACGTCATCGTTGTACGTACAAAATTGGGGATTATCCAAACGAATGCTTACGGTATCATATGATACTGCCGTTGCCGTAAGCGAAGCCGTAGGAATGATCACCATTAACAATAACAATAACGTATACTCAAGTTTCATTTTCTCAAAACCTCACAGAACTTGCAATCATGATCCTCTTTAAAGTGTTTCTTGTATGACTCCACACCCTCTGTTCCATACCATGAGCTTGTACCCGTATCAAATATCTCCCTGTGTATCATCATTTCAAACTTGTCTGACTGAATCCATTTCTCATGATCCTCCATCTTGCATTCGTGGCGATTGACGGTTGTTTTTCCACACCAGTCACATCGCATTGTCTGCTCTCCCTCCTATGCATATCTCGTTGTCACAGGTCTTCCCACTTTTTGAATAGTTTGTCCTGTGCTCGAAGATGCAGATTGGACAAAGTTCCATGTCACACCTTACGCAATAGTACTGCTCCCACTCCCTCGTACTTGGACAGTGTTCCTGTTCACAGTTTGCTTCCCTAATCATTATGAAAAACCTCTGGTTCGTATTCGTCATCCGTAAATCCCTCGCAGTCACACTGGTTTCTTAACTTTTCTTCACGTGTCTTTCCACGGGTACAGTCACACGCATGTGCAACGCTTCCGTCAGCATTGTACTGTATGCCGTCTCCTCCAGATGGAAAGTTTTCGTCATAGTTTAACAGATCCTCGACAAGTTCGTTCTTGTAGTTGAAAACTTTTTGTTGCAACTCATCGTCATTCTCATAGTGGTCGGAATACAGGTGACCGCATCTTCCACATGCTGGATCATTCCCGTCAGTCATAGAGTCCGTGACTCCTGCTGGTAGGTAACCGCTCAATCCTCGTACACATCCTTGATCCATTGTCGGATCTTGTCCATGCTTTCCATGTCTTCCCATATGTAATCCAAAATAATATCCTTGCTGATCTTGTCCAGTTTGGGATAGTCTATCTGATGCTCTATTGTATACTTCATCAGTCCCAGTCCTCCAGTGCAAATTTCTCCTCAATCATTGCCCGAAGAGTACAGATTGGACAGTCTCCTGCAACCCCGTAATGCTTGATCTTGTGAAGTGAGCATTCGTTAAGTTCTCCGTCTTGTTTTGCTTGGTCTTGACATCTTTCGTCAATATAGTCAAACTCTTGCTGAATTTCTTCCAGTTTCATGCCTTGACCTCTTGTAGGGTGTCTACTCCATACATTCTTTTTGCATACTCTCTCATTCTAAACTCTTTGTCTAGATCATAAATCAATGCTTCCAAACGGGCTTCTTCTGGAAGCAATTTTACCTCCTCAACAACCTTTTGAAATTCTGCAAAGGTTATTTTTATTTCTTCTATATTAGTTGCCATGATTGTATGATATACTTTACCACATATAACTTTAACTCAGAAACTGTTTTCTGTCAGAACGCCACTGCCTCTTTGCCTCTTCCACCGCATAATGCAGTCTTTCCTGCAACTCCATGGTGTCGGGGAACTGTATCTGTCCAGACATTACAAGCTTCTTTTTTTCTGCCGTGGTAAGCTTCTTCCATACGTGCGTGTTTAGCCAAGGCTCTGCACTGTTTGCACGTTCCATTCTTAGCTGTGTAAGGTCTCTTTCGTCAAGCAGTTCCTCTGCCTTTTTGTACAACTCCCTGATCTTCCCCATTTTCGACATGTCCCTCTCAAGCTTGTCGTTAATGGTCATGGCTTTACTTCCTTCATTTGGGAACTGTCTGGCATTGCCTTTGCTGTCCAATGCTCCTTGCAGTGGGTGTACGGGCAGGAAACAAGAATGTCGCACGTGCCGTCTAACTTTTGACATTTGCGATACATGCCTGTGATGTTTGTTCCCTTTGGTGCTATCTCCACTTTATTGTCTACAGTCATTTTCTTAGCCAGTCCCATTCCTGATAGTCGTCAGTCTTCATCTTCAACATCCTCTGTGAACTGTGACGAATATAAATCAACGTGTTTACGTGCATCCTTTTCATTGAAACGGTAGTCTGCCATGAGAAAATGTATCAGATCCTCGTCATGTACCTGCTCGTCTCTGTTTATTCTTTTGTTTATTTCCAGATCTATTACATCCATTACTTGGTGTCTGTTCATGTTATACAGTTACAGTCCTTTCTGTCTAATGAATGTTTCTCATCTTATACGCTCCAGTACGTCAAATCCCTCGCTCACGTCTGGCATTTCAAACGATTCAAACTGCTGTAGGATGACCTTGTCTGGTATTCTTTTGCTCTCCTCTGCCTCTCTCTTGCTTAGCTGTTTTAGAATCATATCCTTGCTGATGTCAAACACAACCCCCTTTATAATTATTGGCAGTTTATATCTTTCAGACATCGTGCGAAGTCTGCTTATCAAGAGTCTTCTTGAGACGCTGGTAAGGTTTGTTCTGTCTATGACAAAGTCTTCTCCAAGTCTCACCGCATCGTCAATGTCGGCATAGAACTTGTCGTTAAGGTCTCCAAAGAGTCCGATTAGTTGAATCTGATCAAACGACTCGTCATAGGTAACATCCAGTGCACTTGCGTACGTGTCTATGTATCTGTCAGTACTGCAAATTCTCTGTCTTAGTTTGTTTGCATATGTGCTCTTTCCTGATCCGCTAACACCAATCAGTATTGTTATCACATGTTATATACATGGTTCTTAAATTTAACTGTTACGGATTACTTGTACCCTGACATGTTTACAAATATGTCCTTTGACAGTTCGGTATACCCTGACAGGATCATCTCACCTGCATTGATGGATACCTCTATTTCTCTCTCGGTAGGATTTTCCTTTCCAAGCAATAAAATTCTGGGCTGTTGTTCAAGAATAGTTCCAATCAGCGAGTTTACCGCAAATACAAAGTTGTCATGATGCATTGCTGGAACTTCAAGTGCCTTCATAATGTCCTCGTTTATCATAGTCCAAGACGTGTTGCGGTCATTCAGAAGATACTTTGTTGCCGTAAACAATATTATGTGAAGGAAATTGTTTGCTATATTAAACTGTCCTTTTTCTATCGTAACGAACTTGTGATCCTCCAAAAGCCTAAGACAGTCCTCCGCATGTTGAGTGTGTTCTTCCTCTTCAGTCATTTGTTTCTGTCGTACTTTCCGTTATATACGTCTTTCATCTCACAAATCTGACACTGTAGAGTCCAGCTTGGTTTTCCGCAGTCCTTGCACTGATATATCTCTCTCAGATGATCCTTACCGTCAAATGACTTGCGTAATCCCCTTAGAAAGTTTGTTATGATGCTCATGACACCAAGGCATCAATTTCGTCAATTATCTGAATCACCGTGTCATACTGTTCATCGGTTTCAATATTGGTTGCAACCTGTTTTACGGTCGCAAGTAGTTCTTTGGCTTTTTCTATGACATCACTGTCGGATGAAGGGACTAGATATTTTTGTCCCCCAATTATAAGAGTATCCATGCTACACTTGAATCTTTCTTTTATTAAAGTGTTGTTGTAACTGGTATGTCATCAGACTTGTTGCAATTCCCACAATCATTCCAAACCCAACGCTGATGTTTGTGAGGATCTGATGCTCAACGTATGAAACCTTTGAAATTCCATCATATATGACCACCATTGATACGATTGTAACTACAAACGTAATCACCACATACGTAAGCAGTCTGGATTCAGAGTCCAATCAGGAGTCCTCCAGTATGACGTTGTTTGTACACTTTATACAGTGGAACGATCGATAGTACGTGCCTTCCTGCTCGTGAACACTTGTCATGATCATTATCTTTGAACACCTTCCGCATATGCCTTTCATTCCTTCATCTTCTCACTTGCATAGTCGGGCAATACGCTTGGTATGAATGCGTGAATGAAAAGTGCAATGCTCATTGACATGGCTCTGCACCAGTGCTGTAAGTATGACATGTCGTTGTCACTAAGATGCTTCATTATTAATCTCATTATGAAGTTCCCTTAATAACCGTTTGTATTGTATTCTATGCTCCCTTATCTGTCGTGCCAACCAGTCTACCGTGTCCTGATTCATTCTTCCAACACCTTCAGACTTGTTGCCTCTATCTCTTCCTGTCTTATGAGATATGCCTTTTTTGGGGAATAGTCCCCCTTTGCCGTAAACGTGACTGGTGTCATGTCCTTTACAGCATCCCTTATTCTTTTGGGCGTGGTGAATATGTATTTTTTTCCAGTGTAGAACACCCATACGTGGCTCTTTGTAGTGGACAACGCACTTGGCTTTCCGTTGAACTCTATCTCTATTACAAGGTTTCCCGTATACTGTGACTTTTGATCAGACTTTACCTCCACACCCTCCCCAATTTCTGGTATGTATATGTCCCATTCCTTTGCGTAACCCTCCTTCTTGTAGGATCGGGGGTATGTATTTTGCAACATGTTGAGTACCTTGAACTCGACACTCTCCCCCACCGAGAGGTCACGCCTGAACGTGTTAGATTCGTCTTCCATCATAGTCATCCAAGATTTTCTCAAGCATCTCCAACTTTCCCATTAATGTAAAATAAACTGGATTCATGTCATACATCTGTTTTTGAAACACTACAAGTTCTGGATTCATCACCTTCTTGTACTTTGGTATTTCCTTTAACTGCAACTTGTACGATTCAACGTATTCCCTTACCATCTTCTTAAAGTCACTCATTTTTCCACACCTCAAGTATCGTGGTAGCACCACAAGCCTTTTCCTGTCTGATTGAATTTCCGTAATACATCTTGATGTCACAGTTCTTCAGTTCAAATGACGAACATGCGTATTCGGCATTTTCATTAGTATCCCACACGATGATGGGTGATCCCGTGCCCTTTAGAGTCTTCTTGTACCTTATTCTAAAGTCTGGCTCTCTCAATATCTTTTCACTTCCCGTCTCTTCTTGGACTTTGGAGTGGTTCTTATCTTTGCCTTGCAACAAAAACACGTGTACCCCTTTATGTCTTCACGGTTGAACGTCTTGTTGCACAGTGAGCAGTAGCATATCAGTCCGCTTGAGTATGACATCCACCTTCCAACCGAAGGATAGGAATTGCATATGTTTTTGCAACAGTTCATTGTCAATATAAAAACCAAGGGGTAATATAAACTATCTAATAAAAAAAGAAATTATAAAGATCCTATTACGCTTTTTACCTGAGGGGAAAAATTTCCACCCTGTATTCCAGCGAATACTTTCTTTACTGCTTCACTATTTCTAGCGAATTTGCTGAAACCCTTTGAGTGTTTTTGACACATCTTCACAGGATCTCCTAGTTGTGATCTGATTCTCCCTGAATGGGATGCAAGAGAAACTTTTCCATCCTGCACGATGCAAAGATCACATAGTATTACTTTAACCATCGATTGTACTACGGTGATACATGCTATATACCTTTCGGTATATTATGGAATGTATTGGAGTAAAAAATAAGACAAAAGAGTTACCTTAACTCTTCACGTTCGTCATCCGTAAGATCTCTAAGAAAATCGTGTTTAGGAACAGTAAACGTACTCTCATAGCCAGTCTCGTAATTTCCAAATACACTTTCAAATCTTTCCTCTATCTGCTCGGAAGTCCATTCTGCAACGGTCTCCTTGCATGTCATACATCTTACAGTCTTTTTTAACTCGTCACTTGAAACAATTTCCAATGATCTGTGCCTACATGACATAATGACTAATTTACGAATCAACATTATAAAAGTATTATTTGAAGACTTTGTCAAAAACCGTCATCGAACGTGGGAAAATCGTTCATCAGTATCATAAAGTACTTTTGTATGTCAGGTATGTACTGTGGATTTACCATCACAAACCCCATATCCATAAGGTATTCCTGTGCAAACTCCTTCAGGTACGAGTCGTCTGGATTGTATTTTTCCTCCATATGGTTAAAATATTTCTTCAGTTTTGCAGTCTGTTTGTCGTCAAAATCCTCAAGTATTGAGAGTTCCGTCATTACAAACACGCATGTCATTATCTCCCTTCTGTTCAACGGCTTGATGCTGTTAAACAGTCTTCTGCCTTCGGCAATTCCAGTTTCCGTAAGAAGTCTCTCCTTTCCAAACGAACATACGACCTTCATCACAATTTTGATAAACTCCTCGTCATCCATGGACATCAGAGATATTTTTGCCAGTATGTCCTCAAGATCACCCACGGTGTAGTACAGGTATTTAGCCATACGTTTCACCAAGTCCCTGAACCAAAAGATAGTCTGACAGCGTAATGTCATTAAACACTATGTCTGCTATGAACCTTCCATACTTTCCCTTCTTATATACCTTCAATGTCACTTCCTTTCCCTCTATCATGGTTCTTACTATTTCCTTTACCTCAAGTCCCCGTTTTTTCTGAGTTCCTCTCACCTCGGGTGTGTTTATTCCTCTGAGCCTAATTCTCTCTCTTACTGTTATTGAAAATCCCAAGTCCACATCACATACCATCGTATCCCCGTCAATTACACGGATGACTTTGGCTTTGTACTCGTACATCATATGGAGTAGGAAGGTACTGCCTATTAAAGGTAAGCCAAAATTGCAG
>Ga0308017_1000461_pt1 | contig 12504 bp, 8 predicted proteins | sample Neamet280_FD_203145 | JGI IMG/M metagenome (GOLD analysis project Ga0308017, IMG submission 203145) | Marine microbial communities from water near the shore, Antarctic Ocean - #280 | ecosystem: Environmental > Aquatic > Marine > Unclassified | place: Southern Ocean | collected 2014-10-01
ACTAAATGTAATATTTGTTCTTTTTCTTGCCTGAAGTTCATATTCGGGCAAATGTAAATTAGGGAAGTAGGTATCTAAGTCACTAATTCGTAGTCCTTCAGGTTTTGATACTTCACTCATTAGGAATGAGGCACCTGCACTATTGTATCTTGGATTTGCTGAACCACTAATTTCTTTTGGTTCTCCATCTTCCAATGCAATGTCATTATCACTTTCATCTTTGATGTAATATGAAATATCGTAAGTCTGTTGTCCACTGATTATATTTAGGGTTCTTAGAGTTGACCCAAATGGGACAAACGAAGTTAGTCCTGTTTCGGACACACCCTCTTGAATAAATGCTGTTCCATCTTCTGATATAAGTCTTTCACCAATATCTTGTTCAAGGAACAAACCACTTTCTACTTCTATACTTCTTTCAGTTACGAAATGTTCAACTGGTTCTAGTGTTGTTGCTGTCTCCAAATTGAATAGATCAATACCGTCTTCTGATATAATCCTTTCACCTGACACACCTTGAACAGTTACATTTCTTCTAACTCGTTCTTCAAATCTCATGTAGTCGGGTTGTGGTTCTCTTAGAATAATTGTACCGTCTTCATATACAAGTGTCTCTTCTGTACTAGGAGTATAGGATACGAAAGTCTTTCCTTGGTCTGCTGGTCTTCCATATCTGTTTCTCTCATCTTCAACAACTACCCAACCATTATCTATGTTACGAAGATTTAATACAGACATCACTGAATCTAATCTAGGTGAACTCTGTGTAATTGCACTTGCAACACTATTTATAACAGTAATATTAAGTTTTCTACTTCTCATCTCAGAGTCGTAGTACTCGGTTCCTCTACCAGTTTCAATACCACCCACCACTGCGTAGGCAGAAATTGCACTACCATCTACTGGGTTAGTGTTAACAGCAGGAACACCTGCTTCTCTTAGAGTTAATAATGCTGGTTGTAAATCTCTAGCACCATTTTCGGTGACGAGAAGACCAAGTCCATCTTCAGATAGAATTGCATCCCCAGTTTCCATGAGAAGGTCTTCATGATCTAATGTGTAAATCTGAATCTTTTTAACACTGTTTGAGAATGCATTCTCAATACTGGCATCGGTGGTTAATGGTATCATGATAGTAGGAAGGAATCGTACTTGAGAGTCCGCTACTGTACTGATAAGATTCTTAATTGCCACTTCACCAAAGAAGATGTGACCAGCTGGATGTAGTAAATCTTTAACCACACCTCTCCACTTGTTAATGGACTCACCAACTTTTACAACATATGAATGTGACTGATAGAACTTACCATCATGGATTCTACTTGCATAAGCATTTGTAGTACCGTAATCACCAACAATTTGTTCTTCGATGATACCTTCACCAGCAAACAATCCTCGTCCATCAAATATGGATGACTTTAATACTGTAAACCCATCGGAGATATTATATGTTATTGGTTCGTTCTCAAAGAACTCCCCTGTTAAACTTCTATAGGTTAGAATGTGTCTGTCTGCATCATACGATACAACTTTACCAGTTGACCCTGACATGGTTCCAGTGAATGTAATATCTTTTGTAAGGGTTGCACTAGGTGTAGTAATTAGCATAGGGAAGTGTGATGTAGATGATAAAATACCATTTCCATCAAACTTATTACCCTGATCTTGAATGTTTATGGATGCCACACCACCTGCTGTATCTGACCAAACAAATAGTTTTGCACCTGTTCCACTCGAAACATTGACCTGAGTACATGCTCTTGCTGTATCACCACTCTCAATTAGTTCTCCAACTTGGAACACTCCAGTGTCGGTGGATGATCTCTTGACAACTAGTCGTTTCTGTAGTGTTTCAATTCTTGAGATGGTTGCAGTTGCACCCGAAGTGCCTCCTGTAACAACTCCATTTAAAAAATACCCTGATAGATCGTTCAGGTAAATGTAACCGCCTGGGAATGCCTTAGGTACTGTAGTGTAACTACCCCCTGACTGAATGAATACACTCCTGATTTCACCAGTTGCTGTTTCATGGTTAATCGGTGAATCATCTTCGTATGTTAAACTGTTAAATGAGAGGTATACATTTACTGTCTGACCAACAGTTAATCCTGACTCGAATGTGACTCGGTCATTTTGGGTAGTGAAGTGTGTAGTTCTAACCTTCTCAATACCGTCTACGAAAACTCTAACTGAGTCATCGTTAAAAATAACAAGGTTGTTATAGTCATCTCTTACCGAAGCTCCACCAAATACTGTTTGACCTGCTATTGCAGTGAATTCCCATTCGGTGACAAATATTCTATCACGACCTTCGGGTTTAGTTTGAGTTTCTAGTAAGATTGCATCTACAATAGAACCAATGACTGCCTCAGCACCATCACCTGCTCCACCCTCGAATACAATTATATCACCAGCTTCGTAATTAACACCTCGACTCTCAATCATGATCTCGGTGATACCACCTTCTACTAATCCATTTACAACTGCCTTGGTTTCTGTAGTGTCGGTGTCATCTTTAGAACCAACGATATTAATCTGATCAGTCAGATTATAAAGTGCCCCGAAAGGATTTAACTTAGTCTCATATAATGTACCACCACCGTTAGTGGATTCAGTGTTTAATTGTGTACCATCATAACTTCCACTGTAAACAGCACTTTCTCCTGACTCTAGAAGAATAACTCCACTGTCATTGTGTGCAATATAACTAGATGAACCTGTTGTGATGTCTGAGATGATACCATTGACTGTTGCAGTAAGTGTCGTTATACCGTCTCTGTCAAGGATTGTAACTGTACTTCCCTTGGTAAACACTCCCACATGATTGTTCATGATCTCTAGGGAATACAAGTTAGGTACATTATCGTAATATACATTCTCAATAACTGCTTGTGCAATTATTATCTTTCCAGTTGAATCGTATTGAGTTATCTTATCGTTTGCTTCAGGAATTCCTGAAGTCATTGTCAATCTCATTCTTCTCTGTTGAGTGTACCCCGATTCACTTACATGAATAGTTTCATCAATTGGGTATCTTATTGTGGCGTCTTGCCCATACAATAATCTCATTAAGAACTGTAATGATTCTCCAGTACCCTTCATCTGATAAAGGTCGTGGATGTTTTTGATTGTTAGACGACTGTTCTTTAAAGATGCAAGATCAATCGAAGGCATAAAGTCTTTTTGGAAATACTCCAAGAAGTCTTCAGTCGTATTATCGATGTCTGAGTAGTCTAATAATTTGTTGTTTGCGAGAACACTGTTCTCTTTGTAGGTACTAACTATACCCTTCTGTTTGGAATTTCTACCTGTAACCGTCTCTCCTTTTGAGAAACCATTACCCGAAATTGTGTTAATGAATAATGAATTGCCGTTTACAACTTCTATCTTTGCAACGGACTTACTGGTTGTTCCTACAATATACTCACCAACTGTATATGGCCCTGCAAGAGTCAACTGAGTCTCACTAATAACCTTAGATGTTTCTGAAGTAGGGGACGGTGAGACGGTAGCAGGTTCAAATAATAATGAACCTCTACCATCTTCTATGGCGAAACCGTCTAATTCGCCTTGACTCTCAAGAGTTAATATCTCTGCCTCTAAAAATTCGAAGTACGCCTTAAGGAAAGATTCAAATGCAGGAGCTTCGTCTCTCAAATACTCGGGGAGTAGAGAGGGAAGTCTGTATGATAACCTTTCGGAAATTTGTTTTTCGTGAGACATAGTTAATTAATTCTCTTAAGAAATTGCAGCTCTAGATGCTGTAAGACCTGAATCTGCAATTGGGAACCAATGGGTTCCAGTCCATATCAACACACATGCTTCGCCAATCGTAGATAAAACGATGTTAGTCGTTTTCGATGCAGCTGGGCCGAATGAAGTTACTTGGATGTTGGCATTAAATGCCCCAGCTGGTTCAGTTGAAGCCCAGATAACTTTTATCTGTCCTGTGTCTGAGCCATTGTTCAATGTGAACTGAACATTTGCTGTTGCACCTGATAAATCGATTGCTGTTGCAAAAGAATTAGCAAGTGTTGCGTTCGCAGCGGTTACTGTTGTGATATCGTCTATCGCTAAATGCGTAGGGATATTTTCGAACAGTTGACCGATGGTCATCTTTTTGTTGACGGGAGTTCCGCCTGGGTTTTCTACAATATGTAGAAGGTCATCTGCTGTGATACTCGAATCGGATACCGCTGCTAATGCACTTATTTTCTTATCTGCCATTTTGTTTTCTCCTATAAAAACCAAGTTAATGGGATGCTACTGAGAGCATGGAACCTACCATCTCTCACCACTTTATACATCATTAATATGTAGAGGAAGAAGTAGAACTGTATCCTACTCCTGCACTCGACTCACCACTTGCGATGGTGTCTACCTCACCCTTAACCGAAATATCGTCAGCAGAGATATCAACTAAGATACCCCTTGTTGCAACAACGTCGCTGCCACTCGGTATAAGTGTGAAATCAATCGTACTATCTGCATTCACCGTTGAGGTTATGGAGATGGAATTGATTGAAACTAGTCCTGTAGAATAGTTAACTGTACCAGCTGAACTATCTACATAAATTCTTGTTGACCCTGAAAGTCTAAATCTTCTTAACGCACCCTTGCCGTCATCGTCAAAGTACTGAATGTTAGTTGCATCACCTAATGCATAGAACCCTGTAGTACTTGTGATACCACCTAGTGATTCATTATATCCTGAAGTCGGATTGTATAATCCGTTACCCATACTTACAGTATAACTGAGTAATTGGGTGACTTTAACAGGAAGGGCTTTCTTGAGTCGTATGTTTGTTGTGTTACTTAAGATAGATGAATCTGCCTCATCAATAGTCTTAGTTAAGTTTGAATGTCTGAAGATAGAATCGAAGTTAGTCAAGTTTGTATTATCAAAAGTATTGATTGTTGTTTTAACTAATGACTCCAATTCTCCTTTTGAAAGAGTCGTTGCCATTTCATTGTATTTGAATGTTGTTGAAATCAGAATCTTCACGATCTCTGCATCAACTATTTCGGGTCTTACTGTCAACATATTTAGGTCATTCAACTTAGTCTTAATTACCTTCTTCTCTGTATCCGAAAGGTAGTCTGAGTTTAATGGTTTGATTGCAAGGAACACTTTACCATACTCGGGTGGATTGTTTCTTCACCACCCCACACTGCAACTGCATCTGCGTTCGGGTAATACTCAGTGACCTTTGCTTTATAGTCATTCAGTGTTACCAGTCTGTTCTGAGATGTATAGAACTTGGTTGCTTTAAATTTGATTGACTCAATTGATTCTTTCTCTGCACCACCTGAAGCCTTTGCCGACACAGTAATAACAGTGTCACTAAATCCATTAACAGAATTAACCATTGTAAAATTCTTGGCTCCGTCAGCATGAATATCGTCTACCATAATATAAGTAGTAGTGATAATGTCTCCGTCCGATAATGCCTTACCTAATACTCCATCACCAAAGTAAATTTCAACAAATCCTTCTTCGTTCTCTTGTGTATAATAAACTGCTGAAGTTGTTTTAACATTTGATATGTTTGTTGAGAGTGTGAACGTTGTTGATGTTCCTCCCGAATTAACTGACACTTGAAGTCTACTTCTGTCTACTCTCTCGTTAGATAAAACAAACTTAGGATTCGGTGTTTGGTTATCGAATACAAATTGATCTGAAGCATACGTACCCTGCACTAGGGGAACACTTGGATAAGTGTAAGTACTCCCAGCAAGAGTTGGGTTGATGGTATTTGGTACAACAAAGTTGTATGTTGCACCATCATAAACCGTAGAGAACATACTTCCTCTACCTAATTGCATCTGACTAACTGTCGGGTAAGTTCCATCTGCATTTTTAACATTTCTAATTGCTAATTCTATAGTTGCACTTGAACACTTCTCGGAAGCAGGAATGAAACCTAAATCTTTTGCTCTAGATACAACGTTCTTTCTGATTTGTGCAGAGTCCAAGAATAGTTCTGAACCTGCGATGTTTGTGTTTACTGCACCAATGTGTGATGAGTATGCAAGAAGATCAACTAACACTGCTAGTGTAGACCCTTCAAAGTTATAATCCTTTAAGGTTTCTTGTCCCTGTAGATAAGTTTTTAGATTAGTAGCGATTGAATCAAAATCCAAATCCGTTACATTAATTTGTGAGCTCTTAATTGCCATTATCGTTTCCTAGTTACAGTGAAGTCAACTTGTTGTGTTCTTATACCATTCTTAATTGAATAATGAATAGTAATGTTCAGTTCGTTAGAGTCTTCGTTTTTTAAGATGACTTGTACATCTTCGACTCTCGGTTCGAATGCTTCGATGGTCTCTTTCAATCTGTTTTGAACCTTCCTCAACTTCCTCGAAGTGTTTAGTTCAAATAACATATCTCTAACAGACCCACCAAAGTTTGGTTTGAATGGTCTCTCAAAATGATTCGTCAATATGATGTTCTTTACAGATCGTTTAACAGCATCTGTATCAGTCTTAACTGTTACATCTCCAGTGATAGGATGTGCTTTGAAAAACAAATCCAAATCTCTCCACTCTTCCTTGGTGCTAACAATTTTTGCGTTGTTTACTATTTCAGTTTGAATTGCCATATATCTATTTATACCGTTAAGAGTTGTTCTAAATCAGAATTAACGAAACTTCTCTAGTAATTCCATTATCAAACTCATCTTGTGTTAGTGCTAATGAACTTTCGGAGACAAAACTATTTATTCCATTTTCAGATTGTAATGTTTCTCCAGTTTCCATGAGAATATCATCACTAAATGTTATTTGACCACCCGAGATAGTTACACCCTCAGTAGTGGGGGTTACATCATCCCCAAACCCATCACCCATAACGAATACATTGAGACTACCTGTTCCTGTGGCAACATTGAATACCTTTTTATCAACCATATCCTGTCCATGTCTATAGAACTCAACTCCACTACTATCGCCAGTATTTGCAACATAAGTGTTTTTCTTTGGTGATAGAGATTCTACACCCATAACTCCTGCAATTGTACCGATACTTGGGATAGCTGGTGGGAAACCAATCAGTCCTAATAGATCACACAATGTAAAGAAGAGAGGTTTAAAGATTGCACCAAGTCCAATTGCATTAAAGAACTTCTTAACTATTACCACCCAATCAAACATGAGTTTCTTTTGCCAGTTTGCAACGAAGTCTTTAAGTGCAAGTTTCAATTCCACGACTTCTTCTTCGATGGACTTGACTGTAGTGTCTATCTTACCACCAATGATTGCCATGATGTTAAAACCAAATATACTAATCTCACCGATTGCATCTGTAATTGCAGTCCCAGCTTCAGTTAGTTCTTTTAATAATTTTTCCTTTGCATCTGAAAGTAAGTTGGGGTTTTGGAGTTTCTTTAGTATATCATCTCGTTTTTTAACTAATGATTTAATCGCTGCATCAACCAATGCACCCACATCGATGTCTCCACCGACTAATGCACTTAAGTCGGGTAATCCTAATAACTTCCATATCTTCGAAAACTTTGATATCAATTTTCCAAAAACTTTAAATATTCCCTTAGTTAACAACTCTTGTATCTCTGTTTTGATATACTGCCAAGTCATCTTTGCTTTCCACTCATCACACTGGACACCAAACTCAGAACCCCATCCCCTCATGTTTTCAGGAATCAATTTATAGAACTTGTCTATGATTTGACTTTTTAAAGCAGTGAGTTTATCCATCTGTTCTTTAAACTCTTCTGCAGTTATCTTACCATCTTGTAAATCTTGTTTGAGTTTTTCTAACTTCTTTTTCCAAGATTCTGACATACCTGAAATTTGATCTTGCAGTTCTTTTTGATAAGAGGGGTCAAATATTCTAGTGACATCAATACTAAGTCCAAAGAGATCGAAGGTTAAACTGATCGGTATGATCTTTGTAATTATCTCTGCAATCTTTGTGGGAACATAGATATGAAACTCTTGTATGAATTCAGTAATTGCATCATTAGCTTCTTTCTGCCAGTTACGAGTTTGTCCCTTCTTCCAATATGGAGAGAGAATTTTAGAAATGGTTTCTATAAACTCTTCAATGGTTTTGATTACATCTTCAATTTGTTCTTTAACGTCTGCAGTTATCTCCTCACCAAGCTTGACCATCTCAACTTTCAACTTACTGGGAATCTGTGCAATCTTATTGATAGCATTAACCAAATCCTCTTTAGTTGGAAGAGAAAAGATATCGTCATTTGGACAAGCAAATGCAGTATCTATTTGAACTGTCATTCCCATTATGAGTTCAGCTTCACTACGGTTCCTGTTAGACTTATTTCAGGAGCTACAATAGATAAATTCTTAGTTGATGTTATATCAGTAGTTCCACTCACATCTGCTTTTAAGTTACCACCCACCGACACAGTAGCATCACCACCGATAATTACATTAACTTTACCACCAACCCAAAGAGTGTCATCTTTAAGGATTGCAGTATAATTGTCATTTACGATTCGAGTTACCTGAGAGCCATCAGGATGAATTTCATGGAAGGTTCCTGAACGGTGTTCTATTGCAAGTCTTTCAACACCTAGTGTATCATCTATTTCTATGACATGACCTGATTCGGACTGTATAACCTTGTTGTACGGGTAGACTGGTTTTGCTTTAGAAGGTATGCCCTTTGCACTAGTAGTGTCTCTATCTGTATAAGTTCCTGTCCCAGTTGCAAGACTTGACAAATCTGACTTATCTGTGTATAATGGATAGTAAGGAAGATCGTCTGCTGTGATAGTTGGTTCAGTAATAGTTGAACCAGTTCCATCGTATTTGTATTCTCTTGACTCGTAAATTTTGGGTGCAGTGTCTAGTGCAGTAGTAAGACCGAATCCTCTATTAGGTGCCTGTGCTGGATTTGGCCCATCGGGTTTTCCATCATATTCTGCAGTCGTTAATCCTCTTGGGTCATTGAACCCCTTTTCCACATCTCTAGTTAACTGATCTTTTGTAACTGTTTCTCTGTATCCTGATTGAGGAATACCAGCTGCAGTTCCCATGATAACTGGTTGTTGACATAGTTCCCCATCCCTAAAGAATCCAAATACCGTAGACCCTTCCACAAGACCGTGTTGTGTACCAAAACCCGATAACCCTGCAGAGGTAGTCGGTAGTATCACTTGGGCCCATGGAAGGTCGGGGGTTGCTATTAATTGTTTATCATCGGAATGAATTCCGTGAACACGAACACGAACTCTACCTACTTTAAGTGGGTCTTGTCTGTCCTCAACTATACCATAAAATGTTTTCATCATGTTGTCGTACCTTGGTCTAACCCTGAAGGCTTGTGATCTTTAACCTTTTTAGTGTAACTTTGTTTAACACACTCTATAGTCGATACACCTTTTTTAGTTAATGGGTTGAAATCAACACAATGTTCTATAATTAAATACCTGTCATCATTTAGAGTGTCTTTTGTAGATGCACCATCATGTTGTGATTCGGCCGAAGGGAGACCAAGCTTGACTACTGTTCCTACTGACAAATCAGTTCTTACAGGAATGGTTACCATGATACGATGTTGTTGTAAGTTCTCCATCAATGCACGTCTCTCAAGACTTGCATTATCTTTAAATACATCTCCCACAAAAGTGTCCTCAGCACCGACACTATCTGAATTATCGAAGTCATGGTTGGGGGTGTTTGTGTACAACACTACACTCTCGTATGCCTCATTAATAGGAAGGTCTACATCTATCTCGTCATATGATGGGGACTCATTCGGGTCGGTCATCGTATTAGCTCTGTAGGTGACTTCGTTTTCTCCAGTCATTACCATGGGGTGGCCTGAAACGTGTTCTCCCTTTGCATGGGACTCTTCAAGGTCAAAGGTAATATCACCTTCCAGTTTTCGTAGAGGGTCATAAGACTTCATTAGGGATGCATATGCACCACCAACGGTTCCTCGAAGTGTGTCAAACATTTGGGGTTTGCTGTATTGAAGTATCTGTGTGTTCTGTCCTTGGGGTGCATTTAAATCAACACCGTCTTGACTGTCTGCACTTCTTGGAATATACGAGAACACTAATGGAAACTCTTGTGTAGCCATCGTGTCTATACTTGCAAATCTAAATCCACCGTTGAGTGTTTGATAAAAGAACATTCCATTTTTAGTATGAGTGTCTTTACCGATTGATGCTTGTGATGTGAAGTGGTCAATTATTTTTGCAACTGTCCAGTTAGGTGCTATGAATTGCATTTTATCGGGAATGGTTTCTTCCCACAAATCGATATCTGTTTTGGGAACATTGAGACCATGTTTCTCATCGGTAACAAGTCCAACTAACATATTAGTATATGACCCTCTAAGAGTTTGACTAATTCTATGTCGTCTTGCCCTAAACATTCTTGGGTCACAAATTTTGATAATATAGGTTTGTGTGCTAGATTTAACTCTTTGAAGATCAGTTACACTATACACTCTAAATGTTTTATCAATCGAATCAGCTGCGGTTGCCTTCTCTCCGACCCCCTCCTGCTGTGAGATTGATATTCTAACTGACTCTTGTCCAGTGAATCTAAAGTTTTTTAAAATATTGAGACCATCGACAACGGCAATCTCACCAGTGATAAACTTGTTATAGATCGATTCATAGAGTCTGACATTTGGAGAGACCATTGTGAGATCAATAACATCACCATATTGATTTACAATAGTGATAGACTCTATGTTTAAACCACCTTGTTGTTTATCTTCAGCCATTTGACATCACACGTTCAAATTCCGTTACAACCCTTCTAATCTTCTCGGGTCTAATGATTTTAATTTTTCGTTTGGCCTCATTGAGGTTCCATTCTTGAGTGTAGTGTGAAATTTCAGACCACCCTGAACCACCATAGTTTCTTTTGACTTTATCTGCATTCTCATAATAGGATGTTGAATCTCTATGATCTGCTACTGTGTCGATTGTGAAAGACTTACCACTGTTAGACCCTGTCACAACATCATCGATTGCAAACCCACTACCTTCAACTGTTATTGATTTGTGTGTCGGATTGACATTAATGACCTGTCCCAGTTTTACACCAGTGGAATCTGTAATCTCTTCTCCAACAAGAAACTTGCTAGCATCTGTTATAATTCCACCTGTGGTTTCTGAAAACAAAGTCTGTCCTTTGAATTTTGTATTTAGATATTCTTCGAATATTGAGGAATCCATATGCCAGTCGTAATAGTTCTCTAGTTCATTGACTAGGAAGAATGTCCAATGTAGATCACCATCTCCATATAGTTTTGATGCAACCACATCGGGTCTATCCCCTTCTGATAGTTCATAGTAAGTGTAATCGATAAGATCATTTACTGCACTCTTTTCTATAGTGGCCTTCCTGAAGAAGTCCTTAATTGTAACGATCTTACCAGTGTTAAGTGTGTACTGTATCTCGGGGAAGTTATTAAATAATTGATTAGCCATTATGCTGATGCTCCTCCAACTTTCTTGGATTTAAATGCAGATATATCTTGATAGTTTTGTTGTGACATGATCTCCATCTCTGTAAATCCGATTGTCATCTTTGTACTAATAGGTTGTCCACCTTCAAACACTGCAAACTTTTGTCCATTGAAGTGATCTACATCACACTTAGTGCAAATCATTTCTAGATAACCATCTAATGTGTTTGCAATGGGGCCGTCAAACTCTGCTGTAAATTTGTTGGGATAGTTGAAGTAGTTTTCTACCTCACCCTCTTCACTATCAGCTGTCATTGTATTAGGTAACATTGCACTTCGAAAAGTGTAGATAATCTCATTAACTACTTCTGCTTCTTTTTGTGACTTAGGCCAGAATTCGTATATGAATTCAAATGACCTAAAACTAACACCATTTAAAAATTGTTCTTTCATAGGGTTAACTGCAAGACCACGTTTCCTATTAAGTTGGTCTCCAGTTAATGCGTTCATTCCCTCTTGCACCATTTGGGTCATCGCTGCGCCAGATGCATTGAGGCCTGCAGCCAGTCCGTCAAGCGATGTTGGCCCTCCAGCATCTATAGTAGCACTTGCTATTTGACCTAATGCACTCTTACCTTTGTTTTCATAGTCAACAGTCATACTTGAAGTAATGCCATCGGGAACATATAACATGATGTTAATATCACCATTGTGAAATCTTTCGGCTCCAGTAGCAGAAATGGTTCTTGGTTTAATAGTAAACACTATGTAATTGTCCAACAGATCATTCACTGGATATATGAGATCAATCTCCTCATCTTTTGGTGTTCTTTTGGCAAGAGCTTGTTTACCATTTGAAGCTTCAAGTCCCTTCGCAAGAGAACTTCGTCTCTGCTCTAAAACTCTTTTTGATTCCTCTGCTTGTTCTCCAAGTTTATCTAGTGCAGACGTGAAGTTCAAACTCTTCAACTTACTGGAGATACCCTTAATCGAGTTGATCGCAGACTTTGCTTTGTTTATCTTATTAAGTATTTTGTTGAGTGAGGCCATTTAGAATCTCTATAAATAGTAGTAATTAATTATGT
>Ga0308017_1000462_pt1 | contig 12495 bp, 15 predicted proteins | sample Neamet280_FD_203145 | JGI IMG/M metagenome (GOLD analysis project Ga0308017, IMG submission 203145) | Marine microbial communities from water near the shore, Antarctic Ocean - #280 | ecosystem: Environmental > Aquatic > Marine > Unclassified | place: Southern Ocean | collected 2014-10-01
TGTAGAACCTTCAAACCCGTGTAACAAGAACTCGTTTGCAGTAAAGTCAACTCCTGCATTGGTTCCAGAATTGTCAGGAAGTTCGACCATTGAATTTTGAGTCTGTGTAGTGGCTACACTGTATCCAAGTAATGTGTTGGCATCTCCATATCCATCAGTACCAAAGTTTGTTGCACCAGTCCATGCAAGACTTGTTGGTAGTCCGTCAGTTGCTACTAGACTGGTAGGTGGATCTGCATGTATTATTGGGAAAAGATATGTCATAGATAATGTAGGAGCATTGTTTAAATTTGAAGATGCTAGCCAATTAAGTCCCCACCATGAATCGTAGCCTGTGTTTTGATGAATGAATTTCATATACCTAAAAGTACCTGTTAGTTCAGTCAATTCAGTAGGATGGTAACTGTAGCCATTTGAACCATAATCAAATGTTTCAGCAGTTGTCCATGTTGAACCATCACTGCTTGTCTGTAAGATTACATTTGGTGATCCAAGATCAGTGTAGACAATTGTATTATGTTCTAACCATAAGGATTGCTCAATGTCAGCACCAGTATCAAACACACCATCAGATCCACCATAGGTTGCACAATCATAACAAGGGAAATGACCAAATGAATCTCCAGACTGACCACCTGAGGTGTGATCTGCGTTGTGCATTGCATCTAGTTGTAAGTTTCTAAACCCTGAATCGGAATTATAATATGGGTACCCTATGTTCATTTGTTGCCAGTCATTTTTGTCTGTAAATTGTGTGTTTGGAACTGCTTTAGTAAATGGTGTTGACGATCCTGAAACTGATAAAATGGTTGCAATATCAGTTGCATCAAGTGCATCAATGCCTGCTGTTCCTGATAAAACAACTGTACCTACTGGTAAGCCTGAGAGATCAAAATCATTGTCTGTACCCCAAGTTCCAGTTGATGATGATACACTAAATGTAGGATCAATTTCAAGATAACCTATGAATGGTTGTACACCAACATTACCTTCAAACCCACCAGCATAATCAAGATTGACTTTATAGTCACCCTCATGTATAATATTAACATCAGTCAAACTTCTAATTGCTGTAGAAAATTCATAATTAATAGAATCTGTTATTTCAAGTATTGATTGTGTGTTTTCTGTAATATACTGTTGATCAAAACTTTGACCGTTGAGTGCTTCAATATCAATGACCTGTCCAGCAATATCAATCGTTGCACCAGTGTGCACGGTTTGACTGATGCCTAATTCTGTATTGTCATCATTGGTTACTTTCCATGTCTCTTTGATTCCAGAATTAACATTGACATCCAATACTTGAACAAATGTTGTTTCAGTGTTTGTTTTTGTTGAAGTGATTATGATACCTTCTTCATCAGATGTAACATCAACCACACATGATTCATTGTTAACTGAAAGGTTTGTCCATTCACCGTTAACCAAACCAGTTGCAACTGCACTGACAGATGGAATTACAGTATCAGCATTGAAACCATTCTCTTGAATAGAATAACTGCATGATGGTTCATCATAGACAAGTCCACCAACAGAATTTGAATTGAAAATTATCTTACTTCCTACATCATCTACGACATAGTTCTTCCAAGTAGGAACACCAGTTCCATCCTCTCTAACTGTATAACCATCCAATATTTTTGGTATGGTTGATGTCCATGTTGCTTCTCCAGTTTCAAAGTTCTCAATTAAAATATAGTTTTCTCCAAAGGTTGTTCTCTTTGCAAGTTGTTCTATGAATCCGTCAAGCATGTAATATTCATCAGTGGATACATGTGGAATTTCAACAACAGGTGCAACATAAGTAGGTGCAACAAAAAGAGGTGCAACGTAAGTAGGTGCAACGTAAGTAGGTGCAACGTAAGGTGGTCTGTATTCATTCTCCATATATTCAGAAATTAGAAAAGTTCCAGTTGCATTGATGAACGCTGGCTGATCAAATGTTGTACCGTTAGTGTATGTTATTGGTATTGTTGCGTTTTGTAGAACTTGAGCATTTGCAGATAGACCAAGTGGAACTAGGATAAGTAAAGATGCTACTACAGTAATTGCGATTAGGGCTATGTTACTACGATTCATATCTCACTAGTATCCGTAATCTTTTCGAGTCGCACTCATGTATGACCATAAAAATACTGCTCCTATCATCATAAGCGGAAGAGCCAAGAATGTAGCATAAACGTTATCTCTAACAGCAAGGGCTTCACTTGGTGCTGATTGCCATAAATCTTGGTTATAGTATAAATCGTAAACTGCTGGCATGAACGCTACCATTGCGATACCAATTGCGAAAATCGAAACAATAGCTCGAAGAATTGTGTTTACTGCCATGCTACCATATGATTGAAAAGTCTAGTATTTGAAATTAAAATTATTTAGTTAAAGTAGATAAATAAAAAAGAGAATATTTAGAGTCGTTCACACGACTACAATTTCAACCATTGTTGGGGGAGATTATGCTCCTCTGGTAAATCCACCGAAAATTGCGAATAAAGCAAAGAACATAGAGATTGGTAAGATACTAATTACCGTCCATGCAACTTGTTTAGCTCTAACGCATGCAGTGTTTCCGTCAGGATTGACGAGAACATCTGGACAATCGATTGCTTGTTCTACTTCTGAGTAGATTAAGATACCGATGATAAGTCCAACTGCGACTCCGATGAAACCCATTATGTAGGATAGGTCTATCATGGTTTTTCTAGATTATTTATCGTATATATAAGAAAAATCACTCAGTAACTATTTCTTTTTACTATGGTTAGGATGTTGCTTCTGATAGCAATGGAAGCATATTACAGTTTCATATTTGTACTTTAGTGTTTTTTTGCAATGTACACAGTTCTTGATTTTGGTCAACTTGAGAGTACGAACCCCCTACCACTGAGAATATAGAATATGGAGATTGCAGTAAGGAACAATATGATAGTGTGGAAAATTGCCTTAAAGGCTTCCCATACTGGGTTATACACTGGTATGAATTTACCAACTGTTGGTGAAGCAGGGTTTGTATCTTTCTCACATCCAATTGCGGTTTTTTCAATAAATTCAGTAATGTAGCCACCAGTGATCATACTAATGAATGTGGATAGAGAACTTGCAGATCTTTCTAATGTTTCTGTAATTTCATCAAATGGTGTACCAGTGCTAGCTGTTGGTGATGCAAATGTTCCTAGTACATCAGTTGCGTTTTGACCACTTGATGGGTTTAGTAAAATTAAATCAGTATTATTGCCTTGTGAATCAGTTGTTATTTCATATACACATCCACCCCCTGAACCAGTGACAAGTGGTGAAAAAGGGGAGCCTTCCATCATGACAAGCCCCATTGAGCCGTTAAGACAAATTACAATTAAAAATATGTGGGTGATCATCTAAGCCATCTTCCCCATCATATAGCCGAAAAGGAAGCACATCTGCGTTATCAGCACCGCTATATGAATCCAAATCCAAGCCGTGTATTCATAGTCCTCAACTAGTGCAAACAAGACAACTGTCTCAGTAATTGGCACTGGCACATTATTTACCTCAATTGTGGTATTAGTTGAATAAACGATCTCCTCACCTACAGGAACTAGCATTAGCATTAACGTACCAATAATACCAAGAACCAAAATTACGGGGCTCTGTATACGGAAATGGAGCATAATGGAGCCATATGCTAATCCAGCCAATAACAAGAAAAATACAACATACATACAAACTAAGTGAGTATCTTCGAGTATTTGAAATTAAACTTACAGACTATGGGGGGGTATAATACGAGTCATAATCAGGACGATCTGTTGTTTCGTTCTCATTGTTGTCCTCAACTGGAATTTCGTTTTTGATCTTATCCTCAGCCTCTTTTCGCAAATCTAGATCATCCAAAAATGTAGGTGCCTCAAATGACGGTTCTGCTGGTGGAACTCTTTCCTCGTCTTTAATTTGCTTTGCAAGCTCAAGTACGGACATTGTGCGATTTACCTTCTGTTTACCGACTCTCTTGGATACGCCATATTTGTATTTAGAATCAACTAGTTGGTACACTTTCTCCCATGTATCAGGGGGTATATCCATAGATCTGTTAAGATCGTTAAGATGTCGCCATACACTCTGATTGGAACCTTTTAGGTGCTTATCATTGCCTAGCTGAATAGTCATGAAAAATTGCATGGCTGACCTTATAGACTTCCCTTTTGGCGTTACTCTTACGATATGATCAAAAATCTCCTTAACGGTCTCCAGTTTCAAAGATTTCTTGGCTTCGCTTTTTGGGAGACATTCGTTGCATCCATCCCTATCATATACCATAAAGTGTAAATCAGCAATTTCAGCGACCATCGCTATACGGAAGGGTTCATTCATTTTATAGCGAATCACTTTTTTTTCAAAGGACGACACGGGCACTTGGAATGATCCTCTCAATACCATATTGTTATACTGCCGTGCAAACTGCCGAACCACGTTCATCTTGTCTTTGTACATTTCTTGAAAATTTGAAAGTTCTTCCACGGATATGCTGGTCATGAACGTAAAGTGCTGATTTCTGAAAAATTTCTTGGTTGCCTTGGAATAGTGAAAATTGATTATAATGATTACTCTGGACTGTAGAACGTGACGGATGGTAGTCAACGCATTTGCAAGTCTGGCAATATCGGAGTTTTTTGCATCCTCCATAGTATACGAGGCATCATCGAAAACCAGTATATGGGGAAATCCGACCTTCATTTTTTTGATGTGTTCGTCAAGTCTCATCATTTCGTGTCCGTTGAATCTTTTGACGATATATGACTCACCCATTACATGGGCTTGGTGTATAATTTTGTTGGTCAAAGTGGTTTTGCCAGTTCCACTCATTCCGATCATTGTTACACCAGTATACTGTGATCGTTTATTGTGCTCTACGATTCTCCTTATCACAGAATTTGGATGCCACCTTATTGGTACGGGGATACGTTTTCCTTTGTAATTGAAGGTGGTGACTTTGTCTCGATAAGCAGTTCCACCCTGCTCTTGTCGCATGTGGACACCGTCTGTATTGTCATATTCTTTATCACGATACTGGTAGGTATCTGAGTTTGTTTCGTTGGCGACTTCCATTACATACTCACCCTATCGAAATTATCGTGAACCCATCTTGAGATAGAATCCTCAATACTTGTAAGTCCGACATCACACCACAACCATTTGTTTCTCCTCGATTGAAGATCATCTTCTATCGAAGCAACTTTTGGTAGGTCTGGTAAGTTCGGTCTGCTGTCAGGTGGGAGCACTTGAGACATCGCTTTGATCATTAACATCACTGCATCATAATCTCCCTTCTGCATACAGAATATTATTCCTTGTCGATATTGATTCCACGGCTGTGCTAGTATATCGATTAATCCCATTTTAACTAATAAGATATCATATAACTATATTAAATTAATCTATATATCCATAAATAATTATTACTAATAATATTTAATTTACTCTTGACTTATTTTTTTATTTTATTTTTTTTAAAAAGTTCTGAACCTCTATCAAAAATTGGATCGAAATCGTGTAAGTCTTACAATTACCTACACCAATTGGTAAAAATTTCTGTGGAATATCAAGCCCGTTACCAAAATCTACGACTAGTAATAATAGTGATTGGTATCTGTGACTAGAGATGCCGTATTCTAGCCCTAAACAGGGGTATGCCTAGAAGCAACTTACAGGCACGAAACTCCTGAATCAGATTCTAATAAGAATCTGCATTGCTTTTGCGTGACTGAGACAAAAATTTGGTGGGGATCTTAGCCCCTTACGAGCCTTGGAGTTTTGCTTTTCTCTTGACTATCCATCTGGTGTCAGGTCTGTTGTATTCAGTCAGTTCGTCAGATGGCACTAAGTATCTAATCTCCATGTCACATATGTAATAACAAGTCTTACAGAAATAATCATCCACATTATCTCTATGTCTCATGTGTCTTGCCGAGACAGAACACATTCTACACCTCATCTTGAGTGTCTCCCAACAGCACTTCCCATGTAGTGGCAATCTCCGCAATGCTGGGATTGCCAGCAATGTACTTTATTGGTATTATATTTGCCAACTTTGCCACAGATCTTACACCTCATTTTCAATATCCCTTTGAATTGCTATTCTCCCCCCAGTCCGAAGGTGTAAGTAGTGACAGTCTCCACAATGCTGGGAATGTGTCCAGCAATGGGATTTCTTGTAAAGTCTAGTTGTTTTGCCACAAAGCAGGCATCTCATAACTCACTCAGATGCCAAGGATTAAGTTCAGCATACCAAATACAACTCATACAGATCTGCTCCTGTACAGCCCTGCCAGTGTTTAATCTCATGTTCTTGACACGGATGTCACAAAGATGACATCTCATGATATTGACTTCCTCCATGACTGGTGTCTCATAAGATGTTTATTGTAATTAAACATCATATAATCATCATTTTCTGAGAACTCTTCACCACATATCTTGCATATCACAAAAACCAGACTTCCTTCTTATCAGGATCAGTCTTAGGAGATACATCTCCTAATCGACCTTCTCTATTACACTGATCAAGATAAGGACAGAAGATCTTCTTTTTCTTATTTTCACCGTTACATAGCCAGTTGATAGTTGGCTTTGGTACAACACCACGAAGAGCCTTCATGGTATCCTTTAGGAACTGTTTAGTCTCATCCAATGGAGGCAATTCAAATGCCATTGGTGTTTCTTCTAGATCTGCTCCCTTATCCAGATACAATAAACAACCCCATTTGGCATCAATGCCATATGACTTTTCTAAGAGAACACGATAAATTGCCAATTGTTGTGCATAGGAAGCATCAGGTTCTGTCTTTTTGTAATACCCATGACCTGAAAATGTCTTTTTATCTGCAATAACATACTGATCACCGACCTTGAGTAGATCATCCAATGTACCTGTAATGATCATTTTTGTATCCTCTACGTCCATAGCCTCTACTTCTTGAGGTGTGTATCCAACGTCTTTCTCAATGTCGTAACACATTGTAACTTCATGGAAATGGGATAGTTGAGAATGTTCGTGTACTACCAATCCGTGGTATAGAATGTTCTTTGTCTTGTCTTCCATCTTTACTGGATGGTGCTTTTGATACCAGACCTTCTTTAGACAAGGACTGATAAAATCGGAAACATGGTATGTTCTAATTCGGGAACCTGTTGATACGTTTAGTAATTGATCACGGGCTTTATGGAACGCCTGTACAACTGAATCTTCTATTGTTTGCTTCAATATTGATGTTATAAATAGAAGTCGTATATTAAATTAAAAATACAAATGTGGTGTCAGTGCTGAGACAGATTTCACTTGTTAAGAGCTAGACCTCCACAACTCGTCTAAATTTCGGGGCTATATTAATATTAAGAAGTTGACTCAGAATGGATTAAGAGAGTCAGAATTAGATTCGTGTGCGTTGGTAGTTTAACAACGTAAACATACATTCACTCTAGCCTGTTTGGCTAGAGTAGATTTCCAAAGAATAGCACTACTGCAAATCCTCCAACAATAAACCCGAACCCTATAATTAATTTTAGTATCTTAGAACACCTCCCACCATATCATTGATACGCACTGATGATTTAAAATCATTCATCCTTCTTTTCCTCCACGCTAATGAAGTCGGGGTATTCATCTAATATATGCACCTTAACGGCACATCCGATACACCTATGTTTCTTGTGACGTTGAGATACAATCCAAGTCATTTTTAGACTGGAACTACAGTTCACGCAATAGAGATCTCTATTCTTATTGAAATAGACTAACTTCCTACGGGTGATTTTCATTCGTTCTGTCATATTCTCAACCCGTTAAGATACGCAACAGCGTGGCTTGCAGAACAAAATGAGAACTCTGGAGAAACCCTAATCGGAGGTCTACAGTACTGGCATACACCAGCACTCATGATTGATTTTGTTGAAACCCTAGAGTAGAATTTTAGCAATGTTTTAGAATCTTCCCACCCCATACTTGCAACCAAATCGGCATTATAGTTGGTTCTACGCATCCACATATGAGCAGAGGAATGGCGTATGGTATATAATGGTCGGTTCTGATATAGCCATCCCTCCTCTCCTCTTTTAGAAGTAATTTCAGTAGATAGTTTTCCAATCTCATGGTAGAAAGCACGAAGTAGGTTTGCGTATTTTTTTTCGGCAATCTCTTTTTTATCAGATACAATCATCTGGTTAGCCTTCATGTCAAACACCATATCCACAACCTTTGGGTGTAGTATTAGTTTATCATACCTCACACCTTGTTTGGATTCAACTACTGAAAGTTGGGCGTACTCCAAGGTCTTTCCAGCGACCTCTAAAAATTGCATCTCTACTTTGGGCAATACTTTGAATAATGTTATAGGTCTGACAAAGGTTTCATGGTGGATTCCAAAGAGGTTTTTGTATTCAATACCCCCCTCCTTTTCCATAAACTCTAGACCTGATTGAAACTCTTGGTCAGACAGTCTGGTGTTTGCGTAATCACCACCGACTGAATTATCGGCATAGAATGTTTTGTGAGAGTTTGTAATACTGTGACCTAGAAACAATAGGAATTTCCTTATCGCCTTGTCATGTTTTATTAACAGTTTGTCAGGATATTTCGCCTTCCAAGATTCGACAAATTTGGCGTAGACAATTTCGGCTTTACGAATAGAATCTTTAAGGTCTTCTGGGTGAGTATCGGTTTCCTTACAGATCTGATACAAAGGCGATATGGATGTGGTAGGTAGGAGTTTGTCAAACTTTAGCTGGATTATGAAGTCCTTTACTATGTCCAACTGGCGAAAATTTTCAGGGGAAGCAAAATACCATTTGGTTCCGTCCTCTAATTTCGGGGGTATGATTGTGCCGACATCCCGTAAGATCTTTCGATACTTGCAGGCTGTGAATTTTGAAACTCCAAGTCTTTCTGACAGCTCCTGTAATGTTCGTGGTCTAAGATTTTCCATCTCCGTTAAATTTCGCATAATTCTCATGCGTTCCCTAACTTTCAACCTACACGGAATCTTTTTTTGATTTAATCCAATCGATTACTTCTTGTGGAGCATCTGTCATATCTAATTTGTCAAAGTCAATATCTTTCAAGCTATCATGAACAGTTCTATCCAATGCGAGTAAAGCCTCATCACTCATTACTTTATTTGAATCACCTGATGCCTTCAAAGAGTCAGCAAGATGTCCAAGTATTTTTTCATTATTTTTATTAATGTCTGATGCAATTTTACTCCATTGTTTATTATCAATATCGGGGCATATCGAGTTTCTCATTACCATGAGTATCTGTTGTCTTAATTCTCTAGGAACTGATTTTGCAACATTAGACACAACCATTACAGTCATGATTTGTATAAATATCTCACGTTGAGTAAACCCCATAAAAAAAATATATGAAACTAGTATTTTAAATTAAACTTACACGACTAGATTTTAAATGAATAAGGATCTGAGGATTTATATTTTAAAGGTCTGTCTGCTTTACTCATCATAGTGTGAACCTTGTCTTTGTTCTGTTTCTTTTGTTCAACAGCTTCTTTCATCAGTTTCATAGCAGATAACGCAACTACTCCACTTAACGCCCCTGTAACAAAGCCGTCCATAGTCATACTTTCTTTAACGTTAGACTACTATTTGAAACTTCTACCAGCCAGTTCCTTCTCGGTTCTCACCGACAGGTCGTTGTAATTCTCTATAATTTCTAGGAATAGGTTTCATGTTTGGTGCACAACCACAAAATCCGCATATGTCAGTTTCCGCACCAACATTAACAATGTGGCAAGGACAACTGCATTTAGTTTCAGTTTCAATCCTCATAGAAGATCGATTTGATTCTGCAACTCTTCGGGCAAAGTTAGCAGTAATGTCATTAAGATCGTTGCTTTCCATTATGTTAACCTAGTCAGCACTCCAAAACTTTTTAGATATAGATTTCTCTTTTGGATCTAAATAGTTTGTATGGGTGTGCTCGCCCTTTTTACAATTACACATAATAATAATAAAAGAATGTACTATTTGAAATTTAACGAGGTTTCATCATGTTAAAGAATGATGCTAGACCTTGACCTGAGGCTTTTAGTCCTCCACCCATGCCTTTGAAAGCACCCATAGCCATGTTACCTAAACCTTCTAAACCCATGATATTCTATAATAGTAACTAGTATTTGAAGTTAAAAAGATAATGGGTTATCTACCTAAACCGAAGATATCCCAATTTGATCCACTCTTTACAAGTGATGCACCAGCAGAAGCTCCTGATTTAATGCCACTACCAATACCTTTGAAGGTACCAAGTACCATACTTCCAACGTCAGCAATTCCCATGATAAGATATGATTACACTAGTATTTGAAATTACCGAAACTGAAAACATTACCTGATTTACCTTTTTTCTTTTTGTTTGTAAGTGAACCAAGAGAGGTTGCACCAGCAAGACTTATGCCAATACCTGTAAACTTTTTATTATTCTTTTTTGTGTATTGTGGAAAGAATGATTTTGCTGGATCAAGTTTAGAAGCGGATGGAGGAATACCACTTTCCTTATAGAATGGCACCATTTCTTTATTGTATACTTCCTTTGCAACCTTTGGATCAACTGGTGGCAGTTTACCCATTTCCATTTGCTCCACAAGTTTTTCTACATTGTTAACGTCTTGCGGAGTTGTCTTTACCGCAGATGACTTTAATTGATTTGCAGTCTTGATGACTTTCCAAGCACTGTTAGCAATCTTGCCAACTCCAAAAGTTCCAACTGTCAATCCAACTTCAACTATGCCAGCAGTTGCAACGTTCCCTGCAAATCTTTCAGGGTTCTTGGCAATGTTGCTACTGGCTGTATTCATGTTTGTATATCCATAATCCTGAGCAAGTTTAAACTCCTCTGGATCTTCAATTGAATGTTGTAGGTCTCTAACTGGTGATGCAATTGCCTGATCCAATATTGTATACTTGTCTCCAGCAATTGACATGCCTTGATTCTCCATGCCCTGTTGAAATTGTGATTTGGTACTTACAATAGAATTGGCACCTGAACTGCCACCAAGATATGATGCTCCTTGTTCGGTTAATCCCTGTGCAACATTTTCCATGCTGTATTGTGGGTTAAGTAATGTATCCTCTTTTCCAAAGAACTCTGCTCGTTCACTTGGATTCATTGCTGGTGCAGTTGGTACTTCTTGTATGGCTCTGTCTTGATCCATTACTGGATCTAGACTTATGCCAGCAGAAAATTGTGCTCCAGCCTGACTGTCCAGTCCACCACCAAGTTGAATTTTATCTCTGGCAGTTTGAATTTGATTTTGAAGTTGATTCTTTCTATCAATTAATTCGGCTTCTGTTGATACCAAATCCTGATATGCACTGTTATGGGTGGTTTTAATTTGTACATCATTTCCTTTAGATCCGACACTTTGGACTGCCATTATTTTGAGTTGATCCTTTTTGGTAATGACATTGTTTAATTTTATATCAATGGCTGTAATCTCTTTTTCATTTTGTGTGATTGTATTATCATAAGTTGGAGTTGTTTGTGAAATCGGGGCTGATGACATTAATCCCTCTGATTGTTGTGGTGGTGTTATCTCCTCTGGAATAGCAGAATTGTTTGCTCGAAAATTTGGATCGCCTGAACCTATCTGAGAAACATTAGGGTTTGTATACTGACTAGACTTTGCTATCTTTGCTTGCCATGTCTTCCATGCCTCTTGATTTTCCGTCATTAACAGTGATAGTGTTCTTAGCTATTTGAAATTTAGTCTTAGTCTTTTTATATATAATGTAAGAACCTAATGCACCAAACACACCATACATACCATAAATGAATAAGTCTAGTTCACACATATCTAAAAGTTAGAAAAGTCCGAATACATTTTAAATTGATCCTGTAATGCTTTTTTGTTTTTCTTTTCGTTTGAAAATGTAGATTCTGTTGAGAAACCATTGTCACCAAATGGGTTTACGTCAGCATAGCCTTTTGTCTGTGCCTGTGTACCGTCTTTCATTTTAATTTTAGTGTCAGTAAATGTCTCGTTGCCTGACTTGGTTCCACCAAAGAAATCATCCGAAGAGAAACTGGATTTGGAATTGTCTTGTCCTAAGTGCTCCCATCCTCCCATGTTTGATAAGTTTGATTTTCGATCTGACTTTTGTTTGTTAAGTGTGGTGTTATACATTGCCTCTGACATTTTACCTGAATTGAATTGATTGCCACCAATTGGTTTGTTATTACTGCCCATTTGTACTGCAAATACCTTTGTATCGATAGGTGTGAAACTAAATGCATTTCCACCTTCCTTGCTAATTCCAGTTTCTGGATCAATTGTTCCTTGCTTGAAACCTAGATCACTGATATCTGAGTAGACAGTTTCAACTGGAGCTGTTGGTGTTGGTGTAGGTTCTGGTGTTGGTTCTGTGCTGTTAGTTGGAGGTGTTTCTACTTTAGTTGAATTATTAGAAAATACATCGGTACTGTTACCACCAAATGTTAGCGGATTT
>Ga0308017_1000464_pt1 | contig 12470 bp, 10 predicted proteins | sample Neamet280_FD_203145 | JGI IMG/M metagenome (GOLD analysis project Ga0308017, IMG submission 203145) | Marine microbial communities from water near the shore, Antarctic Ocean - #280 | ecosystem: Environmental > Aquatic > Marine > Unclassified | place: Southern Ocean | collected 2014-10-01
TCATTTCCCCAAAGGAACCATTCACATTATTGCTGTACAAACTGAGGCTACGGCTGAACGTCCACATCGCATCGTTCGGATTGAGGATCAGTATTTTATAGGTGCAGATACAGGCGTCTTTCACCTCATTTTTGGAAAAAGTCCAGATGCAGTATTTGATGTGTCCAGTATGATGGCTGATTTCGATTATCCAACGTTCCCTGAACGCGCTATTTTCGTTCCTGCCGCAGCCCATTTGGCCCGAGGAGGAATTCCTGAGCTCTTGGGGCGTCCTGCTTCGCTGTCCGTTCCAAAATCGATCTTGCAACCCGCATTTGAAAACCGTGTATTAACGGGGCATGTTATTAATATAGATGGCTTTGGCAATTGTATTACAGATATTGAAAGGAAACATTTTCGAGAAGTGGGTCCTGAAAGGGAATTTGTAATCGTCATGCGATCGAGTAGAAGTGACATTAGAAAAATCAGTCACAATTACAGCGATGTCCATATTGGAGAACCTGTAGCGTTATTTAATCATTTGGGCTTTTTAGAGATTGCCATAAATCACGGTGCTCCTGGCACCGCAAACGGCGGAGCGGCTGGTTTGTTAGGGATAAAGATTGACGATGTACTTAGAATTGAATTTTCAGATTGATTATATTTAATGACCAGCATTATTAGAATCGTTAGAATGACTTTCACAGAATCACACACAGTAGATTTTGAAGCGCTTTTTGCCAAACACTCCGATGAAATCTCGTCTCAATCTGGATGTTTTTCTGTGGAGCTAGTCAAAGATGCTTCAAATCCAAATGTCAGAACGACGATCAGTCGGTGGGACAATGAGGGGAGTTTAAATAATTATAGGAAGTCTGTGTTGTTTGGGAAAGTTTGGCCAGAAACAAAACAATTATTTTCAGCACCTCCAGAAGTGATTTCGTACATTTCGCATTCAAAATCGCATCTACAATGAGGGCTCTGATTTTTAAAGAAATTCGTGGTTTTTTCAGTTCTTTAATAGGATATGTTGTTATCGCAGCTTTTCTTCTGTTAATGGGGCTTTTTCTGTGGGTATTTCCCGGTCCTTGGAACATCTTGTCTGGTGGAGTGGCTTCTATGGATCCTTTCTTCACGTTGGCGCCTTGGGTGCTTTTGTTTCTCATCCCCGCGATTACGATGCGAAGTTTTGCTGAAGAACGCAGAAGTGGCACCTTAGAACTTCTGCTTACACGGCCTTTGCTTGAAGGTGAAGTCGTTTTTGCCAAATTCATAGGTGCCCTTGCGCTCATCTTTCTGGCACTGCTCCCTACACTTGGATTTGTGTGGGTGTTGGGAGAATTGGGGAGTCCTCAATGGAACTTGGACCTAGGTGCTATTTGGGGTTCATATATCGGCTTATTTATGCTCAGCTCTTCAATAGCTGCGATCGGCATATTCACTTCAGCCTCTACCTCTCAACCACTTGTCGCCTTTCTGTCTGCGATGATTTTCTCGACGGTTGTCTATATCGGTTTCACCGCCCTGGGCGATTTCGCACTTTTAGGCCATTGGGATTATTACTTTGTCAATTTGGGGTTTGAATCACATTATAGTTCATTAAGTCGCGGATTAATTGACTCCCGAGATATCGCGTATTTTATTTTTGTTGACGTTTTATTTCTTCAGCTTGCAAGGTTCGTTCTCGCGCTTGAAAGAGGACGGATTGGTAGGGAAGGGCTAAGGTTGTCTTTGGTCATGTCGATTTTCTGTGTGCTTCTTTTTTCTGCCCACATCGTTCATTTTTCTGTGGATCTTACTTCAGAGAAACGCCACACATTAACAGAGGGTTCTCTTCAACTTATGGAAGAACTTAATGCCGACAGCCGTGACGTCATCGTCACCTGTTACCTGACGGGTGATTTCCCCGCCCAATGGAAACGTCTTGAGAATTCTATCAGAGAAAAACTTGAAGAATTTGCAGTGGCTTCAAGTAACCACCTTCGCTTTCAATTCGTGGATATCTATGAAACGGATGACCCACGTTCTCAAGGACAAAACGAAGAGAAACTTCTCGAACAAGGTATTTCATTTACGCGAATAGGATATGAAACAGGAGGCGGCAAGACATTTAGAAATGTTTGGCCTTCTGCCCTCATCAGTTCAGGAGGAAAAGAAGTGCCTGTTCAGTTCTTCAGGTCAGAGACCCCGCAGCCCACAGAAGAGATGATTCAGGGTTCCATCAACGCTATTGAATATGAATTGTCGACCTCACTTCGTAGAGTGTTGTTTGATGAGGTGCCAAACATCGCATTTATTGAAGGGCACGGAGAGCTGCCAGAAATGGAAGTTGCGGACTTCATGAATTCATTGGATGAAGATTACAATGTTTCTCGCATACGTCTAGATGGAAAAATAAACATACTCAGCGAGCGCTTGGAAGGGATGAAGTATAGGACAAATCGATTTGACCTTGTTGTCATCGCGGGGCCAGATTCTACATTCTCTAACAAAGACAGACTTATTCTCGATCAATTCCTCATGGGGGGCGGTCGTATGTTGTGGATGGTTGATCCTATCCTTACTGATTTGGATTCTCTTCGCTCATCCCAAACGACGATGGCGACAGCAAATCCAATCGGCCTGAATCATCAGTTTTTTGATTATGGCGTGCGTCTCAATAGGAATCTTATTATTGACCCTCAATGTGCGCCTATTGCATTTGATGCCGGTCCACAAGGGAACCAAAGAAGCATGCAGCTTTTCAGCTGGTACTTCTCCCCACTCGCTATTCCACAAGGTATTTCACATCCCATCACTACAAACCTAGACCCCATTCATTTCGATTTCGTTTCTGGTTTGGACACTGTTTCTACTGATGCAGATCTGAAAAAAACGGTGTTACTGAGAAGCTCAGCTCTTGCAAGGACATACAAAGCGCCCGTTAGAGTTTCTAGTTCTATCGTTGATTTGGACCCCTCATACTTTAATTCTAACAATACGCCTTACACCCCATTTGCTGTGCTCATTGAGGGTTCTTTTAAATCTCATTTCACGGATATTCTTCCCGATACTTTGCTGCGAGATGCAGACTTTGCTTTCAGAGCAGAGGGCAGACCTTCTGCCATGGTTGTTATTGGAGATGGAGATGTTGCAAAGAACAAGGTGATTCTCACGCAGGAAGGCCCACAAATTTACCCGCTGGGATATGACAGATATGCTGGGCGTGTTGTTTACGACAACAAAGAGTTCCTTCGCAATGTTGTCAATCATCTTTTAGATGAAAGTTCAATCATCTCTGTGAGATCACGTGCGATTACACTTCGCTCGCTCGACAATGATAGAATTACGTCTTCTCGACTGGGGTGGCAATCTCTCGCCATTGGATTGCCTCTTCTTGTTGTTTTACTGTCCGGCCTTGTCATCTTAAGACATCGCTCTAGGGTATATGGTTCATAATGTCTCGCATTCAATAAGAAAATATCGATCGAAATTTCAAAACAATGAAATCTAACCTCAGAATACTCATAGTTCTTATCGTTGTCACAACGATCACTGGAATTATATGGAAAACACAGGATGCGAGAGGAGATCTGTCTTCAAATGTCCAAGCTGATTTCTCCATTGCAGACACGAGCCTAGTCAACAAGATTTTTATCGCTGACAATCAAGGCGGCACGGCTTTGCTAGAGAGGTCTGTAGATACCAGGTTTTGGACTTTGAATGGCGAATTCTTGGCTCGGAAAGATGCGACAGACCTGCTTCTTAAAACCTTTGCCAGAATTGAAGTAAAGGGGCCTGTCAATGAAAAAATGAGAGGGACTGTGATACGGAACCTTGCAGGAACAGCAAAAAAAGTTGAGATTTATCAGGGCGGAGACAAACCCGTTAAAACTTGGTATGTAGGGACATCAACACCTAGCCATACAGGGACTTATATGGTTCTAGAGACGCCTGGTCTCGGAATGTCTTCTGAACCTTTTGTGGTCAGTCTTAAAGGGTCAATAGGGTTTCTGTCGACACGGTTTTTCACGGATATAAACGAATGGAGATATACGGGTGTGTTTGATTTCCCTGGAAGATCTTTGGCTGAAGTGACCGTCATTCATCACGATACGCCATACCATTCTTACACCATTAAATCAAATCCCAACGGGGACATCAGTCTTGAAAATGGTGCTGGAGCGCTTTTGTCAATTCGAGATACGCTGAAAGTACAAGATCAATTTTTACACTTTCGAAAAGTCCATTTCGAATCATATAACAATCATCTTACTGAATCGGGTCAGGAAAGTATCAGAAACGCATCTCCCGCGTTTACGATGTTCGTGAAAGGATTTGATGGGAAAAGTTCCAAGTTCGATTTGTTCTGGAAGCAGAACGAGTCAGGACCGGACGAAGAATACATGTATGGTCTTACCACAGCTGGAGATGTCGTCTTGGTTCAGAGATATGTTTTCGATCCGTTAATTGAGGTGCTTTCAGATTTCTGAACACCACTTGTTAAACAAGCTTTTCAGCAAAAGCCTCCCAGGAATTTGTTTTGCGTATTGCAGCGTATGCGGGTAGAAGATCTTCCGGTGTATGTTTCGCATTGATCCAACCATTTATAGCCTTCGCCAATTCCTTCGGAGACCCAGGTTTTACAAGTTCTCCGGTAACTCCAGGCGTAATGGTAGCGGACAGGTCCCCAACGTCACTTGCGACAATAGGAAGGTTGTAGTGGACAGCGGTTGCTGTGACGCCACTCTGGGAGGCATTTAAATATGGGAGAACGACCAAGTCTGATGCACCGAAGATAAAGGGCAATTCAGAATCTGGAATATATTCATTAAATACATGTATTCTAGATGCAGCGGGACTTGACTGAATTAAGTTTTTATATGGATTCCAAGAACCATAGCACTCACCTGCAATGACAATATGAATGTCTGGGTTAAGCTCCTCAGCAGCTTGAATCAACGTCGCGAGACCTTTATAGGGTCTGATGATTCCGAAAAACAGAATCGTATGCTTTGCTGAACTTGGAAGTCCCAAATGTTTGAGAGCGTCAGCACGAGATTTAATTTTGGGGTAATGGGTATAGAGCGGGTGGAACAGCGTTTTAATGTCGAGAGTCGGGGCAAGTTTTTTGACATCTTCAGTGACAGATTGACTTAAAGTAATGCAGCCATCTACACGATTTAAGAATCTTTTCGTAAGCCATTTGTCAGAAGCTTTCCCGTCGTGAGATGTCGCATTGTGCATTAATGCAACAACCTTCGTCCTTGGCGATTGTTTTTTGATGGCTTTTGCGACCCCTCTTAATGCGGGTGCGAGTGCTGAATGCCAAAACGGGAGTATGACCAGATCGACATCCCCATGTGCGAGAATTGCGGTCGCTGTTTTGCGCCATGAATTAGGCGAAATCGAATCCATGGGTGCTTCAGGTCCAGAGGGGGGGCGAGTCGTGCCTGTTTTTATTTGCGTTTTGCCTGGAAATAAGACGGATGGATACTGTCGACTCCAATTATAACAACGTACATCGTGCCCGATGGATTTAAGTGAATTTGCCATCTGGTCATTAAACTGAGCAATACCACCACGATAGGGATGGAATGTCGAAGCGATGGCTATTTTCATGTGCGCAATTTAAGCACCTTATCTTTGTAGCAGAAATTTTGACAAATGAAAGCATATCTTGTTGATGGGATTAGAACACCTATTGGATCTTTTGGTGGTACTCTAGCGTCTGTTAGAACTGATGATTTGGCCGCTTTAACTATTTCTGAGTTGTTAAAACGCAATCAAAGTTTAGACCCTGCTTCTGTAGGGGATGTGATTTTAGGTTGTGCAAACCAAGCTGGAGAAGACAATAGAAATGTTGCCCGTATGGCTTTGTTGCTTGCCGGCATGCCTTTCACCGTGCCTGGTGAAACAGTCAACAGACTTTGTGCTTCGGGCTTGTCCGCAGCAGTGAATGGAAGCAGAATGTTGTCAATGGGAGACGCAGATGTCGTCATTGCTGGGGGAGTTGAGAACATGACGAGAGGGCCATGGGTGATGTCGAAGGCCTCTCAACCTTTCGGAAGAGACAGCAAACTGTTTGACACAAGTTTCGGATGGAGATTCATCAACCCCAAATTAGAATCTATCTATGGCGTTGATGGCATGGGGGTGACGGCTGAGAATCTTGTGGAGAAATACGGCATTTCAAGAGAAGATCAGGATGCTTTTGCATACCGTTCACATATGAAAGCCACTGCGGCACGAGATGAAGGCAGATTGTCAGAAGAAATTATCCCAGTCAAAATCCCAAGACGCAAACAAGACGATTTAATTTTCGAACACGATGAATTTATCAAGTCAGGAACGACGAAAGATATTCTAGCAAAACTTCGCCCGGCCTTCAAGAAAGAAGGAGGTTCTGTAACCGCAGGCAATGCCAGTGGGCTGAACGATGGCGCTGCGGCGCTTCTTTTCGCTAACGAAAATGGGTTAAAAGCCCAAGGGTTAAAGCCTCTCGCTGAGATTGTTTCTAGTGCCGTTGTAGGTGTTGAGCCTAGGATTATGGGAATAGGCCCGGTAAAGGCCTCAGAAATCGCTTTAGAGAGGGCAGGTATCGGGTTTGACGACCTAGATGTGATTGAGTTAAATGAAGCGTTTTCTGCGCAAGCTCTGTCATGCATACGTGCATGGGGTTTGGCAGATGATGATGCAAGAATTAATCCAAATGGCGGAGGAATCTCGCTCGGTCATCCACTCGGTATGACAGGGTCAAGGATTTTGCTTTCTGCGGCGAATCATCTGAAGAGAACAGGGGGTACTTATGGATTGGTTACGCTATGTATCGGAGTGGGACAGGGGTATGCAGTTGTGATTAAAAATGCAACGAACTTAAACGTTTCATTATGATTCAGTCATTCAAAGGAATGATTCCCGTCATTCACGCGTCGTCTTATATTCATCCTACAGCAGTCATCATCGGCCATGTGACGATAGGCAGAGATTGCTATATAGGTCCAGGTGCTGTATTGCGAGGTGATTGGGGGAAAATCGACATCTCAGACGGATGTAATGTCCAAGAAAATTGTGTGCTTCATATGTTTCCAGGTAAATCGGTTGTTTTGCACAAGGGTGCACATGTGGGGCACGGTGCGTCCATTCATGGAGCAAGCCTCGGTAAGGATACCTTAGTCGGAATGAATTCTGTCCTCATGGACGACGTCGTACTTGGGGACGGTTGTATTGTGGGCGCTTTAAGCTTTCTGAAAGCGGGGTCTGTTTGGGAATCTAGAGGTCTCATTGTGGGCAATCCTGCAACGAGAATAAAAGAGGTAAGTGATACGATGTTCAGTCACAAAGTAGAAGGCACTGCGCTCTATCAGACGTTGCCAAATCAGATGCACAACGATTCTGAAGAAATTGCGCCACTGAGAGAAGTCCCAGAGAACAGGCACGAAGATTTCCCTGTATTTGAGACTTGGAATAAACGTTCGAATCGATAAAGACGAATGGGTACATCTGGCAATCGAAAGATGGTATTTAAGCGTTTCACTGTGAGAGACGAAAAGTGTGCGATGAAAATCGGTACTGATGGTGTGATGATAGGCGCATGGGCTTCGCCAAATCACAACGAAAAAAAATCACAGTTTCAAATCGCAGATATCGGATCAGGTTCGGGAGTCATTGCGCTCATGCTTGCGCAACGATTTCCAGACTCTTTCGTTACTGCTGTAGAACTAGAACCTCTGGCAGTTGAGCAGTCACGAGAGAATTTTAATGCCAGTCCATTTCATGAAAGGCTCGAATGCATTGAGGCATCTTTTCAAGATTGGGCGTTGCGAACTGAGAATGACGCCAGATATGATTTGGTCGTAAGCAATCCACCTTTCTTTCATGGAAAACCCAAATCTCCATTTCATGCAAGAAATCTTGCCCGTCATGACGATTATTTGAACGTCACGGATTTGTTCGAAGGCGCAGATAAAGTACTAAGTAGGGAAGGTGTGTTTTGTGTGGTTTGGCCTGTAGAAAGAGAGCTTGACCTTATGCAAGCGGCTTCTTGCATCAAGTTTAAGATGATCAGGAAGTGTTTTATTCGCCCCACTCCTCAGCACGAATCAGTCAGGTTTATGGCAGCGTTTTCAAGAATGCAATCTGGTGACGGATCTCCGGTAAAGGTTAATCACTCGGAATTTACTTTAGAAACGGGTGAGGGGGAAGGACGTAGTTTTACACCCGAGTACGACGAACTTATGAAGGCGTTTTTTCTAGACAAGTAAGGCTTGTCAGGCCATATTTAAGGAAGCCAAAAGGGTTTAATTAACCACCAATGACGCGTCTTAAATTTTCTAGCTGTGCAATCCAAAGCTCTTTTGCATCTTCAACTTCATCCACTTCAGCAAAGTCTGTGATGATGACAGCTCGCTCTCCCGTCATCTCGTCAATCTTTATTCTTAACTCGAAGTAGTTTGATTCTCCATTCTCTTCATCTTCGATCCATTTGAATTTTACAAATTCGTCTTTCTTCTTTGATACGAGTCTTGCGACCTCTTCACTTCCATCCCAAAGAAAGGTATGGACATCTTTTTTGATGTTAACATCATCGCAGAACCATTCTGCCAATCCGCTAGGAGTACTCATACAGTTGTAAAGCACACCTTTACTACTGTTAATAGGGAATTCTATTTGGAATTTCTCTTTCTCCATTGTTTCTATATTCTCCACTTTCTTGTCTAGCTGAAAAGCTGATTTTCGATTTTGTGCAATATACAATTGTCTTGTAGAAATATTTGCCAATAATACGTAAATCTAAAATCTACGCCACAATCCCATCAATCCGGACAATACAGGTGAGATAAAAGACCTCTTCAAAGTGGTCTGTAAATCTATTCATGATTCATTGACTCAATTCCTATTCGATGATGTAAATTTGCAGTCTGAAATATTGTGATGAGATTTAACATCTCATTCAAGCACGCCCATATGGCTGTGGGAATAGAACGCCTCGAGATGTATCAATATCTTGGGGCGTTTGTCTTTTATTCCGATTGCAAATCTTCAGGAAACCGCACATATTCATCTTTCAACACTTTCTAATGTGATGGTGCCGATATTCCCCATTTGGTCATAAAAGTCTATGAATCTTATGATAAACTCTTTGCCGATAGGCGTTCTTATTGCAAAACATCTTTCATTATCTATTGAATATTCTTTGCTCTCAAAATCATATGCTTTCCAATCGTATCCAATTTCATTCCAAGACGTTGAAAATTCTAAGGTATCCCAGTCAGCTATTAAAATTTGGTTAAAATTTAATTCAGGCGAATCAAATACTTCCATGCCATCAGGCATTGACAATACGCCCACTACAGGGTAATAGTAAGCCTCGTCTAGCAGTTCAATGTATTTTGTGAAGTACAAGTCCCATTCTCCTATTTTAGGCTCTAGATTAAGAATGGTTTCGTTTAAAATGCTGAAGTGTAGCCACTCTATTTCATTTGAACGAGGAATCAGTATAGATGCGATGTATGTGAGGTCAATATCGCCATAAGTAATGAAGTAACCTTGAGCATTGACCGAATCAATTTGAAGCCGCTGAAGTCCCAGTTGCTGGTTATTTATATCAACGCCTAAATTTAATATTGTAACGTCACTTCCATCGTAGATATCCCCTATAGCAGTCCCCCAGTTTGGCCCTTGTGATTCATCATGGATGAATTCAAGATCATTTATAAACGCTTCAGAAATAGGTGTGTTATATTCTGTGATGTTTGTATGCGCCAAAGTGACAATTCGGCTTGAATTGAGTATTGCATTTATATTGTTTTCATTCACATTAAATGCAATATCCCATGCGATTGTCTCATTAGAATTCACGACACTATTCGTACTGAGACTATAATAAATCTGAGCGCCATAGTCACTTCCTAATATGACCTGGCTTGTTTTGCTTTCACCTGAAGGATGAGGTTCAATGGGCATTTCCTTTTCAATACAGCCTGTCAATAAAAGAATTGAAAAGATGAAATGTAAATTCCCAGGTATTTGTTTTACGATAAAGTTAACACTCATTATTTATTGAATTTCCAAGCAATATCAATCACGATTGACCTTCCCCATGACATGAGATTTAGGCCATCTGAACTCACATGTGCTTGGCTATTTGAACTGTTGCCAATGCCTGTAGTGGCAACGTTTTGAATGTCAAATAAGTTTCTTGCCCCTATTGAAGAACTGACACTTCCTTTTTTATTTTTATGGCTTAAGGTGATGTCCATAAAGGTATAAGGTGCTGTTTCTCCAATTTCTAGCACATCTTCGTTATTTAAGAAAAACCGATTTTCCTTTCCATTAAATTTGGCTGAAAGGTGAGCTTGAGTCCTGCTGTTGTTCATATTCCACTTTAATGCAATTGCCATTTCAGTATTGTATAATTTCAAGTCATTCGTTTGAACGGCATTCCAGCGGACACCAATATCCCAATTTAACTTACCCCATGAGGAGGCATAATTCGATTTAATTCCTATGCTTTCAAATGTTCCAATATTGTCATATGTGTAGGATAATTCTTCTGACGTCTGAACGAGCATAATCATATTGTCCAAATAATTCCATGATGTTTGGACCGTCATGGAATGATTTTCAAGGGTTTTTGTAAGTCCCGCTTGAATATTATGTGATGTCTCAGGAGTAAGGTCAGTATTGCCAAGTAGGTTGTGGTTTGAGTCTACAAACTCTAGGTGCATTTCCTTTAATGAAGGTGATCTAAATCCTTTTGCGTAACTGAATCTAAATTTGTTGTTTTCATGTATCACGAGTCCGTGAATACTTGGTGTTAGGGGAGACCTGAATGATGAATTCCACGCTTTACGTATTCCAAGTTGAAGGGAATTGTTGTGTTTATTTAGTTTGGCGATACAGAAGGAAGCGACATCAGTAATTGGTTCGACATCTTTAGAAATTCTTTCGCCAGACAAAGATTCGTGGCTTACATCCCATCCCAGGTTAAGTGCAAATCTTTCGTTGTGTTTAATAAGACGGTTGCCCCTGCTTTTAAATTCATATAACGATGTGGTGTCACTTTCACCATTGCCCGTGATCAAATTAGAGTTCAACGTTGTTAAATCACTGCTATATCTATATTTATATCGTCTGAATGTGTTCAATGAGAATAAAACCTCTAAATCTTTTAAGCTTGAATTATAATGGTTGAGAGTGATTGATGAGTTATACCTTCTGGTTAAATAATTTTCGTCAAAAGCAATTTCACCATAAGGTGCCCGTGGGTATCCTTTGTTGATGAGTTTTTCATTAAAAACACCTATTGATGGTTTAATCGTCCAATTGTTGAAGGTATACCATCCCTTCATTCCAAATTTATACTGAATCTTAGGCTTCCAAAGGTTTACTCTCCCACTGTCAGCATAATAGTCGTTAATCCAGTCTATTCGATTGTCTCCGGGAGACCATCCATCGAAATATAGCCTGCTCGCGTTAATCGCAATTTTACCTGAACTGTTTTGTATATAATTATTAATCGTTTGTGAATACTGACCTGTAGACTCATACTTGTTGCCTATTGACAAATTGAATGTGTCATATGACTTGTCATTAGAAATGAAATTAATAGTTCCCGCCAAAGCATCGGTGCCGTATTCAACGGACATAGGTCCCTCAATTATTTCAACTCGATCAATATTTGACAAATCAATTTGAGATAAGTCGACGCTCCCGTTTAGCCGTCCTATTACAGGAACTCCATCTATCAGAATCTTGATATTTTCACCTCCGAGTCCCCCCATAGAGATTCCACTTCCTAAAATAGCGTCCTCTGTGGTCTTCATGTTCAGTTCATTTCTAAACAAGTCTCGTCCTGTAGTAGCTGAACGTCCCTCGATAACGCTTCGGTCTAATACTCTCACATACCTTATTGTACTGTCTTGATGAATAGGGTTTAGCCGACCAGTAACAACGGCTTCTGCGACATTTACAACTTTCTTTGTCAGTGACAAATGAATAGGTTTTTCATTCAATTCCGACAAGGTTAGATTGACGGTTTTGGTTTTATGAAAAACATGGCTGACGACTACTTCTATTGCGTCTGAAAGGATTTCATGATCCATGTTCAGAATAGCATAACCTTCGAAGTCTGTCGTTGTATAAATCTCGATCTCGGGAACATATAAGATAGCAAACGCCACGCCTTCATTATCATCATTGGTGATATTGAAGTGTAGTGATGTTTGGGCTGAAAGCGCTATGTGTTGAGTGAGAAACGTTAATGCCAATAGGCAACTCAAATAGATCTTAAACTTTTTCTGTAGCATATACTACTCTATGATAAGTTGTTTGAAATATGAGTCTTCACTTGAACGAACCTCAACGAGGTATACGCCTTGTGACAGATCGTTAACTTGCAGAGTGACGGTTCTTTCTCCAATAACGCTCAAAGGTGCTGATGCCAAAGACCCCATAGCGTTATAGATGTGAACTGTCGCAGAAGAATTGTTGTTTATTTGGAGGCTAAC
>Ga0308017_1000466_pt1 | contig 12415 bp, 12 predicted proteins | sample Neamet280_FD_203145 | JGI IMG/M metagenome (GOLD analysis project Ga0308017, IMG submission 203145) | Marine microbial communities from water near the shore, Antarctic Ocean - #280 | ecosystem: Environmental > Aquatic > Marine > Unclassified | place: Southern Ocean | collected 2014-10-01
TGCGCGCGTCGCCCCAGCGCAGCGGGCAGCGGTCGTCGCCCACGTAGGTGGCGCGGCCATGGCGGTCCACGCAGTAGCTGGGCGAGACGATCATGTCCTGAAACAACATGCCTGCGCCGATGCGGGTGTACTCGAACAGCACGCTGCGCTCGACCCGCGAACCCGCGCTCAGGTGGCAGCCATGGCCGATCCACGCGGGGCCCACGATCGAGCAGCCGGGATCGAGCCGCGTGCTCGACCCGATGTAGACCGGCCCCGTGATCTGCACCCGGTCGACATCGATGCGGGTATTGAGCCCGACCCACACGCCCGGGCGGATTTCTTTGCCCGGCATGCGCATGCGCTCGATCTCGCCGCGCAGCACGCGCTGCAGCACCGACCAGTAGTCGCTCACCCGACCGATATCGATCCAGTGAAACGGCCGACTCTGCGCATAAAACGGCAAGTCGCGCTCCACCAGCAGCGGAAAGAGCTGACTGCCGATGTCGAACACCTGACCGGACGGCACCAAGTCCAGCACGGCCGGCTCGAAAATGTAGATACCGGTGCTGGCCAGGGTCGAGCGCGCCTCCTCGGGCCGGGGCTTTTCCTGGAAGGAGCGCACGCGTCCGTCGGCGTCGGCCACCACGATGCCGTAGTTGCTGACCTGGTCGCGCGGCACGTCCAGCGTGACGACCGTGGCCAGCGCCCCTTTGGCGCGGTGCTCGGCCAGCGCCGCGGTGATGTCCAGATCGACCAGCGCGTCGCCGCACAGCACGATGGTCGTCTCGTCGAAGAAGCCGCTGAAATCCTGTATGTGCTTCATGCCACCGGCCGAGCCCAGCGGCCGCGGCAGGATGTCGCCGTGCTCGTACACCCCTTCGTAGGAGTAACCGATCTCGACCCCCCAGCGGTGCCCATCACGAAAATACTGCTCGATCTTGTGGTGATTCCACGCCACGTTGACCATGATCTCGCGCACCCCGTGCGCGGCGAGCTGCTCAATCAAATACTCCATGACCGGTTTGCCGAGGATCGGCACCATCGGTTTGGGGAGGTCTTTGGTCAGCGGGCGCACGCGGGTTCCCTGTCCCGCGGCCAGGATCATGCCTTTGGCCATGATGGTGTGCAGCGTCGAGATACAAAAAAAGCCCCTAATGGGGCTTTTGTCTGATGGAAATCGGTGGGGTGGCTGATGGGACTCGAACCCACGACAACCAGAATCACAATCTGGGACTCTACCAACTGAGCTACAGCCACCGTAGAAGCCAAAATTATAGCGCCGATCTGGGCCTCGTCGGCCCGGGACCTGGGTCTCGTCTTACTTGACCAGGATTTCCGCCTCATAGCGCTGACGCAACGCGGCCAGGTAGGCGCGCGCAGCCCCCTCGCCCCACAGGCGGGCGAGTTCTTGCCGCTCGTTGCGTTGCTGCAACGCGTCCGGGGTATCGCGCGCCGGGCCACGCCGCACGCGCATCACCGCAGCGCCCTCCGGCCCCAGATCGACCAGCACCCAGGCCGGGGCGTCGCCATCGAGTCGCGCACTCAGCGCGGCCCGCACGGCGGCGGGCGGCAAGCCCTGCGCCGCCTGACGGGACACGAGCACCGGCGCCCGCAGTCCGCTGGCCGCGTTCGGCTGCGCCGACCATTGCGCGTGCGCCTGCCGTGCGGCCTCCAGCGCCGCGGCACGCGCGCGCTCCTGCACGATGCGCTGGCGCACCTGGGCCGCCACGGCCTCGAAGGGCTGGCGCTGCGCCGGCCGGTGCTCGACCACGCGCACCGACACCAGGCGGTTGCCGCCGAGCTCGATCGCGGGGCTGTTGCGCTTTTGACCCAAGGCCTCCTCGTTGAACACCGCACGCAGCACGGCCGGCTCGCGCAGCACGGCGTCTGCCTCCCCCACCGGCCCCGTGCGCTCGACGGTCGCCTGCCGCACAGGCACGCCCAGCTCGCGCGCCACCGGCTCCAGGGAGTCCGCCTGCTCGTACACCAGATTGCTGAAGCGCTCGGCGCTTTCCGCAAACTGCCGCTGTGCGAGCTGGCGGCGCAGCTCGGCTTCGATGCGCGGGCGCGCCTTCTCGAACGGCTCGGGCGCGGGCCGTCGCACATCGATCAACTGGATGATGTGCAGACCGAAGTCGGTCTCGACGATGTCCGAGATTTGCCCCTTCTGCAGCGCGAAGACGGCGTCCTCGAAGGGTTTGACCATTGCCCCGCGCCCAAACCAGTCCAAATCGCCCCCTTTGGCTGCAGAACCCGGGTCTTGCGAGCGGGCACGCGCCAGCTCGGCAAAGCGGCTCGGGTCGCGGCGCAGCTCGGCCAGCAGTTGCTGCGCCTCGGCGCGCACCCGCATCTTGTCCGCCTCCGACGCCTTGGGGTCGAGCTGCAGCAGGATGTGCGCGGCGCGCCGTTGCTCGGCGCGCGTGGTATCGGCCACATTTTGCTGGTAATAGGCGCGCAGATCGTCTTCGGTGACGGCAACGCGCGCGGCCACCGCTTCCAGATCGAGCACCACGTACTCGATGCGCGCCTGCTCGGGGGTGCGAAAGTCGTCGGCGTGCTGCTGATAAAACGCCTGTAGCTCGTCATCCGTCACACGCACGGCGGCTGCAAAATCCGCCGGCCGGAACGTCGCCAGCGCCACCTCGCGCCGCTCGAAAAAGGCCTGCGTCGCCCAGTCGGCCAGCGCCCTGGGCATGAAGGCGCTGTCGCGCACGATGCGGGTGACGCTGTCGCGCGCGAGCTCGGCGCGCACGCTGGCCTCGAACTGCTCGGCCGTCAGGCCTTGCGACCGCAACAGGTCTTGGTAGCGCTGCACGTCCAGGCTGCCGTCGGGCTTGCGCAGTTGCGCGATGGTGGGGTCGCGCAACAATTCGGCCGCCAGCCGGCGATCGGTGGTCACCAGCCGCATGTCCTGCGCTGCGCGGGCCAGCACGCGCTCATCGAGCAGCCGCTGCAGCGTCGCACGTCGGCTGTCGTCGCCCTCCAACAAGGCGCGATCCAGCCCCGGCATGGCGGCACTGAGCCGCTCGACTTCGCGCCGGTGGGCTGCGTCCCATTCGGTGCGGGTGATGCGCTCGCTGCCGACGCGCGCCACGGGTTCGGAGGCGTCCCGAAAACGGGTGTACCCCTCGATGCCGAAGAAGACGAACGAGGGGATGATCAACAACATGAGCAGCGCCATCAGCACTTTCATGTTGTTGCGGAAAACGTCAAACATGGCCTGCGCTCGGGGGTTGGGTGGTGGGTGCTGACGGGTTCGAACCGCCGACATTCGCCTTGTAAGGGCGACGCTCTACCAACTGAGCTAAGCACCCGGTGCATCGCGGGCCGGTCACTACACACCGGCCGCGGCAGCAGTTATCCGTTCACGGCGTCCTTGAGCGCCTTGCCCGGACGGAATTTCGGCATTTTAGCCGCAGCGATCTCGACCGTCTCGCCCGTCTTCGGATTGCGCCCCTTGCGCGCAGCGCGTTCGTCCACCACGAACGAGCCAAATCCAACCAGGGTCACGTCGCCACCCTGGGCCAGCGCCGTCGTGACGGCAGAGGTGAAGGCATCCAACGCCCGCGCGGCTTGCTGGCGCGTCAGGTCAGCCTGCTGGGCGATGTGGTCGATCAGTTGTGCTTTATTCATGCGGGGTTGCTCCTGCAGACGGCGCGGACCGTGGCGCCGCAAAAAGCCGCGTATTCTACCCACGGCACGCGCATCGAGCGCACGCATCAAACGCCACTGCGCAATGCCTCCTCGATGGCCCGCCCGACATCCTGCGTGCGGGCGCTGCCACCGATGTCCGGGGTGCGCGGCCCACCGCTGCCCGGGTCGAGCACCGCCTCGATCGCGCGCACGATGGCATCGTGTGCGTCGCGGTAGCCCAGAAAATCCAGCATCAGCGCGCCGGACCAAATCTGGCCGATCGGGTTGGCGATGCCGCGGCCCGCGATGTCGGGTGCCGAGCCGTGCACGGGCTCGAACAGCGAGGGGAAGCGCCGCTCGGGGTTCAGGTTGGCCGACGGGGCAATGCCGATGGTGCCGGTACACGCCGGCCCCAAATCGCTGAGGATGTCGCCGAACAGGTTGCTCGCCACCACCACGTCGAAATGCTCAGGCCGCTGCACGAAGTGCGCCGTCAGGATGTCGATGTGAAACTGATCGACCGTCACGTCCGGGTACTCCGCCGCGATCGCGCGTACCCGCTCGTCCCAGTACGGCATGGTGATGGCGATGCCGTTGGACTTGGTGGCGCTGGTCAGGCGTTTGCGCGGGCGGCGGCGCGCTTGCTCGAACGCGTAGCGCAGCACACGGTCGACGCCGTGGCGGGTCATGACCGTCTCTTGCAACACGATCTCACGTTCGGTGCCCTCGAACATGCGTCCGCCAATGCTGGAGTATTCGCCCTCGGTGTTTTCGCGCACGATCAACATGTCGATCTCACCCGGCGCGTGCGCACTGCCGTCGCGCCGCACCAGGGGTGACGGTATGCCCGGCATCTGCCGCGCTGGGCGCAGGTTGACGTACTGGTCGAAGGTGCGCCGAAACTGCAGCAGCGAGCCCCATAGCGATACGTGGTCCGGGATCTTTTCGGGCCAGCCGACGGCGCCGAAGAAGATCGCGTCGTGTCCGCCGATGCGCTCCTGCCAATCGTTGGGCAGCATCTGTCCGTGGCGCTCGTAGTAGGGCCAACAGGCAAAGTCGAAGTGATCGAACACCAGCGCGATGCCGAAGCGCTCGGCCGCGGCCTGCAGCACGCCCAGCCCCTCGGGCATGACTTCGACGCCAATGCCGTCTCCCGCGATGACGGCGATGCGATGGGGTGCAGACATGGGCATGGGCCCCTCCAGATCGAACGCTCAGGATCCCCGGCTGGCGCGCACCACCAGTGCGACGCCGGCAGCGGTCAGCGCCGTGCCGATCAGCGTGGTCAGCGTGACCGGCTCACCAAACAACAGCCAGGCCAAAGCCGCAGTGCACGGTGGCACCAGGTACATCAAGCTGGAGACGGACGCCGCCGCGCCGCGCTGGATCAGCAGGTACAGCAGCGAGCTGCCCCCCAACGTCAGCCCCAGCACCGACCACGCCATGGCACCGACAGACTCGGCATTCCAGCGCATCGGCTCGGCCTCGGCCCACGCCAGCGGCAGCGTGACCAGCAGTGCCGCCGCCAGCTGCACCGTATTGGCGGTGCGCACGTCGCAGGGCGCCAAAAAGCGCTTTTGATACAACGTGCCGCTGGTGATCGCGAGCAACGCGCCAATGGCGTACGCCAGATTTTCCGCGTTGGCAGTATCACCGGGCGACCCAGCCCCCAGCTTGTGCCACACCACCAGCACCAGCCCCACGAAGCCCAACGCCAGCCCCAGCCAATGACGCGCCGAAACGCGCCCGCCGGTGCCGGCCAACCACAACGCCGTCAGCACCGGCTGCAGACCCACGATCAGGGCCGACAGGCCTGCCCCCATTCCCGCCTTGACCGCCGCCCATACGCCGCCCAAATAGCCCGCGTGCATCAGCACCCCAGTCACGGCCAGATGCCCCCACTGCACCGCGCCGCGCGGCCATGGGACCCGCGCCAGCGCGATCCAGACGCCAAAACACGCGATCGACAAGGCATACCGCCAGACCAGAAACGTCATTGGCGGCGCATGCGGCATGCCGTAGCGCGCCACGATGAAGCCCGTGCTCCAAATGAGCACGAACACCGCCGGCATGGCGCGGATCCAGGGGGAGTCGGCGGCGGTCATGGTCAGCCGGGGCGCGGGGCTTCAGCGGGTACGGGCCCGGATCTCGGGAATGGCTTTGCTCAGGTAGTACACCATCGACCATACGGTCAGCACGGCCGCGGCCCAGATCAGCACCGTCCCCCACCAGCGCGTGTCCACCCCCAGCACCACGCCGTCATAGAGCAGAAACGGGATGGCCACCATCTGCGTGGCCGTCTTGGCCTTGCCCACCATGTGCACCGCCACGCTGCGCACCGCGCCGATTTGCGCCATCCATTCGCGCAGGGCCGAGATGGCGATCTCGCGCCCGATGATGATGAGCGCGACGAATACATGCACGCGCCCCAGATGCACCAGCTCCAGCACACAGGCACAGACCAAAAACTTGTCCGCCACCGGGTCCAGAAAGGCGCCGAACGCCGACGTTTGGTTGAGCCGCCGCGCCAAGTAACCGTCGGCCCAGTCGGTCAGGGCAAACACGATGAACAGCCCCGTGGCCAGCAGGTTCTGCGTCACGGGCAACAGCCCCGGCCAGTGAAACACCGCCACGATGAGCGGAATGGCCGCGATGCGCGCCCAGGTCAGCAGGGTGGGCAGGTTGAAAAACATGGACTCGGATTATGCGGGTTTATCCATGCAGTGCGCGGTAGATGGTCTGCGCCAGCTCCAGCGAAATGCCTTCGACGCTGGCCAGGTCCTCGACACTGGCCGCGGCCACCCCGCGCACGCCACCAAAGCGCGCCAGCAGCCGCGCGCGCCGCTTGGGGCCGACGCCCGGAATATCCTCCAGCCGGCTGCCGCCGGTGCGCGTGCGGGCCCGGCGCGCGCGCATACCGGTGATCGCGAAGCGGTGCGCCTCGTCGCGGATCTGGGCCACCAGCATCAGTGCCGCCGAATCGGGGGGGAGCGTGATTTTGTCGCGCCCATCGGCGAAAACGAGTTCCTCCCGCCCGACCTTGCGTCCCTCGCCCTTTTCCACGCCAACCAGGCGCGCCGGGTCCAGCCCCAGCGCCACGAACACCTCGCGCGCCACGCCCACCTGGCCCGCGCCCCCATCGATGAGCACGATATCGGGCAGCCGCGCCTCGCCGCGCACGCGCGCTGGCTCGGCGCCCAATGCGCCATCGCCGCCGGTATCCGCCAACGCGGCGGCCAACTTGCCGTAGCGGCGCTGTAGCACCTGGCGCATGGCCGCGTAGTCGTCACCCGGGGTGATGCCCTCGATCGCGTAGCGCCGGTACTGCGCGGGCTGCATCTGATGCCCCTCGAACACCACGCACGACGCCATGGTCGCCTCGCCCGCAGTGTGCGAGATGTCGAAGCACTCGATGCGCAGCGCTACCAGCGCTTCGGGCGGGTCGGTGGGCAGCCCCAACACTTCGGCCAGCGCACGCGTGCGCGCCTGCTGCGACCCCTCCTCGGCCAGCAGCCGGGCCAATTGCAAGTCGGCGTTTTGCTGCGCCATCTCCAGCCACTGCCGGCGCTGCTCGCGCGGGTGCCACACCCCGCGCACGCGCACGCCGCTTTGCTCCGACAGCGCCGCCAGCAGCGCCTCGTCCACCGGCGCGCCCAACACCAGCACGGGGGGTGGCGGCACCTGTGTGTAGTGCTGGGCGATGAAGGCTTCCAGCACCCGCTGCTCCACCGATGCGCACTGCTCCGGGTCGGCCAGAGCCGCGCCATCCTCTACGTGGGTGGGAAACGAAGGGCGGTCGCCCAAGTGGCGGCCGCCGCGCACCATGGCCAGGTTGACACAGGCGCGCCCACCCTGCACCCGCACCGCCAGGATGTCCACATCCTGGTCGTCGTGGCTTTCCATCGCCTGCTGGTGCAGCACCCGCGACAGCGCCGTGATCTGGTTGCGCACCTCGGCCGCCTGCTCGAATGCCAGCCGCTCGGCGTGCGCGAACATGCGCGCCTCCAACTCGGCCAGCACCGTCTGGCTCTCGCCGTTGAGGAAGGCGCTGGCCGCGCGCACGTCGGCGGCGTACTCGGCCGGACTGATCAAACCCACGCACGGGCCGCTGCAGCGTTTGATCTGATACAGCAGGCACGGCCGTGTGCGGTGCGCAAACACCGTGTTCTCACAAGTGCGCAGCCGAAAGACCTTCTGCAGCAGCGCGATGGTTTCCTTCACCGCCCAAGCGCTCGGGTAGGGGCCGAAGTACTGGTGCCGTCGATCCACCGCCCCCCGGTAGTACGACATGCGCGGATAATGGTCAGGGTTGGGCACTCCCGGCACTCGTCCCGCCTGCGGCGCCTCCGGCACCCAGGTGCTCGCGCTCAGCCGCAGATAGGGGTAGCTCTTGTCGTCGCGAAACAGAATGTTGTAGCGCGGCTGCTGCGTCTTGATGAGGTTGTTTTCCAGCAGCAGCGCCTCGGCTTCGGAGCGCACCACCGTCGTCTCCAGACGCGCGATCTGGCTGACCATATGCCCGATGCGGGTGCCGTCGTGCGTTTTCTGAAAATAACTGCTGACCCGCTTTTTCAGGTCGCGCGCCTTGCCCACGTACAGCAGGTTACCCGCCGCGTCGTAGTAGCGGTAAACCCCAGGCAGCGACGGCAACGCCGCCACTGCCCGCAACAATGCATCCGAATGCTGCCCTGACATGTCCGATCTCGATGCTGACACCGCCGCCGATTGTGCGCTCACCTGGGACGTGTTTTGCCACGTCATCGACAACTGGGGCGACGTCGGCGTGTGCTGGCGCCTGTGCCGACAACTCGCGGCTGCGGGCCAGCGCGTGCGCCTGTGGATCGACGACGCCAGCGCCCTGGACTGGATGGCACCCGGTGCGCGCACGGGCGGCGTGGCGGGCGTGACCGTGCACGCATGGCCGGCGGCGCACGCGGCAAGCCAACCACCCGCTGCACCACCGGGCGTACCGCCAGGCGACGTGCTGATCGAGGCCTTTGGCTGCCACGTACCCGACGAATGGGTCGCGGCCCTGCTGCCCCCGCTGGCCCGCGATGGCCAACCCAGCGTCTGGCTCAACCTGGAATACCTCAGCGCCGAGCCGTGGGTCGCGCGCAGCCATGGACTGCCCTCGCCCGTTTGTCATGGCCCGCTGGCGAGCCGAACCAAGTGGTTTTTCTTCCCCGGTTTCACACCCGTCACGGGCGGGCTGCTGCGCGAGGCCGACCTGATGGCGCGCCAACGGGCGTTCGACGCGGCGGCCTGGCGCGCCCACACCTGCCGCCAGAGCAGCGCCCCCTGCGGGCCGTGGGTAAGCTTGTTTTGCTACGAGCCAGCCGCCCTGCCGCGGCTGGTAGCACAGCCGGCGCTGACACACGCACAGTGGCTGGTGGCCGCGGGCCGCAGCGCCGCGGCGTGGCAGGCGTTGGCCCCTGCGCTGCCTGCGGGGGCGCGAATGCGCGTGCTGGAGAGCGTGCCACAACCGGCGTTCGATGAGCGCCTGTGGGCCTGCGACCTCAATCTGGTGCGCGGTGAAGATTCGCTCGTGCGGGCGCTGTGGGCGGGCCAGCCCTTTTTGTGGCAACTCTACCCCCAGGACGACGGCGCCCACCACGCCAAGCTGGACGCTTTTCTGGACTGGCTGGACGCGCCCGACGACTGGAGCGCGTGGATGCGCGCGTGGAACGGCGTGCCCGGCGTTGAACCGCCGCCGTTGACCACCAACACGCTGCGGTGCTGGCGCGACGTCGCGCACAGCGCCCGCGCGCGCTTGCTGGCGCAGGATGACCTGTTGACCCGGCTGCTGGCCTTCGTGCGGGCCAAGCGCAAAACGGGCGGCGCCCCAACCGTCACCTCGGCAGGGTAAAATGTTAGGTTTGTTCGACGAACTCCCGCCAAAGCTACCATGAAACTCGCTCAAGAAATCCGCGCCGGCAACGTCATCATGCACGGCAAGGACCCGATGATCGTCCTCAAGACCGAATACCAGCGCGGCGGCCGCGGTGCCGCCACCGTGCGCATGAAGCTCAAGGCGCTGCTCAACAACAGCGGCACCGAAGTCGTCTTCAAGGCCGACGACAAGATCGACAACATCATCCTCGACAAGAAGGAATGCACCTACTCCTACTTCGCCGACCCGATGTACGTCTGGATGGACAGTGAGTACAACCAGTACGAAGTCGAGGCAGAAAACATGGGCGACGCCCTCAACTACCTCGAAGACGGCATGACCGCCGAGGTCGTGTTCTACGAAGGCAAGGCCATCTCGATCGAGCTACCCACTTCCGTCGTGCGCGAGGTCACCTGGACCGAACCGGCCGTCAAGGGCGACACCTCGGGCAAGGTGCTCAAGCCGGCCAAGATTGCCACCGGTTTCGAGGTCATGGTGCCGATCTTCGTCGAGCAGGGCGACAAAATCGAAATCGATACCCGCACCGGCGAATACCGCAAGCGCGTCTAATGGTGCACGACCCCGAGCACGACCTGCAGACGCAGCGGCTGGCCGACGCGGTCGTCGAGATGCACCTGCTGTCCGACAAGGGCAGCCGGCCCGCACCCGACGCCTATCGGCTGGCCTTTGTCGACCCCGAATTCCTGCTACGACGCGAAACGCGCGGCATCCGCTTTCAGCTCGAGCTGCTCAAGCCCGACCTCGCGCAGACCGAGGCGGGTATCGACAACACCATCGTCGTCTTCGGCAGCGCCCGCTTTCGCGAGCCGGCCCAGGCCGAGGCCATGTGGGCCGAGGCACAAGCCAGCGGCGATGCGGTGGCCGTGCGAAGGGCGGCGGCGATTCGCCGTAACGCGCGCTACTACGACGAAGCCCGGCGCTTCGCGCAATTGGTGGCTGCCTATAGCCAGTCTTGCCCCGACGCCGCGAAGCTCTATATCGTGACCGGTGGCGGCCCTGGCATCATGGAAGCGGCCAACCGCGGCGCGCACGACCTGGGCGCACCCAACGTGGGACTGAACATCCTGCTACCGCACGAGCAGGAGCCCAACCCCTACATCAGCCCGCACCTGCGCTTCAAGTTTCACTACTTCGCGCTGCGCAAGATGCATTTCATGATGCGCGCCAAGGCGCTGGTCGCCTTCCCCGGCGGCTTTGGCACCCTGGACGAACTGTTCGAGGTGCTCACGCTCGTGCAGACGCACAAGGTCAAGCCGGTGCCGGTCTTCCTGTACGGCAGCGATTACTGGAAGCGGGTGATCGACTTCGAGGTGATGGTCGACGAGGGCGTCATCTCGCCCGAGGACCTCGAGCTCTTTACTTACGTGGACACCCCGGAAGCGGCGTGGAACGGCATCCGTGCCTTCTACGACCTGCCCACCGCCTGCGTACCTGACGCCAGCGCTTAGCGCTCGTGACGGCGCTCGGGCACCGCGTCGCGCGGCACCGGCGCGCGCGACGCCAGCCGCAAGTGCAGTGCGGCCTGCGCCATCAGATTGGCCGACACGGGCGCGGTCACAAACACGAACAGCGTGATCAACAGCTCGGCGATGCCGGGCCGCCCATGCACCAGCGAAACCAGCATCGACGCCAGCAGCACGCCCCCCACGCCCAGGGTCGAGGCCTTGGTCGGGGCGTGCAGCCGCATGTAAAAGTCGGGAAAGCGCACCAGTCCAATCGAGCCCACGAGCAAAAAGAACGAGGCCACCAGGATCAGCACCCCAGCGAGGTGTTCCAGCCAAACGGTCATGTCGCTCTCCGTCACTCGATCACGTCACCACGGGTCACGTAGCGCGCCAGCGCCACCGTGGAGACGAAGCCCATCATCGCGACGATCAACGCCGCCTCGAACAGCAGCGGCGTGTCGTAGCGCATCCCCAGCAGGATGACCAGCGCCACCATCCCCATGTACAGCGTGTCGAGCGCCAGGATGCGATCGAGCCGCTCGGGCCCACGCAGCAGACGCCAGCCACACAGCAGCACCGAGACCGCCACCGTCACCGCGCCCACGTCCAGCGCCCATGCCAACAGCGCACTGCTCATCCCCGACCTCCTCGTCCCGATGCACCATGCGCATCGTCATCGACCCCGAATATCCGCAGCAGGGGCGCCTCGTAGCGCGCCTTCATGTCCGCCACCATCGCGGCGGCATCGTCGCAGTTGAGTGCGTGCACGCGGATCTCGCCCCGCTCCTCGTCGACCACCGCCGATACGGTGCCCGGCGTCATCGTGATGATGCTGGCAAACAAAGCGTTCACGCTCGGGTGGGTGCTGGCCAGTGGCACGCGCAGCCACGCTGGCTGCACGCGCTGCAGGGGGCCCAGCGTCAACCGGGCCACCGTCACATTGGCCACCACGATGTCCCACAACACCACGAAGAACAATCGCACGGCGCCGGGCCAGTGGATGCAACTGGCCGCACCCAAAAACGGGGCCAACAGTCGCGGCAGCCCCCAACCCAGCAGCACCGCCGTCAATAGGTGCACGAGCGCCACGCTGTGCGACAACGCCAGCCAGGTCGCCGCCAGCAACAGCGACAGCACGGGATGGGGAAACCAGACGCGCCAGCGGGGCGTCCCGTCGGCGGGGTGGAAAGGCGCGCGCGGGGTCGGCGTGGTCATGGGCGGTCCTCCTGCGCGGCACCGGTCGGCGCCGCGTCGTTCGGCAGCACGCGGCGGCCGTCGTACGGCCGCGTCGTCGGCACGTCCGCGCCACCTTGGCGCTGCAGCACGGTGGCCGCGTAATGATCCTTGTCGGTCAACTGCTGGGCCAGCGCATCGGTATAGGCCTTGATGGGACTTGCCGCGAGTGCCATCGCCACCGTCAGCCCCATGAAAATCCACGGTGCAG
>Ga0308017_1000468_pt1 | contig 12398 bp, 10 predicted proteins | sample Neamet280_FD_203145 | JGI IMG/M metagenome (GOLD analysis project Ga0308017, IMG submission 203145) | Marine microbial communities from water near the shore, Antarctic Ocean - #280 | ecosystem: Environmental > Aquatic > Marine > Unclassified | place: Southern Ocean | collected 2014-10-01
GCAGCGGCCTTCTGCACAAGGCCGCTGCCCCCACCCCGATCACGTCAGAGAGTTGATTAACCCGGGGGTCAATTCCAGATGTCGTCAGGGGGTCAAATCTTCGTGTCGCTTGACAGCTGTTGCAGGCGCCGGGGTCTCCAGCTGCGCTGGCGGTGGCGCAAATCGCTGGCCGTCTGGTCGACACGGTACTGCGGGCGCACGAGCATGTTTGAGCGGCGGATGGGGGACGCCAGCACCACGCCCGCTACCTCGAGTGAAAAGCAGCGACTCGAAGCGCTGCTGGCTCATCTGCGCGGGAACGCCGAGTTTCCCGCGCTGTCGGCACAGGTCAGCCGCATCCAGGTGCTGGCAGGCGACGAGCAGGAAAACCTGCACCGCTTGGCCGAGGAGATCCTCAAGGATGTCGCGCTGACCCAAAAGCTGCTGCGTGTGGTCAACGCGGCACCGCACGTGGCCCATAGGGGTGGCGTGTCCACCGTCTCGCGTGCATTGAGCCTGATTGGCCTGGATGCGGTGCGTGGTATCGCGGCCAGCCTGGTGTTGCTCGAGCAGTGGAAAGACCGCGCTCAGTCCCAGCGCTTGCGCGAGGCCTACGCACGGGCGCTGTTGGCGGCGCAGATGGCCGCCGAGCTTTGCGGTCAAGGCCCGGAGCGGGAGGAGGTTTTCCTCGCCGGACTGTTCCAGGGGCTGGGCCGGATGTTGACAGAGTGCTTTTTTCCCGCCGAGGCACAGCGCATACGGGCCGAAGCGCAGGGTGACCCCGCGCGCGAACACGCCGCGGTGCTCAAGCATCTCGGGGTGGGATATGACGCGCTGACGCAGGCCGTTGCGCGGGACTGGGGTTTTCCCGAGGCGCTGTGTCGGGCCATGGAGCGACCGGCCGGCCCCGTCCCGCCCCGTCCCCCGCAGGATCGGGTCGAATGGGTGCGTTGGGTGGCCGCCGCCGGAACCGATTTGGCCGATGCCTGGCTGCGCGGTGCCAGCGAAGGATCGGGAGAGGGGTTCCGTCGCCTGTCCGCGCGCTATGGGCATTTGGTGAATCAGTCGTCGGAAATGGTGGCCGAGACCGCCCGGCAGGCGCGCTCGAACTATCTGGCCTTGCTCGAGGCGGTCGACTTGGCGCGCAGCTTGAGCGCACCCGAGTGGACGGCGTGGCTGCGCAGCGAGCAGACCGATCCGCTGCATCCGGTCAGCGGTACGGCGAGCCCCGCCCCCGCGACGCCCAGCACTGATGCGAACGATGACCGAGGTGGCGAGGACGACACGCGATCCCTGGATCTGCCCAGCGGTTTGCTGACGCTGGCCCAGGGACTGCAGGACGCGACCGCCGCCCTCTTGGAGGGCGCGCCCGCGCCACTGCGCGTCGAGCTGGGGCTGGAAACCTTGCACCGTGCGCTCGGCGTGCGCCGCACTTGGCTGGTGAAGCCCGGCGCCGATGGCGTGTGCCAGGCGTGCCGTTGGCTGGGCGACGGCGCCGCCAAGGTGGCTCCCTTCTACCGCGTAATGGCTTCGCGTGGCGCGTCGGCAAGCGAAGATTTACTGGCGACGCTGGGGCGGCTGCGCAAGGATACCCGTATCGAGTGCACGCCGGCGGCACATCTGGTGGCGCGTCTGCCGCAGTGGTACCGTGACCGCCTGCCACGCGATGGGGTGCTGCTCGTGTTTCCCTTGTGGCGGGGCGACGAATGGATCGGCTGGATTCACGCCGATGGGCCCGCCGCGGCCCTGCCGTCGTTCGGCGCGACCGAGTTGGCATTGTTGCGCGCCATTCGGCACCTGCTGACCGTCGCCCTCAAGGATGAGCACATCTGACCCGGGGCCCACTTAGCGCGGGGTTGCCGTGCCGTCAGAATCGTAACATGCTGGGGAGGCGCAACCCCGATCTCGATTCTCGAAAGGAGCCAACCATGCTGTACCGCTTCAAATCCAAGGCCACTGGTGACGTGGTCATGCTCGAGCCCAACGGCCGGCGGGTCCTGGAAATCCTAGGTAAGGATCCGTCGGGGCCGGGCATCATCCTGCCGGAGCAAATGCCCGCCGCCATCGAGGCGCTGCGTGCCGCAGTGGCCGCCGAAGAAGCCGAAGCCGAACGCCGGCGCCGCGAAGCCGAAGAAAAGGGCGAAGAACCCTTGGAGCCCGTCGAAGAGCGCGTGCCATTGCGCACGCGCGTCGCGCCCTTCATCGAGATGCTGCAGCACTGCCAGCGCGAAGGCAGCGAAGTGGTCTGGGGCGTTTGACCCTCGCGCGGTCCGGAAGCCCTGACTTGCTCAGTCGGCGTATTGACCGGCGGCGTCTACCACCGCTTTGATTTTCGCGATTTCGCTCGCGACGAAGGCTTTGTGGCCTTCGGGCGTGCTGCGCCGGTCGTTGCTCACGATCGCGCCTAGAGCTTTTTGTTTTTGGATGAATTCTGGGTCGCGCAAGGCGGCGCGCAGTGCTTCGTTGAGGCGTTTGAGGACGGGCTCGGGCGTGCCCTTGGGCGCATACAGGCCGTGCCAAATGGTGAGGTTGAAATCCTTGAGCCCCATCTCCTGCAGCGTGGGATAGTGTTTGAGCAGCGGGTGATCCGACAGCGGTTTGGCGGTCGTGACGGCGAAGGCCTTGATGCGGCCGGCCTCGATCTGCTGCGTGGTGTTGGTCGTCTGGTCGCACATGACATCGATCGTGCCGGCGATCAGGTCGTTCATCGCAGGGCCGGTGCCGCGGTAGGCGATGGTCGTCATCGACTTGTCGAGCTTGACGGCGTACTGCCACATCAGCCCGCACAGGTGCGAGGCCGACCCCAGCCCGGCATGACCCAGGTTGAGCTTGCCCTGGTTGGCGCGGATGTAGTTTTCGAAATCGCGGTAGGTGTTGGACGGCAGTTGCGGCTTGCCCACCAGCGTCATGGGCACATCGTTGATGATGCCCAGGTATTCGAAGTCCTCCAGCGGCTTGTACGGCATCTTGCGGTACAGCGCGGGGGCGGCGGCCATGCCGATGTGCCAGACCAGCAGCGTGTGCCCGTCGGGCGCGGCGCGCGCCACCTTGTTGGCCCCGATCGTGCCGCCCGCGCCGGCGGCATTCTCGACGACGATCGTCGCATTGTTGAGGTGCTTGCGCATCGTCTCGGCCAACTGGCGGGCGACGGTATCGGTCGGCCCGCCGGCGGCGAAGGGCACCACGAAGGTGATGGGCTTGGACGGGAACTCTTGGGCGGCCGCCGCAAAGGCAACGGTCGACAGCGTCAGGGCGAGTAGCGCTTTCATCGGTGGGGGCTCCGGTCGGTGGAATGAACGCACCGGATACTAGCCCGGGTGGCGCGGGTTGCGCCATTCGGGAAACCACACCCCCCGGGGTCAGATTTCGATTTTGGCGCCCAGCTCGACCACGCGGTTGGCCGGCAGGTTCAGAAAATCCGCCACCGACGCCGCGTTGCGGTGCATGCTGGCAAACAGCTTTTCGCGCCAGGGCATCATGCCCGCGCCTCGGCGGGGCAGCACGATCTCGCGCGAGAGGAAGTACGACGTCTCCATGTCGTCCAGCTGCACCCCGTGGCTGCGCAGCAGTTGCAGGGCTTCGGGCACGTCCGGGTCGTTCTTGAAGCCAAAGTGCAGCACCACCTGCCAGCAGTCATGCCCCAGCGGCTCGACCTCGACGCGCTTGTCGAAGCCGATCCACGGCACCTCGTGGTGGCGCACGGTCACGAAGAGGTTGGTGTCGTGCAGCACCTTGTTGTGCTTGAGGTTGTGCAGCAGCGCGTTCGGCGTGGTGCCCTTCTCGGCATTGAGGAACACCGCCGTGCCGGGCACCCGCGTGGGCGGGCTGAGGAAGACCGAGTCGAGGAAGCTCTTGAGTTCGACCGACTCGTCGCGCAGCCGCTCGCCGAGGAGCTGACGACCCTGCTTCCACGTCGTCATCAGCGTGAACATGATCGCGCCGATCACCAGCGGGAACCAGCCGCCGTCCAGCACCTTCACCGCGTTGGCGGCGAAGAACATCATGTCCACCACGAAGAAGAAGCCCGTCGCCGCCACGCACACGGCCCAGGGGTAGTTCCACGCGTAGCGGATGACGAAGAAGGTCATCACCGTGGTGATGAGCATGTCGATCGTCACGGCGATGCCGTAGGCCGAGGCCAGCGCGCTGCTGGAGCCGAACAGCACGACGGCGATGACGATGCAGCCGTACAGCGTCCAGTTGACGAAGGGCACGTAGATCTGCCCCGCCTCGCGCACGGAGGTGTAGGTGATCCGCAGGCGCGGCAGGTAGCCGAGCTGGATGACTTGCTTGGTCGCCGAGAAAGCGGCCGAGATGAGCGCCTGCGAGGCGATCACGGTGGCACAGGTGGCCAGACCGATGAGCGGGTACAGCGCCCAGGTCGGCGCCATTTCGTAGAACGGGTTGTTCACGTTCTCGGGGTGGACGAGCAGCATCGCCCCCTGGCCGAAGTAGTTGAGCACGAGCGCCGGCATCACGAGGCTGAACCAGGCCACGCGGATCGGGCGCTTGCCGAAGTGCCCCATGTCGGCATACAGCGCCTCGGCCCCGGTGACGCACAGCACGATCGCCCCCAACGAGACGAAGGCGAGCCCGGGGTGCTCGAAGATGAACAGCAGCGCGTGGTGAGGCAGCAGGGCCGAGAGCACCGCCGGATTGCGCACGACGTGCGCCAGGCCCAGCACCGCGAGGACGATGAACCACACGGCGGTGATGGGCCCGAACAGCTTGCCGACGCTCGCCGTGCCGCGCTTTTGCACGGCAAAGAGCGCCGTCAGCACGACCAGCGTGATCGGCACGACGAACGGCTCCAGCCCCGGGGCCGCCACTTCCAGGCCCTCCACCGCCGAGAGCACCGAGATGGCCGGTGTGATGACCCCGTCGCCGAAGAAGATGGCCGTGCCGAAGATGCCCACCACCAGCAAGCGCCGGCGCAGCACCGGCCGGTCCTTCACGGCCATGGAGGCCAAGGCCAGCATGGCGACCAACCCGCCCTCCCCGTTGTTGTCGGCCCGCAGAATCAGCGTCACATACTTGAGCGAGACGATGATCGTCAGCGTCCAAAACACCAGCGACAGGATGCCGAAGATGTTTTCGGGCGTGACCGCGAGGTTGCCGTGGGTGAAGACTTCCTTGAGCGCGTACAGCGGACTGGTGCCGATGTCGCCGTACACGACGCCGAGCGCACCGAGCGTCAGCGCTGCCAGCCTGGAGCCGTCGGTCGCGGAAGAAGAGGGATGCGCCAAGGGTCGCCGGGGTGGTTGCGAGGCCGCCATTGTACACCTGTCCCGCCACGGGCGCGGCGGGATGTTGCGTTGCAGCAACGGTGACCGCCCAGCGGTCGGTCCAAGGTGGTCAGTCGTAGGTGCGGGCGTCCTCGATGACCTTGCCGTCGTTGGGCAGCGCGCCAACGGTCAGCAGCTCGACGTCGCCGCGCAACTTGGTTACGTCGCGCAGCGACTCCTGCAGCGCACGTTGCAGCGCCTCCGACGGGGTGTCGGTTTCCACGCGCAGGGCCATGCGGTCCTCGGCCATGCGGCCGCTGACCACCAGCCGCGCGCGCCGCACCTCGGGGTGGCGGCGCAGCACCTCGGCCACCTGCGAGGGGTGGACGAACATGCCCTTGATCTTGGTGGTCTGGTCCGCGCGCCCGAGCCAGCCGCGGATGCGGGTGTTGGTGCGCCCCGTCGGGCACGGGCCGGGCAGCACTGCCGACAGGTCGCCGGTGCCAAAGCGGATCAGCGGATAGTCGGGGTTGAGCGCCGTGACCACCACCTCGCCGACCTCGCCATCGGGCACGGGGTCGTCGGTTCCGGGGCGCACGATTTCCAGAATCACCCCTTCGTCCAGCACCAGCCCCTCGCGGGCCGGGGTTTCGTAGGCGATCAGGCCGACATCGGCCGTCGCGTAGGCCTGATACGCCGCGATGCCGCGCTCGGCCAGCCAGTCGCGCAGGCTGGGCGGGAAGGCCTCGCCGGACACCAGGGCCTTGCGGATGGGCAGGCGCACGCCCGCGGCCTCGGCTTTTTCCACGAGGATACGCAGGAAGCTCGGCGTGCCGCAGTAGCCCACCGGCTTCAGATCCATGATCGCGGCGAGCTGCTGCTCGGTGTTGCCCACCCCGCCGGGGAAGACCGTGCAGCCGATCGCCTGCGCGCCGGCTTCCATGATCCACGCGCCGGGCGTCAGGTGGTAGCTGAAGGCGTTGTGGATCAGGTCGCCGGCCTCGAAGCCGGCTGCGGTGAGTGCCCGGGCGCTGCGCCAGTAGTCGGTGCCCTGGCCCTCGGGCTCGTAAATGGGGCCGGGCGATTGGAAGACGCGCCGCGCCCCGCGTGCCTGCAGCAGCCCGCGCCAGCCGATCGTGGACAGCCCTGCGAAGGGGTCGCCGCCGGCGGCGCGGCTGGCGTGCTGGCGCTCCATCAGATCGTGCTTGCGCAGCACGGGCAGGCGCGCCAGTTCGGCGCGCGAGGTGACGCGCGCCGGATCGACGTCGGCCAGGCGTTCGGCCCACGCAGCGCCGTGCGCGCGCGCATGGGCGATCAGGTCGGGCAGGGCGGCGAAGAGGGCGGCCTCGCGTTCGGCGGGGGCGCGGGTCTCGAGGGAATCGTGGTAGGCGGGCATGGCGGGCAAACGGCGCAGCGACGGGCGAACTCGACGGGAGCAGGGGGTCAGGCCAGCCAGCGCTTGCGGCGCTTGTAACTCTTGACCTCGCGAAAGCTCTTGCGCTCACCACCGCCCATGCCCAGGTAGAACTCTTTGACGTCTTCGTTGTTGCGCAGGTCCTCGGCCTTGCCGTCCATCACGATGCGGCCCGACTCCATGATGTAACCGTAATTGGCGTAGCGCAGCGCCATGTTGGTGTTTTGCTCCGCGATCAGGAAGGAGACTTTTTCCTTCTGATTGAGGTCCTTGACGATCTCGAAGACTTCTTCCACGATTTGCGGCGCCAGCCCCATCGAGGGCTCGTCGAGCAACACGACGCTGGGGTTGGCCATCAGGGCGCGGCCGATCGCACACATCTGTTGTTCGCCGCCCGAGGTGTAGGCGGCCTGGCTGGTGCGCCGTGTCTTCAGGCGCGGAAAGTAGGTGTAGACCTTCTCCAGGTTGGCCGCGATTTCGGCCTTGTCCTTGCGCGTGTAGGCGCCCGTGAGCAGGTTCTCCTCGATGGTGAGGTGGGCAAAGCAGTGCCGCCCCTCCATGACCTGCACCACGCCGCGTTTGACCAGTTCCGCTGGCGTGAGGTTTTCGATGCGCTCGCCGCGCAGCTCGATCGAGCCCTTGGTAACCTCGCCACGCTCGCCCTTGAGCAGGTTGGAGATGGCGCGCAGCGTCGTCGTTTTGCCCGCGCCGTTGCCCCCCAGAATGGCGGCGATCTGGCCCTCGGCGAGCTGCAATGAAACGCCCTTGAGCACCAGAATGACGTGGTTGTAGATGACCTCGATGCCGTTGACGGTGAGGACGGGAGGGGTTGTCGTCATGGCGGACCTCGATGAAATGACTGGGTGCGACGGCACCACGCGTCAGCACCGACGCGGCGGCGCTGGCGGGTGGTGACGGGAGCTGCCAACCCCGATGGGCGCTGCTCCCGTGGTGGACCCGGGGGGCTAAGTCGCGCCCCCCGAGTCGTATCAGGACTGGCAGTCCTGCGGCGTGCGGCGTTGGATCTTCTTCTCGGCCGCGTACTTGTCCGCGGCTGCGCGCACCATCGGCTTGATGATCTGCTCGTCGGCCTGGTACCAGTCACTCGTGAACTGCCACTTGGTGCCGTCCCAGGTATGGATACGCGCCCAGGCCGCGCCCATGTGGTCCTGGCAGCTGGTGGAAATCGGGCGCATCACGCCCTTGAAGCCCAGCGCGTCGAGCTTGGCCTGCGTCAGGTTGAGGTTTTCCAGACCCCAGCGCACCTGCTCGCCGGTCATGACTTTGCCCTTGCCGAAGCGCTCTTGCGCCGCGCGCACACCCTCCACGGCCAGCATCGCGCTCATCGCGCCGCGCACGTACAGCACCGATCCGACCTCTTCCTTGGGTCCCGTGCCCTGGCCCTTGCCGTGAACCTTCTCCAGGATCTCCTTGATGAACGGGGCGTTGGGTTCGGCGCCGTGTTGCATGGTGATCGCGTTGTAGCCCTTGGCTCCCATGCCAACGTCTTTGACGTCCGGCTCGGCGCCGGCCCACCACACGCCATACATCTTCTCACGCGGGTAGCCAACCGCTTGGGCTTCCTTGAGCGCGGTGGAGTTCATGACGCCCCAGCCCCACAACAGGATGTAGTCGGGGCGCTGTTGGCGAATTTGCAGCCAGGTGGATTTTTGTTCCACGCCGGGGCTAGTCACCGGCAGCAGGCTGAGCTGGAAGCCATGCATGGCGGCGCGTTCCTGCAGCAGCGGAATGGGTTCTTTGCCAAACGGGCTGTCGTGATAGACGAGCGCGATCTTCTTGCCCTTGAGGTTGGCCAGGCCACCTTCCTTCTTGCCGATGTGCTGGATGAGCACGTCGGCGGCGACCCAATAGGTGCCCGCGAGCGGGAAGTTCCATTTGAAGACGCCGCCGTCTTGCGATTCGCTGCGACCATAGCCTGCGGTGATGAGCGGGATCTTGTCGACGGGGGCCTTTTCGGTCAGTGCGAAGGTGATGCCGGTCGACAGCGGCTGGAACATTGTGGCACCGCCATTCTTACCTTTGAGGCGTTCGTAGCACTCGACGCCGCGGTCGGTGGCGTAGCCGGTCTCGCATTCTTCCCAAACGATCTTGACACCATTGATGCCACCGCGCGCGTTGGTCAGCTTGAGGTAGTCCACGAAGCCATTGGCCCAGGGCACGCCATTGGGCGCAAAGGCGCCGGTGCGGTACACCAACACGGGGAAGAATTGCTCCTTGGCCTGTGCATAGGCCGCGTTGCCCAGCAGTGCGCTGGACAGAAGGGCGGAGGCTGCCGCGGCAGCGAGGAGGGCGGAACGTGGCTTCATGGTCTGTCTCCTTGGGTGGTTGAAGCACGGGGTGGAAAAGGCATGCATCAGTGTGGGAACGGCCAGATGCGCAACTTTTGTTTGCCGATACTCCACAGTTTGGCCAAACCGTGCGGCTCGACGATCAGGAACCACACGATCAGCGCGCCAAAGATCATATGCTCGGTATGAGACACCGTTGCTGTCGAGATGGCAATCCCGAATAACCCGCCCAGCCAGGGCAGGAACTGGTTCAGAAAAATCGGCAGCAGCACGATGAAGGCAGCGCCAAAGAAGCTGCCCATGATGGAGCCCAGCCCGCCGATGATGACCATGAACAGCAGCTGGAACGAGCGGTCGATGGAGAAGGCGGCGGGCTCCCACGAGCCCAGATGCACGAAGCCCCAGAGGGCGCCGGCCACGCCGATGATGAACGAGCTGACCGCGAACGCCGACAATTTGGCATAGACCGGGCGGATGCCGATGACGGCGGCGGCCACGTCCATGTCGCGGATCGCCATCCATTCGCGCCCGATCGCGGAGCGCACCAGATTCTTGGCCAGCAGCGCAAACACCACCACGAACGTCAGGCAGAACAGGTATTTCTCCATCGGGGTGTCGATCGTCCAGCCAAGCACGCTCAGATTGGACACCGACACCGACCCCGATGGATTGTTATTCGTGAACCAGCCAATGCGCAGGAACGCCCAGTCGCAGAAAAACTGCGCTGCCAGCGTCGCCACCGCCAGATATAGGCCCTTGACGCGCAGGCTGGGGATGCCAAAAATGATGCCCACGATCGTGGCGCACAGGCCGCCGATGATCAACGCGGCGATGAGCGGCATGCCCTCGACGCGGATGAAGGCGTTGTAGGCCATGTAAGCCCCCACCGCCATGAAGGCGCCCGAGCCGAGCGAGATTTGCCCGCAGTAGCCGACCAGGATATTCACCCCGATCGCAGCCAGCGACAGGATCAGAAACGGAATCAGGATGGCACGAAAGAAGTATTCATCGGCCAGTAGTGGCACGCCGACGAACGCAAACGCCACCAGCGCCAGGATGAACCAGCGGTCCTGCGCAATCGGGAAGATCTGCTGGTCCTCCCGGTAGCTGGTCTTGAATTGGCCATTTTCACGGTAGATCATGGTGGGGAGTTCCTTACACGCGGTCGATGATCTTCTCGCCGAACAGGCCCTGCGGACGGAACAGCAGGAATACCAGTGCCAGCACGTAGGCGAACCAGATTTCGATGCCGCCGCCGACGTAGGGGCCGAGATAGACCTCGGAGAGCTTTTCGCCCACGCCGATGATGAGGCCGCCGACGATGGCGCCGGGCACCGACGTCAGCCCGCCCAGGATGATGACCGGCAGCGCGCGCAGCGCCACCGTTGACAGCGAAAACTGCACGCCCAGCTTGGAGCCCCAGATCATGCCGGCCACCAGCGCGACGATGCCGGCTACGCACCAGACGATGACCCAGATGCGGTTGAGGGGGATGCCGATCGACTGCGCGGCCTGGTGGTCATCGGCCACCGCGCGCAGGGCGCGGCCCGTGCTCGTCTTCTGGAAGAACAACGACAAGGCGGCCACCAGCACCGCGGCGATACCGGCGGCGAAGAGGTCCTCCTGATTGAGCAGCAGTCCCCCCTCGAACGTGCCCTCGAGCACGAAGATCGGGTCCTTGGGCATCCCGATGTTGATCTGGTAGATGTCGCTGCCGAAAATGGTCTGTCCCAGGCCGTCGATGAAGTAGGCGATACCGAGCGTGGCCATGAGCAGCGTGGCGCCCTCCTGGTTGACCAAGTGGCGCAGCACCAGGGCCTCGATCAGCCAGGCCAGCGCGAACATCAGCAGCGCCGCCAGTGCGAAGGCCAGCACGTTGGCCAGCAGCAGGCTCTCGAAGCCGAACCACTGCGGCAACCATTCCGAAAAGCGCGCCATCGCCAGCGCGGCAAACAGCACCATCGCGCCCTGCGCGAAGTTGAACACGCCGGATGCTTTGAAGATCAGCACGAAGCCGAGCGCCACCAGCGAGTACAGCATGCCGGCCATCAGGCCGCCAAAGAGGGTTTCCAGAAAAAAGGCCATCGTCGGGGCTCCTTCAGTGGCTCGTGCCCAGGTAGGCGCGGATCACGTCTTCGTTGTTGCGCACCTCGTCGGGCGTGCCGTCGCCGATCTTCTTGCCATAGTCCAGCACCACCACGCGGTCGGAGATGTCCATCACCACGCCCATGTCGTGCTCGATGAGCACGATGGTGGTGCCGAATTCGTCGTTGACGTCGAGGATGAAGCGGCACATGTCCTGCTTTTCCTCGACGTTCATGCCCGCCATCGGCTCGTCGAGCAACAGGACTTGCGGCTCCATGGCCAGCGCGCGGCCCAGGTCGACGCGCTTTTGCAGCCCGTAGGGCAGCTGCCCCACGGGCGTTTTGCGCCAGGCCTGGATTTCCAGGAAGTCGATGATGCGCTCGACTTTCTCGCGGTGTTCGATTTCCTCGCGCTCGGCCGGACCGATGCGCAGTGCCTGCAGGAAGAGGTTGCTCTTCATGCGCAGGTTGCGCCCGGTCATGATGTTGTCGAGCACGCTCATGCCCTTGAATAGGGCCAGGTTCTGGAACGTGCGCGCGATGCCCATCTCGGCTACCTGGCGGCTGTTCATGTGCGTGAACGTCTGGCCGCGGAAGGTGATGCTGCCCTCCTGCGGCGTGTAGACGCCGTTGATGCAGTTGAGCATCGAGCTCTTGCCCGCTCCGTTGGGGCCGATGATGGCGCGGATCTCGTGCTCGCGTACGTCGAACGAGATGTCGGTCAGCGCCTTGACGCCACCGAAGCGCAGGCTGATGTTGCGGACGTCGAGGATGACGTCACCGATGTGTTTCTGGGCCATGGGACATCCTGGGGGTCGATGGGCCGTGAGGGCGGGGGCATCAGGCCGCGGCCTGCATGGGGGCGAACGTCTTGGCGTCGGCGATGCGCAGCGTGGCACTGATCTGGCCGGTGCGCCCGTCCTCGAACTTGACCTGGGTTTCGATGTATTGCTCGGTTTTGCCGCCGTAGAGCGCGTCGACCAGCACGGCGTATTTCTCACCGATGTAGCCGCGCCGCACCTTGTTGGTGCGCGTGAGCTCGCCGTCGTCGGCGTCGAGCTCCTTGTGCAAGATCAGGAAGCGGTGAATCTGGCTGCCCGACAGCATTTGATCGCGGCTGAGGTCGGCGTTGACCTTTTCCACGCACTCTTGGATCAGGGCGTACACCTCGGGCTTGCCGGCCAGGTCGGTATAGCCGGCATAGGGCAGGCCGCGCCGCTCGGCCCAGTTGCCCACGGCGTCGAAGTCGATGTTGATCATCGCGCAAACCTTCTCACGCCCGTCGCCGAAGGCCACCGCTTCCTTAATGTACGAGAAGAACTTGAGCTTGTTTTCGACATATTTGGGCGCGAACATCGCGCCGTCGTTGGGGCCGCTGCGCAGGCGC
>Ga0308017_1000469_pt1 | contig 12397 bp, 8 predicted proteins | sample Neamet280_FD_203145 | JGI IMG/M metagenome (GOLD analysis project Ga0308017, IMG submission 203145) | Marine microbial communities from water near the shore, Antarctic Ocean - #280 | ecosystem: Environmental > Aquatic > Marine > Unclassified | place: Southern Ocean | collected 2014-10-01
TCCACCATACGCACCGCGCGGTCGCGAAACTCAGGCGAAAACTTGTTCCTTGTAGCACTCATCGTGGCTCCTTCTCACAAATAGGAGCCTCCGGAAAACCCGAGACGCTTCACTCTCTTGCACGGGCGGCCTTTGGTTGATTCAATGGCGGCGCTGAGGAGGCGCTGCCGTTGACTGAAGTCTGGATGTTGAGTGAGGCGCAGATGCGCCGGATCGAGCCCTGTTTTCCGCTGTCGCACGGTATCCCGCGGGTCGATGATCGGCGGATTGTGAGTGGCATCATCTTCGTGATCAGGAACGGCCTGCGCTGGCGTGATGCGCCGGCTGCCTATGGTCCTCACAAGACGATCTACAACCGCTTTATCCGGTGGAGCCGCTTGGGCGTGTTCAACCGCATCTTCGCCGAGCTCGCCGCCAAGGGCGGTAAACCCGATCGGCTGATGATCGACGCGACCCATCTCAAGGCGCACCGGACGGCGGCGAGCCTGCTAAAAAAGGGGCTCTACCCAGACGTATCGGGCGCACCAAAGGAGGCCTGAACTCCAAGCTTCACGCCGTCTGCGACGGCAAGGGCCGCCCGTTGATCATGCTGCTCAGCGAAGGGCAGATGAGCGATTACAAAGGCGCCGCGCTGATGATCGATGCGTTCCCCGAGGCCAAGGCACTGCTCGCCGATAGGGGCTATGACGCTGACTGGTTCCGCCATGCCCTGGCCGAGCGTGGCATCACCGCCTGCATCCCATCAAAGACAAACCGCAAGGTGCCCATACCGCACGACACCACACTCTACCGCCAGCGCCACAAGGTCGAAAACATGTTCGGCAGACTGAAAGACTGGCGGCGCATCCACACCCGCTACGATCGATGCGCCCATACCTTCATGTCCGCCATCTGCATCGCCGCAATCGTCATCTTCTGGCTGCCGCAATGAGTCCTGAGCCTAAGTCGCTTTGCTGATTCCGGCTTTACGACAGGCGTCGGCCGCGGGGCTGCTCTCATACCACGCAGCCGCTCCGGTGATTGCTACAGTAAATGCCATGTCAGTTACAAACAGACGTTCCACCCATGGAGCGGGCCGCAACCTCCACCCCTAACGGATTCGCAGCGGGTCAGATTTGCTTGGCGGGTTCCGACCCACCGCCGCCAGCGATTACTATGGTTTAGTCGCCTTCGGGGTCAGTTCTGGGTCGCAAGTCAGATTCGATTGACATGCTGCCATTCCCCAAAATCACGAATTTCTTCCGCAACATCACCACCTTACACCTGCGAGGCTTCGCGTACGGTGTGCCCATCGTTATTCACTTCCGGGGCACGATCCAGTGAATAAGACTGAACCCGATCAAAGGGCTCCCGTCAAATGGACTTCGTAAATCAATCAGTCAGAGGTTTTCTTGATTGCATCGTCACTTGAGCGTCTGGCAACCCAGAAGCTGATTGAGATCATTGCGGACGCTGTGAGTGCCACGGGTAACAACAAGGCGCAATTTGGCCAGAATGCTCTTCCCAAAATATATATCAGAAATGCTTGGTATGGAAACCAGACTATTTCCATACCATTTTTCCACTCATTATCCCGCTTTCGATTGAGGTATCTCAATACCAATTCCAAAGCTCCGAGAGTCACGAAAACATAAGGGATGAAAAGGCGTTCATTCTGCGCGTGAATTAGCAAACCAATCAGGGCGAAAGGCACGCAGAACAATAGGATATAGAGGACGCGTTTCATCGACAGCGCTTGTCCTGCAATGCTTGGTAAGCAGCTACTCCACCGGAAACCGCCACATACCCAATCACAAAGCCTCTCGCTGCCGCGCCAACAGTACGAATGGCGCTCCGACCGACGCCGACACGAGCAAGCTTCAGTGTCCGACCGTCCATGCTGACAGTGCCTCCCGGAGGAGCTCTGCCGCTTAAACCCGCATCAATGCCTGCACCAGCCAAGCCGGACGCAATACCCACAATCCCCTCGGCAGTGTTCAACGGGTCGACAAGATTTCCGAGAAAATTTTCGCCGAAGGCCGTGAGGCATGGAAGTACGCCCGACTCATCCTTAGGCTGTTCCTTTTGCGGCAAGTGAGGAACCCGACGCGCATAATCGTAACTCGCGGCGTTTTTCCCTGACGCATTAGCGCCTTGCAGGCGCCAGCGGCTGAGACGGCGATGGGGGATAGCTCCGAGACCCCCAGAGGCGGTTTTCCGGCGCACGGGAGCGGTCGCCTTGAAGCGTTGCGGCTTGATTGCAAGGACGTGGCCGGTGGTCATGGAAGTGATTGATAACCCGGCATGGCCGTATTGACCAGCAGGCGATGCTGTACCTTGTTATTGGTAGCACTCAGTGCTACATGACCGCATGTCCGATCCTGTTCATCCTCGCGTTTTCAAGTCCGCCTGGTTCGCCAAGGCGGCGCGGAAGGCGAAGATCACCGATGCCGCGCTGTGCAAAGCGATCGAGCAGGTGATTAAGGGGCAGGCCGACGATCTGGGCGGCGGCGTTTACAAGAAGCGGCTGTCGAGCAACCAGTATCGTTCGATCGTGCTGGCGCGCGGCGGTGCATGGTGGGTTTACGAGTTCCTGTTCGCCAAGCAGGACCGCGCCAACATCGAGGACGACGAGCTGAAGGCATTCCGCTTGCTGGCGAAGAGCTATGCCAGTCTGTCCGGGGAGCAGGTGGCGGCGCTGGTCGAGGGCAAGGACTGGATCGAGATATGCAAGGACAGGGACTTTTGGGAACCGGAGAACGGATAATGAGCAAGCGAGCCTACAAGAGCGATGCCTTCGAGGCGATCCACAGTTCGGTCAGTGCGCTGCACCGTGTGGGTGCGATCGACAAGGCCACCATGCGTGAGTTCGACGAGGCGTGCCTCTCGCCCGTGCATGCCTTTGCCCCGCGCGATATCCGGCGGCTGCGCGAAGCCAACAAGGTCAGCCAGCCCGTGTTCGCCCGCTACCTCAACACCAGCGAGTCCACGGTCGAGAAGTGGGAGACCGGAGCCAAGCGCCCCAGCGGCATGGCACTGAAGCTGCTCTCGGTCGTCGAGAAGCACGGGCTGCAAGTGCTGGGCTGATCGTCATGACCCGGTTCGGCAAAGACCTGATCGCGGCGATGGAAGAGGCCGCTGCCCATGCCCAGGGCAAGAATACCGGCATGCGCGTCCACCACATTCCGGCGGATTCACCGGAAGGCAGGAAGGGCCACGATGCTGCGCATCGGACCCGCATTTCAGATACACACCCTACGCACACGTGAGTAACGGTTTTCTGCGGTTTTTCGAGCGTGCTATCCGCACCCTCTTGCGGTGCGGCTGAGCGGGATTGGCGGTTTTCCGCCATTTCTGGAGCGTGCGGATAGCGCGCTCACCCTTCCTCTTCCTCGGCTTCCGCATCGAGCCTGGCGAGCAGTTCGGCGCGAGCCTCGCCGGCGTCCTCGGCCGCGCTGCCGGCGCGCTTCGTTCCGATCGGCCGCCCCGGATGGGTGGCGGTGTGGATCTGCTTCAGCATGCGGATGCTGACCTGGGTGTAGATCTGGGTGGTCGAGAGTTCGGCATGGCCGAGCATGGCCTGGATGAACCGGATATCGGCCCCGCCTTCGAGCATCAGCGTGGCCATGGTGTGGCGCAGCAGGTGGCACGAGCCGGTCTTGCCGGTATCGGCAGCAGCGACGTAATTACGCACGAGCTGGGTCATCCGATTGGCCGCGAACGCCTCGCCCGCAGTGGTCAGGAACAGCGTGCCGTCATCCTCCCCATAGGCAAAGTCGGGACGCACGTCCTCGCGGTATTTGTCGATCCATTGCAGCGCCCGCGCGCCGATCGGGATCATCCGGTCCTTCTTCCCCTTGCCCTGGCGCACCAGCAGTGTGCCGCGATCGGCATCGATGTCGGCCAGGTGCAGATTCACCAGTTCCATGCGTCGGATGCCGGTCGAGTAGAACGTCTCCAGGATCGCCCGGTCGCGCAGACCGATCGGGGTGGCGGTGTCGGGCTGGCTGAGTACCAGCTCGGCTTCCCGGGCGCTGAGCACATGGCGCGGCAGGCGCTTTTCCATGCGCGGCAGCTCCAGCTCGGAGGCCGGGTTGTAGAGGATGTGATTGCCGCTTGCGAGCCACTTGAACAGTGCCTTGATCGGAGTGGTCCGCACATGCTGGCTGCGGGTCGATAAGGGCTCGCCATTGGGCTTGCGATAGAGGAACAGGTGGCGCTGGTAGCGCTCCAGGATCGGCTTGGTGATCTCCTGCGGACGGGTCAGCCCGCGCTCTGCGCACCAGGTGATGAACGGACGCAATGCCGCCTCGCGGTTCTCGACGGTGCGCTCGGAGTAGGCCTTTTCACGCTGCCACGCGGAGAACCGGAGCATGTGATTGTAGAGGCTATCGGGATCGTGCGGATCGCCCACCACGGGTTTGGCTGTCGTGTCTCCCTTGCGCGGCATGGTCAGTGCCTAGCGGGTCACTCGGCGGGGACCGCATAGGGGTAGGATGCACCGCTGCCATTGGCCCGTAAGAGGTGCGTTTCCGGTGCATCGTCCGGGTCAACGCCGGAACGCAAGGCAGGCTGCGGCTTTGCGCCCGTTTGGTCGCTCCGACCACCCGCCGACCAGTCCCCGACCACACCCCGACCGGGGGCCGACCGCGCCCCGTTTGGCCCCGACCGGTCGGCATCGTAGGGGCGGGTTTCAGCATCGATGCCGGGACCGCTCAGCCCCATGACGAACCGCGCGCCGTCCCCGCCTTCGCCGTCATAGAGCAGCTCGTATTCGTGGCCCTGACCCGCCTTCGCACGGTGGATCAGCACATATTCCAGCTCGGCAAGCCGCCCCAGATGGACCTTGAGCTGGGTGTCGCCCCAACCGGTCAACTCGCGGATGCGGCGGCGGGTGAAGCGCAGATCACCGCGGCGCAGGGCGAGACGTTCGCACTCCGCACCGGCCCAGCGATGGATGTGGGCCAGCAGCCTGCGCGTCTGCGGCGGCAGCTCGTCGAGCGTGCGGCCCAGCACCTCGTGGGCAAGCCGGTTGGCGAGCGCGATGTCGGATTCACTGACCTCGATATAGCGCAGCGCCTTGCCCCGATGCTCGACCGTTTTGATCGCGCGTTGGTGTTGGTGCAGCAGCGCGATGGCGCGGATCAGGGTGAGGTATTTCATGTGATCGCGCCGCGTGCGGGTCTTGTCGTCGAGGAACGTGAGGCCATCGGCGAACGGGTTCACCACCGCGACCGGCTCGAGCAGCATCTGCGCGTTCTTATGCAGCGCCAGCACCGCGGCCTTGTCCTCCTCTGCGAGCAGACCGGCCAAGGTCTGGCGGCGGCGTTGCAACTCGTGGATCGCGCGGGTCTGCTCGCGGCTCTCGTCGACCGTCAGCACCAGGCAGCGGTTCATCAGCTCCTCGTCGATGTCGATCGCGGTGGTGGTCAGGAACAGCATCACCGGGCCTTCTACGCGGTATTCCTGCGTCACCAGATTGCCGGTGGCGGCATCCTTGCCTGTGCTGGCGATCGTCACCTCGCCATCCGATTGCAGCAGCTTGAGCGCATAGGAGGCGCTCGCCGCGCCTTCTTCCTCCGCGATGGCGAGGATGCGGTGCTTGAGGTTGGTCTCGCCCATGTAGAACAGGCTCTGTCCGGTCATCGCGCTGTAGCGCACCTGGGCATCGGCAGGCATGAGGCTCAGCACCGCGTCCATCAGCGAAGATTTCCCCGCCGCGCTCGACGACTGGATGATGACCGCCAGCGGGCGATCGAGCAGCCGCGACACACAGGCGAGATAGCCGGTCTGGATATTGACCGCCTCGCCCACCACGCCGAGCGTGGCGAAGGCGGCCAGGATACGATCCATCAGGTCGGGCGCTTTCAGCAGCGCCATCGCCTCGGCCCGTTCGGTTGCGTTCATCTGCGGCCGCTCGTCCTTTGCCAGCGTTCCCGCCAGCTCGGCCTCCTGCATCTCTTCCAGCTTGAGCAGCACCCGGCCCAGATCGTGCGCCAGCACGTCTTCGGCTTCGCCCAGTTCGATCCCGGCGGCTTTGACGAACGCGGCGCGGGCCTTGGCGGCGTAAAGGTCGAGCGTATCGACGTGGAAGCGGCTATCGGGATCGGCGGGGCGGTGGACCAGAAGATTGACGCGCAGGGATTCAGGGTTGGCGGGCTTCTTCCACCCGCGCACGCGGTAGCGCCGGTCGCCCATCAACAGCGCCAGCTCGCTGTCGCCATGCTGCTCGATGGTGTCGGATGCCCGAGCATCGGGCAGCGGGGAAGCCAACGCGGGTTCGGGGATCGGCTCGTTAGCTTTCGGCGGCGTGCCGGTGGCCGCGTCAGACTCGGCGGCTGAGAGGGATATGGGGGCTGGCTCCTCGCACTCCTCAGCCGCTTTTCCTGCGGCCAGCGCCGCATCCAGTTCGCTGCGCGCGCTGGTGATGGCAGGCGGTTTTCCCTCGCCGAGCCATTCGGCCTTGCGGATCAGGATGCCGAGCGAACGCGCGGCGGGTGTGACCCTGAGCGCATAGGCGTTGGCGTCCATCCCCTTGGGAAACAGGATGCGATAACACGCGATCCCCGCCGCCATCAGCCGCTCCGCGACCTCGCCAGCCCCACGATCGCCCGCCGGATCGCGGTCGAACGCGATCAGCACGCGGCGGATGCCATGTTGGCGGAAGGTAGCCAGATGATCGTCGGTCAGCCCGCCCGCGCCATAGGTCGCGGTGACGTTGCGGAAGCCCGCACACCAGAACGTCATCGCGTCGATCAGGCACTCGGCCAGGATCACCTCTCCGCCGCTGCCCGCGATCCCTGCGACGTTCCACACCCCGCGATGGGGGCCGGGAAGATACAGGTGGAGCGGGGTGCCTTTGCGCAGGTTGTTCCTGATCTTGCGGCCATAGACCTCGGTGACCGTGCCATGCATGTCGATCACCGGCACCACGATGCTACCGGTGAAGTGCTCGTGGCCGGACTGGCGATAAAGCCCGATCCGTTCGAGCTGGCCGCGTATCTCCGCACCCGCCTTGCGGTTCTTCTCGGGCAGGCGCAGCCCCAGCGTGCGGTCGGCAAAGCCGAGACGGAAGTGCGCGATCAGGTCGGGATGATCGAGCCCCCGGCTGCGCAGATAGTCCAGCGCCTCGGGGGTCTGTTTGAGCGTCTCGTGGTAATAGTCCACCACCTGGCCCAGCAGTGCGTGGTCCTGCGCATCGAACGACACCGGCGCGGCCAGCTTGGGCACCGTCGAGCGCACTGGCGGAGCGGCTGAGACAGGGCGATCATCGGACACCGCACCGTCCCGCAGCAGCTCCACCGCATGCCGGAAGCTCACCCCTTCCGCCTTCATCACCCAGTCGATCGGACCGCCACCCGCATCGCAGCCGAAGCAGCGGAACAGGTTCTTCTTCGCATTGACCGACAGGCTCGGCGTATCGTCATCGTGGAACGGGCAGCGCCCCGACAGTTCGTCCTTGCCCTTGCGCGCCAGCTTCACGCCCGCCGACTCGACAAGCCGTACCAGGCTCACCTCGGCCTTCAGCCGCTCGATCTCGCTATCGGCGATTCGCGCCATGTTCCCCGCCTTCCGCCAAAACCCTGTCAAGATACTTTGGAGTAAAATAACTCCCTTTCGTATCTCTCCCAATGGGAGTAGAGTCAAGCTCGCACGCAAAAACATGGAGTATGCACATGACAACCTTCACCAACCGGATGGCCATCATGAGCATCAAGGATCAGGCGTTCTTCAGGGAACTGGGTGAGCGTATCGCTCAGCTCCGCAAGCAGCGCGGCATGACGCAAGCCCAACTCGCCGATCAACTCGGCATCGCCCAGCAGACGCTGGGGCATTACGAGGTCGCCCGCGCGCGCATCGCCGCCGACCTGCTCCCGAAGCTGGCCGAAGCTCTCGACGTTTCGCTCGACGAACTGCTCAAGGGGGAACCGACCGTGCGCATCCCCGGCAAGCGCGGACCCGCCTCGCGCCTCGAACAGCAGCTCGATGCTATCACCCGTCTGCCCAAGGCAGAGCAGCGTGCCGTCTCTACGGTGCTCACCGCCGTCCTCGCGCAGCACACCGCGCCCGCAGGACAGGAGGCCGCACCCGCGCCCTGATCCCCTCTCAGCCGCTCACACGTGGCAGATCAGGCAGGCACGACATCAGGGGCCGGGATCATCCCGCAGCCCCAAGGCGGAGCCTTTTGGCCGCTCTAAAAGAACATGGGAGACGCGCCGAAACGGCAGCCGCAAGATATTTCGGCCGAAAGATGTTTCAGACCCAAGCAACTGATCTTGCAGCAAAAGCTTGCTCCGCCGCCCCTGACGCCCAAAACCGCAATATATTTCGGACCACCAAAACAAACGCAACCCTCTCGGATCACACAACAATCCGCGTTTCAAAACCACACGGTCACACCGTGTTCGGTGTGCGATCTGTAGGGACTGACGCTCCTGCCTCGATCCTGGGCCGTCGGGGTTGCTGAGACATTGACGGGTTTCCAGTGGGAGCGAGGCCGCCGCTCGGCCGAACTACCAGACTGGCCAACCCGTTGACCCCATAGGTCCGGTCGACATTGACCAGCCCGCCAAAGGCGTAGGAGTCGTTCGAGCCGGTCACCTGCGCAATCTGGCCCGCCGGGCTATAGGCGAAGGTGCGGCTAGTATCAGCCGAGGTGCCTGACAGATTGATCCCGAGGCTCGCTTACGGGCGGGGCGACGGGGAGCCCAAGAAAAAGCGCCGGACTACCCATTGTGTTATTGAAGTCGTAGCAAAACAAAGAAGAGTTACCCCGACGGTTAGCGCAGCTACTGAGCCTATCAACCCAAAAACACGACCCGTATATGCTAGATGTCGACCAATAATGTAGGCGAATGGAACGATCATGATCGTCGCTATCGGCGCAAACACGACATCAACGGTCTTGCGGAACAACAAGACTCAAGTTTGGCGCCCCGTCCCTGAACCCCGTCAATCCTTCAAGCGATTTTTAATGAAGGCTGCCAAGCCCACTTGGAAAGGCAGCAAAAGGAGAACAATAACGACACCAATTTGGTCAGAGACGCAGGATCTGGTCTCACCACACGGGGCCCCACCACCAGTAAAAAGGAAAAGGAATGCGAGTGTCCACGAAATCGCAACGAAAAAAGCAAAGGCAACCCATATCAATGATTTTCTCATATCCATACCTTCGCCGCTTAGTCCTGACATGGCGAGCCAGCTTTCTGATAAGCCCGAAGCAAATTCTTCGACATACCTATAGCCTGTGCCTCGATGGGACTATTGTGCATATCACCCGTGGCCAAGCCGCCCATAAGGCTTCCCAGTGCGTAAAAAAGTCCGAAGTCAAACGTCCCGCGTGCCTCCCATTGAACAGAATGAACTACCTCCTCAAAGAATACGGCGCCACCGCTAGGGCTGGAAATTCGAGACCATGAACTCGGCCGAACATAGACATTGTTACCAAGGGTGATTGCGGGATTGCCATTCTTGAAAGCAGCCTTAGCTGCTAATCTGCCCCCATCACCTCTAATAAATCTCACATCGATTAAATTTGGCGCGCCTAGCCCCTGCGAAGTAAGGAACTCGATCATGCATTGTGAGAGCTTCTTTTCACTTTGCGGCGCACTTCCTTCCCCACCTCCATAGTCTGGCGCAAAACCGGGATTTCGGCTTATGCCGCTGCTCAGACTTAGGTTGCCTAGAAATATTCCACTACCTCCAAACGATATGCCATACTCCTGCCTTTTCCCAGTCACTACAATCTGGTTCTGCTCTAGCGGTTGGCCATCCCGTTCTCCGATAACCGTGATCTCGCTCAACCCACTCGGATCCTTAAAGTTAATCGGATCATTGCCGACATAGGCATACCAGTTCATGCCATCGGCGTAGCCGATTGGATCTGTCTGCATGAAGCGGCCGAGCGTCGGGGAGTACATCCGCGCCTTATAGTAGAACAGCCCCGCTTCGGCCAGCCATGCCTGCCCCGTATACTGGAAGCGACCAAGATTAGTCGAACCAGGAATCCCGTATTCGTCATAGGTGTTGATCCTGATCAACCCGCCGCTCGCATTCGAGACCGCGACAATCGAACCACGTTCGTCTGCATGAAGGAACCGGCGATCGTTCGTACCGGCGCCCTCATACCACACGATCGGACTATCGATGCCGGGTCCATGCACATAGCGACGTGTCAGCGCGCTGGCAGAGTTGTACTCCGCGATCATGTCCACCCCGTCATAGGCAAAGCGCGTGATCGCTCCACCCGAGGCCGTCGCATCGCTCTGATACAGCCGGCCTAGAGGATCATAGACAAAGCTTGCCCTGCCAGTGCGCGCGGACATAAGGTTCTCGGCGGTGTAGATATAGCTGTCCGAGCCCGACGCATTGAGATTGCCGCGCGCATCATATCCCAGCGGCGTGGCACCAGCACTGGTCAGCTGGTTCAGGCCATTGACCCCATAGGCTCGGTCAACATTGACAAGGGCGGTGAAGGCATAGCTATCATTCGAACCAGTCACCTGCGCAATCTGACCCGCAGGGTTGTATCCAAACGTGCGCGTCGTATCGGCCGAGGTGCCCGCAAGATTGATCCCGAGGCTTGCAAGGCGGCTTAGCGGATCGTGGCTGAAAGTCTGGCTTGTAGCATTGGCATAGGCGACCGAGATGGTGCGGCCTTGCGGATCGTAGCCATAGGTCGCCAGTGCGGTACCACCGTTTTCGCGGATCGCGGCAATCGAACCATCGACATGATACTCATAGGTAACGAAGAACCCGTCGGGCCAGGTCATCCGCGTGCGGCGACCGGCTGCGTCATATTGATAACTGACCGTACCATGTGGACCAGCCTGTGAAATGTTGCGCGAAAGCGCGTCATAGGCAAATGTCAGCGTCTGCCCGGCCTGCACCGCCGAAGTCGGTCGGCTCAACAGATCATAGCTGTAACTGGTCCCCGGTTGTCCTGCGGGAAGGGTCTTGCTGGTCAGGCGATCAAGAGCGTCATAGGCATAGCTAATCGAGGTCCCGTCGCGCAGGCGGCGTGCCGTGACATTGCTGCCCGCATCATAGGCCAGCTGCTCATAATCAGCTGGATTAGCAGTGTTCTTGATTGTGGGGTGAGGGTAGCTGGTACGCATCAGCCGGTCGTGCCCATCATAGGCATATTGTGTTCGGTTGCTTTCTCCGTCGGTCAGCGTGGCTACCTGCCCATTAGGAGTGAAGGTACTCGCCCACTCGACGGCTGCGGCGCTCGTCCCCACGCCGCGCTCGACAAGAGTTACACGGTCCAGAGCATCATAGATCATGCGGGTGATCCGGTCCGGGCCTGCAGCGCCTTGCGCGCCGAGGGTGCAAGCCGATGACGGTAGCGAACTGAACGCCGCCGGATTCAGGCGCACAGCGCTGCATTCAAGCCTGTTCTTTGCATCATAGCTGAACTGAGTCAGCTGATACACCGCGCCTCCTGCAACGAGACGCTGCACAGTACGATTACCGTTACCGTCATACACGTTTTCGATCCGCTGCAGCACGGTCATGGCATTGAGCGCCGCTTCAGTCGTACCGGTGGCTGTGCCGACCTCGGTCGTCAGCACGCGGCTCTCTTCATCGAAGGTGTAGCGTATTGCAGCCCGCAGCTGCGCTCCTGTCCCATCAGGATCAGGGCCAATCGAGCCCCGCCGCCGATCACGCGCGTCGTAGAAGTGATAAACAGTGTCAGATGAGCCTGGTAGCGGCCCATCCAAGGCAATCAGATTGTCACGCCCATCATATGTAAAGCTGGTCGTCGCACTCACCGAGCCATCACCCGCAGCAACCGTTACGCTGCTAGGTAAAAGGTTCGGCGTGTCATAGGCGATCGTCGTGCGGGTTTCAGTTGCGCTCCCAGCGCAAGTTGCAGCAGTGCTGCAGGTGGTAACCGACGTCACGCGCCATTGCGGTGTGCCCTGATTTACCAATACGCCGCTCGGATTCATAACCTTGGCAAATAGCTGGCTGTAGCCATATTCAGAGGTCGGCCGCGCCTGCCCCGCCGCAGGAGCCGGTACCTCGATGCGCGTGATTCCGCCATGAATGGCATCATAAGTAAAATCTGTACGATTCCCGCGGGCGTCGATTACAAAATTGGGCTGATTGCAGACCAGGGGATTGGTGCAGGTCGCGCTGTAACTGGCGCTCGATGTAATGTTGCTGGCACCTGAGCCCGGCTTACCCACAGCTGTTGTCTGGATGACATTTCCTCGCGCGTCGCGGGTGTACTCGATGTAGTTACCTTCCGGATAGGTCGTTCGGACCAAACGATTATTGGCATCATAAATATTGACGACATTGTTGCTGAGAGTCTGATTCAAAACTATCTCGTGTAATTTCATGCTCTTGCGATACGGCGTGTGAAGAGCTGGATTGATGCGATGAACAGCCAGGCGGTTGCTGAGGCGAT
>Ga0308017_1000470_pt1 | contig 12381 bp, 14 predicted proteins | sample Neamet280_FD_203145 | JGI IMG/M metagenome (GOLD analysis project Ga0308017, IMG submission 203145) | Marine microbial communities from water near the shore, Antarctic Ocean - #280 | ecosystem: Environmental > Aquatic > Marine > Unclassified | place: Southern Ocean | collected 2014-10-01
TGCACAAGAAGTTAGAGTTAGATATTTCGAGGTGTATAATACATAATGGCTTTCCCATCTGTCTATGAAATGACGAACCCTCTTACTACCGTAAGGAAGCAACACTTTTGGGAATACTTTTCAGGTGCTACGCTAAACAGCAGATGGAGACAGAATAATATTACAGGTACAGGAACTTATGCTCTTGCAGATTCCGTAGGTGGTGGACTTGTTTTAACAGCAGGAGCAGGTGGTACTGATTTGGCATCTATTGATTTCAATGATATAAGACAGTTTTCCCCTACTGCTTCAACTTGTGTTGTTGTTGCCAAAGCTACTGCAAGTAAGCAGAGCTCATGGGGAATGATAAATACCGTATCATCAGGAATACATGGAATTAAAACTGTTATAAATTCAACAAATACTGATCCTGTAAGACTATATACATCAAACAGTTCAGAAACAGCAGCAACAGCAACAAGTTTTGTATGCTCTACTGCACAGGCAAGTTTTAACACATATAAAATGTGGATAGAATCATCCAATGCTTACCTGTCAATCAACGGTACATTACAAGCAACCAAATCAAACAATATGCCAACATTAAAAATGCAACCATTTGCTTATTCTAGACTGTCAGGTGCGGTTACAAACATTAGATATATGGAGTGTTACAACACATAATGAACCAAAATAAGATAAAGAAGGTAAGCGTAAAGTTTCCCAACTTTGTAAGCAAGGACTCAGTAGAGTATGAGGGGAAAAGAGTTGTATTAAAACTTCCACAGATACAAGATGTAAACAACAGAATGTATAGTGAACTGTTCTCAGGGGATTCAGGTATGCAAGTAGGTGCAAGAAATCTACCACGCATAGAGGGATTCAACTGCACATGGAGAAATGACGAGAAGAACCCACAGTTTACCATAGCACAATTTACCTTTGCAAGTGGAGAGGAAAAGAAGGTAATGAAAATAGTAGAGAAATATGGGGGAAAAGTCATTCCATCAAGAGTAGATCTTAACCAATGGCAATTTGATGAGACCAATTTAAGTGGTAATACTTATCAAGTAGAGAATGTCAATGAAACGTTGGGGAGAATGATATGACTATAGAATATTTATCAGGTAATAGATTAAGGGGATTAAGTTCTGATAGAGAAAGTAATTCTACTTTAACATTTAGTGATGACTTTACATCAGATAATGCAACTGACACACATTCAGCAAACATAGGAGTTACAGGTGGTAAATGGGAATTTGATTTTAAAAGAGATGGTACAAATGATTCAAGTGCATTAGATTTAGGTTCTGCATTAAGTAATACAACATGGACAATAGACTTTGACTTTTATCTTAATGCTGTAACATTGGGAAATATTTGGGGGGGATTTGCAATTAGTAATCAAGATGAGACTAGCAGTAGAGAGAGTAACTCAAAACATTGTATCTTTATGAGTATCGGTGGTGGTACAGGTGGAACCGATGATAACATTTCGTTAGAAACAACATACAATGCAGGTACGAGTAATGCAAGTTCTGGTGGTACTCAGGAATTTTCAACAGCAACAGTTAGTGCAGATTTAACTACTCATTACTGTAGAATGAGAAGAACATCATCTACAACTGCTGATTTAACATTTTACACAACTGCTGCAAGAACAACTATTAGTGAAACATTAACAATGACTGATGTTAACGCATTGTCAGTTGGATATAGATATATAACAATACATAATATGGATGCAGATTCAGGTGGTTCTGGAACATTAACAGGATATATTGATAATATTAAAGTATATGATACAGTAACAGCTCCTATAACATACCCTATTAATGATGTAGTAGATGGCTCAATATTTTACGCTACAGATACAAATAAATCTTATGTACTATACAGTGGTAGTTGGAGTGAGTTATGACCATTAAATATTTAGACAGCAAACGAATTAGTTCTTTATCATCTGATTATGGAGCAGAATCATCAACTATATCAGATGATTTAACTACTGACAATGGGTGGGTATTTCCTACTAACTCATCTTATGATTCTACTAATGATCAAATTGATTTAACTATCGCATCTAGTTCATTTGATGTTTCATATATTGACTTACAAAAAGCAGTTTACTTTGGTTCTGGAAATAACTTAAATGATGATAATTTTGTCATAAGAGCAAGAATAACTAAGAATAATGATCTTGGAAATACGAGTAAAGGTGGTAGTCTTTTATTACAAGTGTCAAGTGCATTAACAGATAGTTCCAAATCTCCTAATCCTCAAGATGCAATAGGTATGAGGATAGATACCGATAGAACATCATCTAATGCATTTTATGTACATAGTGTTACTAATGGAAGATTCTGGGATGGAGAAAGTTCAGGTATTAGTTATACTTGGGGAACAGGTGATCTTTATTGGGAAATTATAGGTAATGGAAGTACAGTCACAGGTGAGTTATTTACAGGTTCAGATTATTCTACTGGATCATTGGGTAAAGTTTCAACCACTCAAGTTGCACACACTGGAATGAGATATTTAAAATTTTGTGGTTTTAATGATCCAAGTAGGACAGCAACACAGTTTTCATTACAAGACTTTAAAATTTGGAATGGAGTTTCATCAATACCAACTAAACCAACTAACGTACAAGACAATTCTATCCTAGTGGAGAAAGATACTGCTAATAGATATTGGAGAACTCCAGAATCAACATCAGATGTCACATGGGATGATTCAACTGATGTTGGTTGTAGTATTAGTGGAAACACAGTTACAAAAACATCTGGTAATAGTTGGACATCAGGTGTAGCTAAAACAGATGAAGTAATATCAGCTAGTAGTGGTGGAACAATAACAATGACGAGTAATGCAATTAATACTTACATTGGGTTGTCTAATGTTGCTACATTAAATCAACAGGCAAAACATTGGTATGATGTTAAGTTAGGATTCAATCAAAACTCTGTTATCGAAAATGGTGCAATAGTATCACCTGATACAGCATTTACTAGAGTAACAAGTGACACAATGAAAATTACAGTATCAAGTGCAGGGTTAGTAAAATATTACATTAATGATGTATTGAAACATACATCTACAATTACAGCAAGTGGAACTTACTTTGGTATATTTTCAGCATATAACACAAATGAAACCTTGACAGCAACAATCACAACACCTGCTACATGGACTATGAATCCAACATACGAATCTGATTTCTCAACAAATGCAGGGTGGACAAACAATGGCAATACGTCAGTTGGACAGGTAAATACAACTACAAAGGTTCTAGATGCAATAGGAAATGTTTCAACTCTATGTGGAGTTACAAGGGATCTAGGTGCAGTAGATTCAACGTTCCTGTTAAGATTTAAACTTGGCATTACAGTAGCAACACAATATACAGGTGGTGCAACATCAGCTAAAGTCAACATAGGTTTGTTTAGTTCAGATTATGACGGTAGAGCATCACAAGAACTTATCGCATTAGATGTAAATGCCTTTGATAACTCCTACAGATTCAAAGCAGGTGGAGCAATAACCCCAGATGGTGGTGGAGACACAGGTGCAGGAAACTACGGTGTTGAAACAAGATGGGTTGAGATAAAAAGACTTGCAAGTGGAGACTGTAAATTAACTATTTTTACAGATGAATATTCTACTGAAGAAGGTTCTAAAACATCAACACCTTCTGGAACTATAACATCTGCATTAAGATACCTTGGTGTTAAATCAGGTAATACAGGTTCAGGAGATGGTAATAATGCGTTAACAGTAGATGATATAGAATTTTACAACGGAGTAACATCCATAAATTGATTAGTATAGGGGTATGAATCTAAATGACCTCACCATTTCAAAGTAACGTATTTCAGTATATATTTAACACTGATATGAGTGTTAGCGAGGCTGTTTTTCAAGGTAATGTATTTCAAGGAATATCATTTCAACCACAACGTATCATAAGACGAAGTGTTACTGTATCTAATATAGAAGAATCAACACCACATATTTCTATATTAAGACGAGTTGTAAATAAACTAATGCATGTAACTTCTCCACAAGTTGCTGATTCTATATATCAAGACAATGTATTTACAAATTTTACATTTGATACTCATGTGTTAAAAGAAGCATTTGTATACCTTGGATTTTTGAAGGTTGTTAGTCATGGTGTTAATGTTACAAAAGATAATTATTCTCTAAGAGGTAGATTAAAGATACGTAATGGTACAATTAACATTGATAGAGATTATACATCACTCCGTTCATTGTTGAGAATTTTTAATTCAGATATGAATATACAGTCGTTTAGAGAAAAATTAAAAGCATTACTAAAGATATTTGATGAATCCATTAATGTTGATCATGAAACAAACTGGTTACAATCACTTAGAAAAATATTTAATAGTGATATTAACATATCATCAGCTGCAAATGGTGCATTTACAAAACTAAGAATATTCAATAGTATAGTTAATGTAGAGTCATCCCCACTTCCATTAAGACTATTAAAAAGGATAATATCAACTGATGTAAATGTAGTAAGAGATTATGTTTCACTCAGATCACTCACCAGATCATTCGATGAGGATGTTAATGTAACATCATTCAGAAAGAGTATAAGACAATTAGTAAATATAGTTAGTCATGGTATAAACATTATTGGAAGTCCTATAGGAGATAAGATATTCCAAATCATATTTCAAACCAATGTGTTTCAAAATGGTATTACAGAAACCAGTATTGTTCATGGTTTTATCAAGTGGAGTAATACAAACATCAATGTTACCAGAGACTATGTTACCAAACAATCACTTTTCAAAGTGTTAAATGAGGATCAAAACATACAGTCTTTTAGAGAATATGCTAAAGTAATATTAAAGATCATTAACAGTAATGTAAATGTTACAAGAAACTATCTAAGAACACTCTCATTAAAGAGGTACTTGTCAACTCAAATGAATGTCAATCATGATTATAACACATTACAAAGTATAATGAGATCATTTGATTCAACTGTCAACATTACGAGAGATTATGTCACAAAAATGTCATTACTTAAGATGGTTAATACTGATGTGAATATACAATCATTTAGACAGAGAGTCAGAATAATACTTAAATTAATTAATCATGGTATTAATATTACATCTAATGTAATACATGAATCTGTATTAACAAGAAGTGTATTATCAACACTATCAATACCATCATCTGTATGGAATAAACAAGCATTGAGAAAGGTTGTTGATCATACTATGAACATACAGTCATTTAGACAAAGGGTTAGAATATTAGTTAAGATGATTACAAGTAATGTTAATGTACAATCATCATATTATCAAACTAAAGACATGTTCCGTACAGTTACAAGTACTGTTAACATACAGTCGTTTAGACAGAGATTACGAATAATTGTTAAGATGATTAATGAAATATCCAATGTTACATCATCATCATATAGATTCCTAGGATTCATTAAGATATTAAATAATATTATTAATGTTAATAGTGTACCTTCAAGAATACGTTCAATGGTTAAAACTGTCAGTCACACAGTACATGTAAGAGGTGCAGAAGCATGGCTATTCGTAGTAACAGTACTTCAAAGTGGTGGAACTGGAATAACAACTAACACTGTTAGATTGACAGATAATGAAGAAACTGGAAGTATTGACTAGTAATCCTTTTATATCATGAACCCATAAAAGATACATGTCAATGAACCTTACAGGTAGATTAATTGAATTTAATGTTAAATCTGGAGCAACATCCACATTAATATTGAATGTAACAACCTCAAGTGGAGTTGCTAAAAATATGAGTAGTACAGCAACATATGCTACTGCCAAATGGAAAGTATGGCAACCTGATGGAACTTTATTAATTAATGGTACAGCCACATTTTCAGATAGATTAAATGGTCAAATATCATATGCATTAACAGTATCAGATACAGTAATAGCAAACGCAGGTGTTTGGGAAGGAGAGATAGAGTTCTTAAATTCATCTGGAGCAATATCAGATCAAAGTGAAACTTTTAACTTTACAATAGAGGATAGTTACTAATGACAGACATAGTAATGGTACCAAGTGGGTCTTGTGAAATTTGTGAACATAGTGCAAGTAAACATTCAGGTTCACAATGTTCAGTAGATGGCTGTGAATGTACTAACATAGCATAGATTTATATAATATATAACTAATAAGTCATTCATGTTAAAGATTGATGATATTAATGAAGAAGTTTATTTTCAGTTTAGAAGATCCCAAATGGAGGCTATGCACACAGAAAGATTAGGAGTTATACACGTCAGTGATATTATTAAACCATGTATGAGAAATGTTATTTATAAAAAAACTATTCCAGATTCTGGTATGAGTACAGAGAGTTCAAAGTCTCTCTATTTTGGACAGGTAGTTCACTCTAATTCACAGGTAGCAAAGGATGATAAATATCATGAAATGTTTTTCGCTTATGATTATGTTAGAGATGAAGCATTAACAAGAGAGGAAGCATTAGAAATACCTGTTGATGATCCAAGACACCTTGATATAATTTATGGTAGTGCAGATGATGTGTTAAAGATAGACGGTAAGTGGGTGATATGTGATAAGAAAACAACTGGTAGTATTGATTACTTTTCAAAGGCAACAAGTAAAGCAAGTGATTCACACAAGGATCAGATTAATAGATACAAAGTACTCTTAAAGAAATGCTATGATATAGAGGCAGACTTTGGATGTATCATTTACATTAGTAATAGAATTGAAAAGGACAAGAGAGATAAACCAGCAATATTATCATTCAAGTTAAGACCTGTTGAAGAAACATTAGAAGACATGATAAACAAGTCTAACATAATTAAAGATGCATTAAGTAACAAAATATTACCTGAGAGAACTAAATGTTTTCTTTGCGATGGTATGTGTGATTATGCAAGCATGTGTTTCACAGATGAAAGGGCAACCTTCGATTAAAAAAAACTATAAATAATAGTTTATAATAACTGTCATATAATGGAAGAAAACAGTGATATTTTCAATATTAAGAGTATAGGTAACAAGTTTGTAGTCACTGAAGATAAGAGAAAAACCATATCACCACATAACAGTCTCAAACATTTTAGAGAAGCAGATATACCAGCACTCTGTGATCAATGTAAATATCGTAGTGTAGATGCAGGTGGTAATGGTAAATGTCCAAAATATGAAGAGGATGCAGTTTGTGTAATAAGAAAAGATTACATATCATTCATCAATGAATTGGATACAAGAAATCCAGAAGACCTAAAAGAGATAATGGACATAGTAACTAAAATCACATTTGAAAACGTAATGATGACAGCAACTCAATCAAAGTTTGATGGCGGTGTACCAGACAAGAACGGTAGAAGTGAAATCAATGTCTTGATGAATTTAGTAAAATCACTTAGTGACCTTAACAGTAAGATAACAATTACAGAAAGAAAAGAGTTTTCCAAGGAAGGAGACATTAACACTATATTCAGACAGATAAAGGCAAAGGGAATTGGCAAGACCGACCAAGAGTGATACAGAAGAACGTCAGGAGTTCATGCAGGTTATTGCTGACTGTGCTACTAATGCTAGTTTGTTTAGTGAAGTATTCTTAGGTCATAAACTGTTTGATTATAATCAAAAATATGTTAACTGTAAAGACAGATTCATAGTCTATAGAAGTGGAAGACAGGTGGGTAAAACCATGTCAACTGCTGCCAAAGCTGTACACTTTGCATTCTTTGCACCTCTAATGTTAAAGACAGTGAAACATGAATGTACAATAGTTATCGCTGCACCTACCCAAAATCAAGCAACTATCATGTTTGATAGGATTCGTAGTCTCGTAATCAATAACGAGTTTCTCAAAGGCTACATAGTAAGAAACACACAGAGTGAACTTTGGTTAAACTTTCTAGATAATACTGGAATGAGTAAAATCATCACAAGAGCAACAGGTGAGACTGGTGTTGGATTGAGAGGTTATTCCCCACACGTTATTATTGCGGATGAATGTTCTTTCATTAAGACTGATATTCTTAGAGCCTTCCTACCATCTGGTATGGCTACACAGGCAAAGGTATGGCTTACGTCAACTCCGTTCTCCAAGTCAGGCTACTTCTATGAAGCATGTATGAACAGTAAGCCTCTAAACCCAGAAGGTATGTGGACAGAGTTTCATGTTAAATCTATGATGAACCCCCTTATTGCAGAAGATCCTGTATTTATTGAAGAAATTAAGAGACTTACAAAAGAAGAGTATGTCCAAGAGGTGGAGGGTGAATTCCTAGATATAGGAGATGCACTCATACCAAACTCACTTATTATGGAAGCACTTACTGACGGTAAACCCAAAGGCAGAGTCAAATACTATATGGGTGTGGACGTGGCAAGGACTGGTCGTGATGAGACAGTATTCACTATTGTAGGTGTAGACGAGGATGATGTGGTATACATTGAAGAAGTATATGCAGAGTCACAAAGTAATGTGGTTGACGTAGCAGGTAGAATAGGAGACTTTGTACAACAATTTCATCTACAGACTGTATATATAGACGAGACAGGTCTAGGTGGAGGACTAGTAGATCTGTGCAGAGAGAGGGGTATACCAACAAGAGGTGTAATGTTCTCACTACAGGAAAAAGCAGAAATGTATAAGAATCTTAGACTATTGTTTGAAAATCACAAGATAAAGTTAAAACAAATCAACAAAATGGTCTATCAACTGTCATATCTTAGAAGAGAGTACACAGAGAGCGGTATAATGAAGATCAAATCATATGAACATGACGACTATCCTGACAGTCTTGTACTTGCCTGTAGAGCAGTCAACACAGGAGAGGGCTGGTATGTACTTGATATGGGTAAGGCTCTCAAAGAGTCTCTATTCGGTTAAACTTTATATAATATCGTAAGGTTGTTTATATATGGACTGGCTAAACTGGTTAGATAAGAAACTTGATATTAAAGACATAGAAGAAGATACTCCTAAACAAAAAAAATTAGCCAAAGAAATTGCAGATGGGGATAATGAAGACCATAAACAACTTTGGAGTAAAGAAGCCTCATGGGAAGCATGGTTGGAAAAGAATAACGCTATTGAAACATCTCATAAAGATGAAAAGATGATAGAATGGGATGGTAAATTTGATAATTCTACTACTAGAGATGATGTAAAAGATGATGAAGATGATAAGGCTATTAGTGAAGAAGAATCATTAGAGGAGTTAACTGACGGTAAACTAGAAGAAGTAGAGAAATTGAAATCATGGGAAGGATGGTTAGATAAATATGAAGAAACAGTTGAAGACAAGAGATTAGCATTAAAATTAGATGAAGCAAGAGCAGTAACACAAGGAAAAGTAGCACCATCCAAAATTAAACCAGATGCAGGAGTAGATGCAAAAATGGGAGAGTTTTCAAATATACAAGCAGAAAAATTGAAATCATGGGAAGAATGGGTAGAGAAAATGCAGGGAGCAGGAGATGCACGATTTGGTAACCAGCATTTAACAGGATTAGATCAAAAACCAGTTAACAATGAAGAGGATGAAGCAAACATTTTACCTGAAAAAGAGGTAAATTCAAACGAAAATGATGAAAAACAAGAAGAAACAGAAGATAAGGATGGTAAAGATAATAAACCTTATAAAGCATTAAGTCACGAGTAATAACATGGAAGACTTGAACAAGATAACTTCAACTCGAGTCGGAGATAGCATCCATTTCTTTGTAAATGGTAAAGAAGATAGTGGTACAGTCGTCAAAATGAACACCAGTTTTGTTACTGTTGTAAAAGATAACGGTGTATTCCAAGATATTCACATTAACGATACATTCTTCATTAAAGATATACTAGTAAACAAGACATGGAATGATATGTCTATGGAAGAAAGAGCAGTAGCATTACATGAAATTCACGCCTACAGTCCTAGATTCCTCGCAAAATCATGGCAACAACTTCCAAAAGAACTTAAAGATGTAATGTTACAAAAATCTAACGTAGAAGAGGGTGCTTATGGTACAATTGGTGGACAACCAGCAGCAGGTGTAGAGACAAATCAAAAAGATGATGCAGAAGATGACTATGAAGGACAAACAGAAGATGATAAAGAAGAACAATTTAAACATGAAGAATTAAAACCTACTACTAAAACAATGCAAGAAGAAATATGGGAGCAATGGTTAGATAAAGGTGAAGGTATGGGTGAAGGTAGTGCTCCAGCACAAACATCTATGGTAACTGGAACAACTGGTGTTTACAATGCTGTTTATGGTAAAGATGGTAGAATAATAGGACAAGGTAAAGATAAAGACGAAGAAGAAGATAAAGACGACAAAAAAGAAGAAGATAAAGACGAAAAGAAAGAAGAGAAGAAAGAATAATGACAGTCGGTAGTCCAGACTTTAATCTGAACAGTTACGGTATTCAATATAAAGAAAAGAAAGTTAATTATACAACTAAAAGAGCTGGTATAAACATTTCAAGTAATACTCAAACTGAAAATGAAGATATGGCAGAAAAGAAAATAATGAATAGTGTTAAACCAACAGGTACAGCACCAACTGAAACAAAACCTCTTACACATATTGTAAATGGAAAACAAGTTGACAAGCCTAAACAATCAAAGTTTGGAAAACAACCACCAAAAAATACAACACCTGCTCAAGCAACAAGTACAGCACCAACACAACCTCACGAAGAGGGTGTATTTGATAACGTTCCTGAAACTAAAGATGATATGATTACACAAGAAGGTGGTTCTAAAGCAGGTAAACTATCAATGAATCCTAAATCACCAAGTCAAATAAAATATGGTAGATCTGCTGAATATGCAAAGGTAAAATTATCTGAAGATAAAGCAAATCCAGTAACACCAGTACCAAAAGGTGAAAAAATGGATAAGAAAATTGTTAGAACTTCAGTTAAAGCAAATGACATTATTCTAAAAATGAATATTATGAAATTAGATTTAATGGAAATCAAAAAGAGGAAAGATATGGGTGATGTAGGACAAGATCCATCTACAGAAGGTTTAGACCATAAAGAAGTATCAACTGATGCAATAACTGGTAAAAAAACTGTACGTCCAAAACATGTTCAAGGCGGTGGATTCCCAGGAAAAGAAAGACGAACAATGGTAGATGGAGTTCAAACAAAAGTTCCTCAAAGTAAAGAAAATACAAAACCAAAAGAAGGTCAAGTTAAACATTCATTAAGAGGAGATATGCATACATCTCAAGGACTTAACACTGCTTCAACTGGAGAGATTAAAGAGTCATTTGACATGATTACCAATAGTCCAAAATATCAAGAATCAATTCACAGAGATGCACCACTAACGGAAAAAGAAGGTACTGACAAGTTTGATGCAGCAGATCCAAAAACTCAAGCAATACGTGATAGAATTGCAGCAAGAGCAGCAAGAAAAAAGAAATCTATTGATGAAATTAATGATATGACAGATAGTATGAAAGAATTGATGAAAGAATCTACTGATGAAGAGAAAAAAGACTTTGCAATAAAAGAAAGAAATTATGAAGCATTAAGTTCAGGTGGTGGTAAACCAGATAACTCATTACTATTAGATATTGATAAACCAACAGTAAAAAAAATTAAAAATGATACTGCTGAAACAATCTTCAAAGCAATATCACTAAAGTTAGACTTGATAACCCTTAAATAATACTCTTATAAAGTTTTAACGTGGTAAGACGAGATACTGATCATTATTGTGTAGAATGTAATGCTATACTTCCATGGAGATATAAAGGACGGCAAAGGATTTATTGTAGTAACACCTGTAGAAATGAATATACCAAAAAGAAAAAATCTACGTAGACGGTGGCACTCATAAAAGTCGCATATGCCTAGTTGACGGTAGTAAAACCATAGTGAAAGTAAAGGGGGACAATAATATTGTTTATACTAATAATGAATTAGAATACCTTGCACTTGAATATGGATTAAAATATATCAATAACAATTACCCTAAAAAGAAAGTAGTATTGTATAGTGATTCTATGCTTATAGTGAATCAAGTCAATGGTAAGTGGAGGATTACAACAAAAACATTATTACCTCTATGTAAAAGATGTCTCAATTTACTAGGATCTAACGTAAGTGTACGATGGATTAAAAGAGATATGAATAAAGCAGGCTGGGTATTGGAAGACTTGTTATTAAAATCTAAGATTTTGAAGGATAAGTAGTATTTGATACTTCACCTACAGTATTATTATCTTTAAATTGACCTAACATTTTACTAAACAGAACTGCATCACTCTCATACAGATTACCAGTCCTTGTCTTTTTAACAAAACTTGCAAACTTTCTAAACAATTCCTTATCTTCCCAAGACACGCATATTGTGGTAT
>Ga0308017_1000471_pt1 | contig 12380 bp, 13 predicted proteins | sample Neamet280_FD_203145 | JGI IMG/M metagenome (GOLD analysis project Ga0308017, IMG submission 203145) | Marine microbial communities from water near the shore, Antarctic Ocean - #280 | ecosystem: Environmental > Aquatic > Marine > Unclassified | place: Southern Ocean | collected 2014-10-01
CTCCAATACCTCCATTACCTCCACTGGCTCCACCAGCACCAGAGTTCCAAGCTCCACCGCCTCCACCGCCACCCCAATAATAATTATTACCATCAATATTTATTTGAATACCTGCTCCACCATTAATACCTGTTCCACCACTAGTACCTGCTCCTCCACCGCCTCCACCCTCTACATACACAAAAGTGTGATTGGAACCATTATTACCATACCCAGTACCTGTATGACTTGTTGGATTTGCTTGTGTACCGCTACCACCTGTTTGAACTGAACCATATCCATTTCCACCTCCGCTACCTCCAGCTTGAGGAACTACGGCATTATAACTTCCTCCTCCTCCACCGCCTGTTGCAGTTTCTGATATGAACGTTGTATTTTGACCATTATTTCCAGATGTACTTCCTACTACTGCTACTCCACCATTTCCTATACTTGCAGAATAAGTATTTGCTGTAATATCAATATTAGGCATATATATAACACCTCCACCTCCTCCGCCACCTCCATGTCTACCTCCACCAGATGCTCCTCCTGCTACCATTAATACATCCATTACACCACCTGTAGTAACAACAAAATTACCTGTTGTTAAAAATGTATGAATTTTATATGTAGTTCCACTTATAGTTGTCTCTACTGGGGCACTATCACCACCAGTTGCACCAACACCAGATGCTCCTCCTCCACCACTTGCGGCTCCAACAAATCCAACATTCATTATATCCATTGGTTTCTTTAATTCTTTATTTGTTTTAATCAAACTGTCTCTGTGAGACATTTATTACTCCTCCGCTGCAAATGCACCCATAACATCGGTTATGGCACTTCCAAAACAGGTAAACGTAACTATTGCAGTTTTATTTGCTAATATTGTATAGGCATTAGATGTTGGAGCTGTTCCCACCCATTTAATATTAGTTGGGAATGTGGCAGTTCTGTCAGCAGCTGAACTGTTAGTTATCTGAATTGTTTTTGATAATCCTGCTGCCATATTTGACATTGTATATGTATGACTTGCACCAAAAGTAGATGTTTGAAGTTGGTCTTCATCAAAGCCTATATCAGTTGCAGTTGCAAGTGCAGAAGTATCATATATTATATTTTGAACATTGTCAATATTATTTCCATCTAAATCTGTTGCTGGTAAGGTTACTGCTGTGGTAAATGTTGGACTTGCTAAAGGTGCTTTTAAATCTAATTGAGTTGTAACTATTGCAGGGACATTTGGTAATACTACGGTACCTGTGAATGATGGGTCTGCTAGTGGAGATTTTAATCCTAAAGATGTTGATAATCCTGTAACATCTGCTGATGCTACCGTAAGTGTATTATCTGAAGTATTTATTATTTTATTTTCTAAAGTATCACTTGAAGTTGGGGTGAATGAATTTGCTACTGCTGCTCCATCTGCTCCAAATTCATACCAGTAATTACCTCTTCTAATGAGCATAATTGGTACTCCGTCATGATTTAATGTAGCTCCACCACTTAGTTGTGTTTTAATATGTCCATTTGCTGATGGTGTTATAGATGTTATTGTTATTGCATCTGAGTCTGTTGCTTTAAATAAATATACTATGTCATTTTCATTAGTATCTGTAATATCGATTTTTGATATGATGTCACTAGTTAAACTTGCATTACATTCTACTTCAATGAGTGTTGATTGTTTGGAATATGTAGAACCGTTATCTTCTACAAATGTTGTAGTGTCATCTTTTGTGTATATTACATCACTTGCATCTAATGTGGCTGTAATTTTAGTAAAACCTAATATTGCTTGATCATGAGGATCTTGGTTCCAGTGACTTGTTCTTACTGGTACTGAGGTATCATCTGGATATGCAGTTGCATTAACACGGTTTTGATTACGACCATATGCTATTCTTTTACCATTAGAAACCATATTATTTTCCTAGCACCACGTTTACTTGCTCACTTGTATGGATTCTGGAATCTGCATCATCCTCTGATTTTTGATTATTCTTTCCAAAAAGATTGAAAAGACCACTCAAAATTAGCCCTCTAGGCATAAGGTTATGCTCCTTCGAAGGTATGATTTACAAAGACTTTGAGTGTATCGTTTGCAGTTTTCTCGAAAGGACTTGCAAATTCAAAGTGACATAGTAGTTTTGCTGTTGATGCTGGTGTTGCAACAGTTGCTCTATCTACTATTACTCCACCATTCAAGTCTGTTTTACCTGTAGTGTTAAAGTCACCTTTAGTCCATGAGTAAGCCCATGTTACTTGGTCTGATGATCCACCTGTATTATCGTTATCAGCATCACTGTGAATTGGATAGTTTGCTGTGATTATTTTGGTTGTATCATAATTTTGAGCATTTCCGTTTGCTACATCATATGCTTTATCATAAGCACCAGATGAAAATGTTGTTCCAGAAGCTCCTGATACACCATAAGTGTCAGCTTCATCTGGAGCAGTGTTTGCATTTCCTAAAATCATAGCACCGTAAACAGTACTTGCTGATACAGTTGAAGTACCATCATGATGGAAAAATCTTCCATCAGTTGCAAAGTTTGTATCACCATAAACAGATGATGCAGACCCACTTGTTCCTACTCTTCCTGTAATTTTATTTGCATAGTAAATATCTCCTTCTGAGGTAACTAAGTTATGTGTAAATTGCCATTCTTTATGAAGTGTGCCATCTGTTTCTTCTCTGGTACGTAGTGCAGTGACATTATCTGCTACGTTGATTTGAACTCCTCTTTTATGATATTTTGGGAGGTGGTCTTTAAATGAATTGAATTTTTCTACTCTGTCTTCGAATGAATCTCCTGTAACTTTCATATTAATCATAATGCTCTGGTGTATATAAAGATGTCTATTTAGTAGGTGGTTCTGGATACAGATGTGTTAATATCAATACCGCTAATGGAGTCTATGGTTTGCTTCTCAACATCATATCCTGAGAATGAATATTCACCTAGACTTACTTTTGTCATACCTTCAGGGTATGAATATTCTATTGATTTTACAGTCATTGAGAGTGGGGTAATAACACCGTTTGATATTGTTCCTATTCCTTTAGTTAGATAATGCACATATACCTTTTGACCTACAACCAAGCTATTAACCAATGATTGTCTGAATGCATCAACTCTAGTATTTATATTTTTGTTATCAGCAATATAATTATTTTTAAATGTAATTATATCATGACCATGTCCAATTTGTGGAACAGATATATTTCTATGATATAGACCATTCTGACTAATGGATGTTGGATCACTTTTATACTGAATTAATGATGCTGCTGGATTTGAGGAAGTATTATACACATATGAGAAAATATACACATGACTGTTAGCATCAGTACTAAACACGGACACTTTGTTATTTGTTGTATCAAGTCTGTATTTGTTTGCAGTTAGACCATAGTAATTTTCAGAACCTACTAATTCATCAATTTCAACCCCATCTCTAGTAACTTTTGTTACTCTTTCAATATTGGCAATCCAATAATCTGCTGATTGTAAAGTAAAAGGTGTAGCCCAATCACTTGCTGCTGTGGTTTTTGTGTAACTTTTTACATATGAAAGATGTTTTAATGCACCAGTAACATATATTGAGTTAGCAGTGTTTGTATCATCTTTACCACTTCCTATTAAATTAAATGTGTTATCACTGACCACGTTATTCAAATGACTTGTTTCATTTATAACCAATATTTTTCTTGGGGTTATTCCAAACGTATGTACATCTGGATCCATCATGAATAATGCTTTAAGTATATTTAAAAAACTACCAGTCGCAATAAAAATTTCCTGTATGTTTCTTGACGGATGGTCTTCATAATATACATATATGTCATCAGTTAATTCCTTCATTATACTTTTAATAACTGCATATATTTTTGGATCTTTAGTGGCAGTAGGATGTGCAAAAAATATATTTCCTTCCCTTTTACCAAATTGTGCTGTTGTTGACTGAGCCTTGTAAAGTAATTCGCTATCAGCAGCAAACGTGGTTGATGATATTTCAGTATCAAATATTTCCTTTGAGAAACTAATACATGATATTTTTTTATTACTTCCTTTATCATTAACCTTCCATACTTTACCACCAAACTTCATTGTCATGGTCTGTGGCTTACTTATGTATATCAACTTAGCCTCACTTTCCTCAAGTACAGTATTGTAAAATCTAAACTGTAAAGGATATATATGACAACCAGTACTGGCAACATATCCTGTACTTTGGTTATACTGTTTAAAGAAATGCATGTTGGTGGTTGTATTTAAATCTCCACTGTAACTTGAACTTGTTATTGTTTTTTCATCATTGTTTATATGTAGTCTAAATACCCCCCCTTGTCTGGTTATTCTTAACAGGGTTGGTGAGCCAATGGTTGTTGCATTAGTATATGTTATGACATTGTCAGCACCTGAACCAGTGTTAGCCGTTATCCTTACTACGTTTGTGGACATGTTAACTTCGACTCTAAATCCTTTACTGTTGGCAGTGTCATAATTGTCAACTAAAGTTTGATATATGTTTGATGAAGTCTTGTTAAAAAATTGTAAAAACACATCAAAATTACCTGATAAATCAATGATTGGTGGATTTGAATTAATGCCACCTACGTATTTTTTTGTAATCTCTATACCATCATCACTGATTGAATTAATTTCATGTTTGTAATGACCAGTAAATTTGAATCCAACATTTGATTCAGTAGAACTCATGTCACCTACACAATCTTTAACAACATATGGTGATGAGTTGACATCATCCTGTTCAAACCCACTTTCATCCCTAAACCCACCGTAAAAATTCCATATGCCACGAAGATTTTTAGTATCAATAACATCTTGAATATAATATATCTCATCACCTTGCTGTACATCATGTTCTCCTGATACGGTTAAAGACATGCTGTCAGAAGCACGAAGACCAGCCATCACAACACTAGCCCTTTTTGGGGTAAACATCAATCTGTCTGTAATGTTATTGCTGCCATCTTTTCTTATGCTAACTACCTTTACTTTACTCATGCCACCACAAGTGTCTTACTCTTGGTTGCAGGTGGGGTTGGATCTGTCCACGCACTTCCAAGATATACAACACTAGCCTCCTCACTGTTAGCATTTTTTAAACCGAATGTGACTCTATAATTACCAGCAGTTAAACTAGTTAATGATACAGTTCCAGTAGTTCCACTAGCAACACCTTCAACAGTAGTCCAAGGAGAATTGTTAAGTTTGTATTTTAATTTGTACCCAGTGATTGGTTCTGGAGTACCTGCATATCCACTAAATGCTTTCCAATTAACATTGATACTTCCACTAGAAGGTGAGTTCATGGTGATTTCATCTGGTCTTTCTGGTATGTCTGCTTCTAACATTGCTATTACATTACCTACCATAAATTCAAGTGATACTTGCCATACAAGAGGAGAGTCACCACTAACATTAAATTTCATTGTGCTTATAGTTCCAAAATCACTTAATAACTCATTACCTGCATCATCAAGTATCAATAATCTATAACCATCACCTATTGATGTAGGTACAAATTCTTCTCTAAATTTACTTATCTGTTGATACACATTTAATGATTCACCCTCAGTAAAAGTGTTATTTGTTATTTGTCCAAAATCAGTACTGTCAACAAGTGTCCATGATATACTCATACTTGCACTGTTACCCTCCATTTTGACTAACATGTTTTCTTCATGGGACTCTTCTGGAAGAGGCATTGGGCTTACTGGTGTATTAACAGACCATGATAAATTGTTAAGATTGCTTATCCTATATGTGATATCACTAATATTATCCAGTTGTTTTTGTAATAGTATTTGTGTCATATTCTACCTCTACTAGCAGATGATTCCTGTAATACATCTAATATAGTTTTCTTTAGTTTTCTCATATCATCATCACTGCCATTCATGTTCTGTATATTGATTGTGATGTTACTACCTCCACCACTTTTACCTATTGGCGTAACCATCTCTGAGCCTGATTCACCCATAAGATATGACTGACCACTGTTCATTCCTATACCACTAATTGGCTCATTAATCATACCACCTGAACCAAACACTTTATCATAAGATCCTTTACTTACTTGTTTTTTTCCAATACCATCCCAAAAATTCCAATCATTTGCTTCCTTATCTGTCATATATCCACTTTGATTTTTATCTGCTTTATGAAATCCTTGACTATCATAATCACTGTTATTACCTGAACTACCACCTGTAATTGCATTTGTGATTGTATTAATAATATCACTAAATCCTACTGATATACCGTTTATACCTTTTGTGAACCATGAAATTATAGCATCCCATATACCAGTGAACGTTGTCTCAGCTTTAGCAAGTCCAGTTGCAAACCATCCTGCTACCACACTGAACATAACAGAAGCGGCATTTGCTACTACTGTAAGACTTCCAACAAACCAAGTAACTATACCATCCCATATTTCACTAAATTTAGTAGCAACACCAGATAGTCCAGTTGTAACCCAACTTTTGTAATTAGTCCATATCTCACTAAACTTGTTAGATATGCCACTAATACCGTCACTAAACCACTTGTTTACCTCTGTCCAATAATTATCCCAATCTGTAGTTGCACCTTGTATACCTTTTGTAAACCAATCATTTACAGCAACACCCAATCCATTTGCATCTGTACCGTCACCAATTTTAAACAAACCACCAATAAAATCGGCTGCTGTGAATACTGGTATTACTTTAGCCAATACATCCCATATGACTGCTCCAACATCAACATCTTTAAACAGTGATGACATTGCAGCTCCAATTCCGTCCTTTTGTAATATATCAAAGAATGAAACTATTCCTTCACCGATACTAGTACCAAGATTCATCATTATTGGCATGTATGTTGAGTACATTGGAATGATGAATTTTCTCAAGAGTGTAATTAGTATAGGTCTAAGTATAGCACCAAAGAACGTACCTATTGGCATGAGTATAAGTTGGACGGAGAATTTTAACATTTTCATAATCTGTTGGAAAAGTGGGGATGCACTAAGAGCCTTTACTACAACACTCATGAGTATACCAGCAACACCCATTCCAATTCCTATTGGCATGGCACCTTTTTTAATAACACCACCAATTTTATTTAGCCCTTTAAACATTGAACTGAACCCTTTTTTATTAACAACTCCACCACCTGTTTTTTGTTGATTGTCTTCATGATCTTTTGTTGACTCTTTAAGTTCTTTTTGTGCAAGTTTTTGCTCACCTTCAAATAATTTTTTATCAGCAGGATTTGTGGCATTTGCTACATTATCATCTGCTTGTTGCAAACCATCCTCTGCTTTTTTAAGTCTAGCTGATGAAATTTGTAACTCATTAAATGTTACCGTTGATTTGGCTACTGCTTTTACAACAGCTGACATACCAGCTTGAAAACCAAATCCACCTGTCATTGTTTTTGTCATAAACGAAAAAGAATTATCAAGTGATTTATGCTGATCTCTCATTGCGATATTTCTTCTAACCTGTCTAGCGTGATGGTCTTCTAAATCAATTTTTAATCTATGTCGTAATCTAATTAATTGTTCATCTACTTTTTTTAATTTTTGCCTACCTTTAATTTCTGCATCTATCTGATGTGTTTTCATAACAACCCTTTCATGTGAAGCAATTGCGGCTATCATCGAACCATTGAATGATTCAGTTGTGTCAGTGATCTTTTCAAGAAGTTTTATATAGGCTTCTGCCATTTGATTTTGTCTTTTTTGACCAATCATGTTATATAAATAACGATAAAACTATTTAAAGTTTTTAGCAGTAGCACGGTTCATAGGCATACTGCCTGACTGACTAGATGAGTCCATACTCTCTCTATGAATTGCTAATAGGTTTTTTAGATAGTCTAAAGGCTGACTGTCTACTGTTTTTTTGTCCCAACCGAATTGGCTGGCACAGTGGTAGTAGATGACGTATCTAACTTGTTCAATTCCTCTGAGCTTATGAACGTCTCCATCCAATCCTCGATATATGTCGTTAAAGGGTGTACTTTTACTATCTCCTTTAGTATAGATTTTATTATCTTAGAATCAGTGTATTTTATAGCATTCATGTCTCCGATTTTAAATGGGGCTTTTTTAATTGTCAGTAGTAGTAAATTCATTCTATATTTTTGGATGTCTATTTTTGGTTTACTAACATCACTAAGGTCTACAGAGTTACCAATTAATGTTTCAGTATCACCGAATGTTAAAGAATCTTCAAACTCAACAATATGTTTCTCACCCTTATAGAAGATTTCAACAGGAATTAATGTCATTAAAAAATAATAATTTAGGCTATTAATAAGGCTTATGGTGATACTATGCTGTGGTATCAACTGTGACAAATGAGAATTTTGATTTCCAGTTAAGTTCTTCATAAATAACTTCTGCTGGCTCAATACCACTTGTACTATGATCGTTTAATGATACTCCACCAAATTCGAATTTCATTGATCTATTACCATTGGTGAACATTAATTCTAATGCAACATTACTTGTATCTTCGTTAATTGTTTCATTCTCAGTACGAGATTGATCGATAACATGTTGTAATAAGTATTTATCTTTAAATGTTGTTTTAAATCTACCACCTATATCAAAGATTTTTCTAAATGAAGTCTTTGCATAGTGACTACCTAGTCCGTATAACAACTCATTGTTTGTTGTAAATGTAACATCTACATCTTGTATCTCAGCAACTTCTGTCATTGCGTTACTAGATCCTGTTCCCAGTTTTAATGAACCATGTGCAAATGTATATGGTGTTGATGGTTGGTTAATAGCACTTGCATCTTGTTGTACAAATGTACCTGTTGCTGCTGCAATATCGGCAGTATCTTCTTTGGCAAATGCCATATCGATTGTACCGTTAACTGTCTCACCTATTGTAGTTGAAATGCCCATAGAGTTAACAACACATCCTTTTAATGTTCTAGTTAAAATATTATTGGTTCCAGCATTTACTTGTATTCTAGTTGATAATGATGGAGTACGTGATGGTGAAACTGATGTTCCAGAAGTTCCTGTATATATTGATCCACTTGCTGCTGCTGGATAAGTGTATGTTCCGCTTGAAACGGTTGGTTCACCATATATTGATTTAAGTAATTTATAAGATTGTATATCATCATAAACAAATCCCATGCTTAAAGCTCCTTGTTGTTGACCATAAGCGAATTTTGAAGGTTCTACTTGACCTAATTTGTTTAAATCTATTCTACTTGTGTTAAGTGATAATGAACTTACTTTTTGTTGTAATCCAAATGTGTCAGTAAATGATGGTACGTTTGATGTATGGTCAGCAAAATCAGTCTCATATCCATATGCTACAGATGCCGAACCACCAGTAAAAGCATTTGCTACCATGATCTATAACCCTCTTATTACTATATAAAGATTTTTAATCTGCAATCTTTCTATATGATATTGTTATGACATAATTGAACATATTACGGAATTGAAAGTTTCTACTAAATGCACTCATTATTCTTAAATCAGTATAAGTACTACCTACAATATTATCTTTGATTAGTTTAACTATTTCCTTAACCACGTTATTATGTCTATCAATATCTTGATATGTACGTATATCCAATTCCATTATCTGTTCATGAAAGAATGCACTGCCTCCTAGACCAAAATACTCTATATTTTCACCTTTTGGTGCTATGATTATTTCATCACTTCTATCATCTATAAAACCAACAGTTCTCTTTTCCCATATTTTAGTAATGTGTGGAGGTCTTACATTACCCCATTTTGTCTTAATTAATGAAATAATATCATCTACAGCATCATATGTTATTATAGACATTTACCAATTAAAGCTCCCAGATTTCTCCAACATATCTATTTCTTTATCACCCCAACTACTATATGAGTATTCTTGTGTGTATGGGAAAGCCCCACCCCAATGCTCATTTTTACTGAATGACCCCTGCTTTGGTCTTTTATCTCTAGTTAAATCATCCCATTCTCCATCACTCATACCACTTGGCTTTCTTCCTACATACCATATTTTCCTAGCAACCAGATATGCCACAGCCTCAACCAGTGTTTTTTTCATTTTATCATCCCATTTACTTGGTGTTTTCATATTGAATTTTATACCATATTCAACTTGCATGTCAAGCGTTGACATGTTTGTAAATTTAACATTTTTAACCCATTCCCTTATTCTTGCCATATTTGGTTTACCACCAGTTTCACCACCAGCAGGAAAATATGCAGTGTCCCATCCATCAGGCATTTCTGGAGCACTGTTGGCTGATATCGTATTCTCTGAATTATCTAATATATCATCATATGGTTCTGACTTTTTCATCTGTTCTTCTGGTCTTTGTATTGAATGTGTGACAATCATTGCTAATTGTTCATCAGTTAGATCATCAGCAATTGTAACGCTGTCCTGATCAATATCATCTGGTATCTCTATTGCAATATCGTCATAAAATATTTCATTTTTTTCTGGATCTTCTTCTTCTTCTATATCTAATACTCTTGCATGACCACCCATAGAGAGTATAGATTTAACCTTACTCATTGCACGAGTTATTCTTCCACCTATACTACCAAAGAACATTATTAAGTTATAGTGAATACTTCTCGTCTATTGGATACACATAGATCAATGTCTTCCTGCCAGAATCGTTTACTTTCACTAGGAGACACACTTCCACCACTTGGAATCTCATCCATACGGAATGATGTATTCATTACTTCTATGGAAGTCATTTTAATTACTGCATCTGCAATGTCTAATGGTATTACTGTATCACCTGCAAAATCCTCACCACCATAACGGTAAGTTACTCTGATTCGATTATTTCTTAATATCGTAAATAGAAAACCTCTAAGAAACAAAGTACCTAATTCATATTCCATATTATACCATTGTTCATTATCAAGTACATTACCCCAGTTATCTGTCTCACTTTTCCATACTTCTATTTTATCTCCCAAAGATGAATCCATTGGTAGTATATGTCTATGCTTCAAAAATACTGGAGTACCCCATCCGAATGTATATAGTAATGGTAAATTATGAATCTCTCTAGTAATCTTTTTTGTTTTCCAAGTATGACCTATTCTTCTGTCCAACTCTGCTTCTTTTCTAGCAATAATTTTACGAACCATTTCCTTGTTTGGAGTGGTAGTACTAGTTATAGGGACTCTTAAGAAATCACTAATATCTCCGACAGAACAATATGTAGTTGTGGTAACCATACACTAATATATGATGTTACTTTATATTTAAAGATTTATTTGAACACTACTAAATATTTAGCAGTAGAACCAGTAACTTCTGCAAAAATACCGTTTTCAAATCTTCTGTATATATCTTCTATATTTTGATAACCTTCACCATATACTGAAAATTCGACTGTATCTGTGTTAGCATCTCCATTATGGAATACTACTTTATCTCCACTAGCACCTGCTTTAGTTACATGAACTGAAACAATTACACCATGACCAGCTTTTACAACACCAGATGCGGCTACATCTTTTGCATTATGATTAGTATAACTCATAATTGATTATAATATCGGTCATATATAAACATTATTAAGAAAAAAAATATGACTAGGTCTTAGTCTAGTAACCGATAATTCGGATACGAATAGTCATTGAATTGACTGCTGTATCTGCACTATCCAGTTCCTCAAGGGCTACAACTGTTGCTGTAGAGCTTGTTGGAGTATGACCGAAACATTTGATCTTACCTGTAGCTGCTGCCCCTGCTGCTGCTGGGACATATTGTAAAAGTAAACCTTTATCGCAATGAAGAATTTGTGCTCCAATTACGGTACTGATTCTGCTACCTAAAGAAAGGTCAACTACGTTACCACCAGTGGAGTAATTGTCGGAGCCACCATAGGTGACGTCAACAATGGTTGACTTTAATTTAGAAGTCAGTTCCGCTTGGATAGATAGTGTCTTTCCTGTAAGACTTTTATGGTCGGCATTTTGTACTATTGCTATTGCCATAAGGAAATGTATGAACCCCTAATATATAAAGTTAATATAAAAAAATAGGTCTAAAGAGGGTTTGGTACGACTAGAGTTTAATATCTCTAATTTTACCTTGTGATTTGAAATGGCGACAAACTGTCTCACCCATTGTTCTGAATACACCTTTTTCTACAAAAGCGTTATTCACGAATGGATAGCCAGCAGATCTTCTAGTTGCTTCGTAATACTCGGTTGGTATAGCCACTTGTATTCCGATTCTTGGATAACCATATCCTTCTGCATCAGAAGTATCTAATGCAAAGAGTCTTCCAACTTCATCAGCACCATTAGATGGGGCATCTTTTGTTGGAATAAATGGAATTCCATAGATAGAGTCGACATGA
>Ga0308017_1000480_pt1 | contig 12294 bp, 8 predicted proteins | sample Neamet280_FD_203145 | JGI IMG/M metagenome (GOLD analysis project Ga0308017, IMG submission 203145) | Marine microbial communities from water near the shore, Antarctic Ocean - #280 | ecosystem: Environmental > Aquatic > Marine > Unclassified | place: Southern Ocean | collected 2014-10-01
TGCTTCCGAGTCCCGGCACCTTCTTGAGCAGCTTGAACGTGTGTCCAAACGCCATGTGCATCGCGTAGCACACCCCCCCGACCAGCTCCGACAGTATCGGTCCTATCGGCGCCGGTATGGCGTCCATCGCCATGATGGTCAAGTCAATGGCGTGCGTGATCACCGTGAATCTGATCTGGAACATGAGGTGCAGCGCCGCCTTGATCCACGATCCCCACGCGCGCAGGTCCCCCGGGTGCGTGACGACGCCCAGGAATCCTGCGACCACCTGCGCGGTCAGTATCATGAGATTCGCGAAGCTTCTGTCGAGCACCTCGAAGATGGAGTTGATGAAGTCTTGCATGGTGGGTATGATGTCCGCCCCGTCGCCGCTGATGGACGTGGAGTAGACGAGCTTCTGCAGCGCATCAAGCGCCGTGCAGATGTCCACGGCTTTGAACATGGCGTCCTTGAAGAGGTACGTGGCCAGCACCTTCCCCAGCGAGGTGACGACGCCATTGCACGCCAGCGCGCTCGGCATGCATTTGTATCTCCGGCACCCGCTGTTTTCCACGCATCGCACTGTCCCGTGGTCGTTGACGACATAGCACTTGTTCTCCCACTTGTCTGTCCGCGGGTGCTCCCCGCACGCGCGCGCGTCTGGCAGCGCGTCCCTCTCGCCCTGCCTGCACCAGTTGGTGCCGTTGGCCGTCGAGCACGCATGGCTGGTGGGGCATTGTCGCGTCTTCTCGCAGTCGTTTGAGCAGCAGAAGCCCGGCTTCGCATCCGCCGTGAAGGGGTCCTGCGGGCACTCTCCCGCCGCGTAGCAGTAGCCTGCGGATCCCTTCGTCTGGCACTGTTCTTCCTTGGAGCATTTCATGCACGCGTTGTCGCCGAACTGGCATGCTTTCGCGTTGAGGTTCGCGGGGAAGAGCGACCTGAGCATGTCGTACACGACGCTTTGCATGGCCATGCCGTTCATGTGGAAGGCGCCCAGCTTGGGCAGCGGCATCTCGCTATACTCGCCGATCTTGCCAAAGCTGACGCTGGGCGGCCCCTTGACGGCGGTGCTCTGCAGCTGGAACACCTCCCAGAAGGCGAAGAAGAGTCGGCCCACCCGCTCTCTCAGCTCGTCTGCAATGGTGCCGTCGCTGTTCATGGTGAGCATGCTAGCCATGATGGCCACCTGCGATCCTTGCGCCCTGAATCGCTCGCACATGAGCCCCACATTGTCCTTGCGAATGCCTTCTGGTATCATGGCCAGCATGGAGATGACGGAGGTGGACATCTGCCTGTCCATGTCGATGCCTTTCCACGCGCTCTTCCTGTAGTAGTCTCCCGCATTGCAGCGCACGTCGTGGTGCACCGTGACGTTGCACCAGCACGTGTCGTATCCCCCCTCTGTGTGGCACTTGTATCGGCAGGGCTGAAAGACGAGCTGATCGTTTTGCGTCATGAATCCGCATGTTTTGGGGTGCAGCTTGAGGTTATCTGTCTCCAGGCGGTATCCCACTAGCTTCGCTCTGTAGGCCGGTATGTCCACCCATGCCATGTTCGCCTTGGCGAGGTCTCCCATGCCATGGTCTTCCGTGAATCCGCCTGCCATGGCCACCGCGCAGAACTTGGGGTAGCTGCCCTTGAAGTAGGTGTCAATGACGCTGCGTATCCTCTTCACGGGCGTGTGGTAGAGCAAGAAGTCTCTGTCTCTGGTCAGCGCGTCAACCTTGCCCCATCCTGCGTCTGCGCCCCCCGCTGCCATGATCCCGACCGGCGCCACCGTCGGCACCTGATAGCAGATCATCTCCTGCTTGACGTATGGGTTTTCGAAGTCCCTCAGCGCGAGCAGCCGCAGCGGGCGCACGCCTTCCACGCATCCTGTCTGGTCGTTCGCCGGATTGAGGCACGCGCCCGGGCTCGCAAAGTCGACGCCGCCGTGGCTGTTGTCCTTGATCCATCGAATTTCATCCATCTTCTTGAGCGTCTGGCAGATGGTCGTGTTCTTGACGGATCCTCCCTCTCCGCCGACGAAGACGAATCCCGTCGACGATGGGTTGGGCTGGAAGAGGCGCGTCAGTGCGCTCGTGGTCGACAGCTGGTAGGTGCTGCCGCTCTTGTAGCACTGCGAGTCGATCTCGTCCGCCAGCGGCGATGAGCTGGCCATGCGCGCGAAGATGTTCTGTATCGCCACGCTGGCCGACAGCTCGTAGAAGTACTTGTGCTCGAGCAGCATGGAGTATGCCCACGGTATGTGCTGGCTGTAGTACCGCGCGAGGTAGTCCGACTTGAAGTAGGCCTGCATGTCCTGCGACGTCGCCTCTATGAACGGATACATGGCCATGGCGCGGCAGGCCATGCCCTCCTCAATCTGCAGCGCGGGGTTGCATATGCAGTCGCTGTCTGCGTTCGTCGTCTCGCACTTGAGGTATCGGCTGTCGTACGCGCGCTTGGCGCAGTTCTTCAAGCTGGGCACATTGTTGCGCGTATGAATCGTCACGGCGGTGTGCACTCTGTTGAGCAGCTCTGCCGCCTGCGTGCGCGAGATCTCTCCATCTGCCGTGGGCATCATCGCGCCGATGACCGCGAGCCTGTCTTCTAGCGCGCTGCCGCAGACCTCTGGATTGCGGCAGCTGTCCTTCAGCGCCTCGTAGTGGCGCATCGCGTCGTCCCAGTTGTCCGCCGTGTACCGGGGTGGCACGGGTCCGTCGAAGGGTATGCCCCATTCGCAGTTGGTGGGCAGCTGCAGCATGTTGGTATGTCCCGCGCTCCCCGCCTGCGCGACCAGCGTGCCCACGCTGAGCACGTAGGTGAGCAGTCCCGCCAGAATATGCGTGATGATCCGCACCGTTTCGACGGAGGCCCGTGCCGCGGTAGTGACGTAGACCCCCAGCGTGTCGGATAGGAATCCGAACTGCGCGCCCGTGCCGCCCACGAAGATGAATTTGAGGTGCTTGACGCCCTGTATGGGCAGCTTGCGGCCTGCGTAGAAGGCGAAGGCATCCATGTGGCTGTAGACGTTCGCATTGAGCGTGGGCCGCGCGCAGTACGGGTCGTACCTGGTCAGCTCCGTGTCGTTGTACGCTGCTTCCTCGCACATGCAGTTGGACGGCAGTATGGTGCGGTCGTATCCGCCCGAGTGGTCCCTGCGGTAGCTGCAGCTGACGCTGTCCATCCTCGGGTACCACATGCCGTCGAACGTCTGCAGCATCTTGTCGAATTCGCTGAATCCGATGGGAAAGCGGAAGATGAGCTCGCGCAGGAACTCGTATCCTGTGTAGACGGCGCCAATCCCACCGAGCATGATCGACTGCACGGCACACTCTGCCACGGGTCCTATGGTGTGCGTCGTCACTCCCTCGCAGCGTCCAGTGCCCCACTCTTTCTTGGGCATCTGATCGCTGTCCGCGCGCTGGTCTGCCTCGAGCACGCCGGTCGTGTTCTGGCACTTGCCCGTCGCCAGGTTGATGATGGCTCCCTCATCTGTGCAGCGGCAGTATCCCGACGGCATGCACTGTCCCGCCGAGTAGCCGCCTGCCAGCGGGGGCCCGCACTTCGCAATGGCGCTGCCTTCCGCCAGCTCGAGCACGGTCCCCGTCGCGCCGGCGCGCCAGTCCTGCTCGGCCCTGTGGCATGTTTTGATGCACTTCGCCGCGCGCGCGCCCGGTATCGCCGGATGGTATCCTTCGCTGCATTCGCAGGCCCCCTCGTCGCCGCAGATGCCATTGCCGCACTCTCCGTTCTGGCATATGCATTCCGTGGGTATGGTGCCTTTGATGTTTGCGTCGGCAAAGAAGTTGTAGCCATAGTAGTTGCAGTCCAGCCGCGTGTGCTTGCCCATGTGTCCTGTGTACACGAGCGTCTTGACGGTATCGAGTCCCGCCACCAGTATGGTCGTGGCCAGGTGCGCCTGCTTGATGGCGTGTGCCGCGCTCGATGCCTCGTACGTGGGCTTGCCCTCGATGACCGCGGTGATGATGTTGAGCGGCACCTCGACCAGGCTGAAGATGGCCGCCAGCCCGCGTCCGATCCCGGTGCCCACGGACGGCCGCGGCAGGTCCATGCTGCTGCCCACGGTGTCGACCGGCAAGGCGCCCAGATGCAGCGCCGCCTGCAGTATGTCATCCAGCACGCCCCCGCCCATCACCGCAAAGGCGCGCAGCTCGACGAAGAGCGGGCGCGCATCGAACGTATGGTACTGCGGCACCGACACGCGCGCCCACGTCTGCACGGCGCGCAGCACAGTGTTGACGGTGCTGTCGATGAGGCCCCGCACGTATTTGGACATGAGCACATCGGCGACCACCTCGACGGCGGGCATGAGCGCGCGGCACACGAACGTCGTCTGCAGCGCCACCACCCCCACCAGCTTCGTCTGCAGCGTCGCAATGGCCGGCTGCATGTCGAACGTGTTGACCATCCAGTTGCCGCCTTTCGTCGTGTCGAACAGCAGCACGAATGCATTCGCAATCTGTCCGGTGGCCTTGGGTATGGCGAGGAATGCCTTGAAGACGCCGAAGGGGTTCTGCGCGCTGCTGCCCAGCACTTTGATGGTGGCATACAGCAGCTCGCGCACGATCATGACCAGCACATTCGCGGCCGGCACCACCGCGCCGTAGGCGACCGCAAGCAGCCCTATGAAAGGCTCGATGAAGGCATTCATCCAGACGGCATTCACGTTGAGGTAGACCGGTGCCACACTCGCCATGAGCCGGTCTTCATGGCCGTCCACCTCAATGTACAGCGCGACCGCCGCGAGCAGCAGTATGGTCGCGGCAATGTTGGTCATCGAATAGGAGAACACGGCCAGCGGCCCTGCTACCGCCAGGTCATTCGCCGTGTTGGCCCCGGCCACCGCACTGTTGATTAACGGCGCGCGCATGCGCTGTGCTGCCGGCACGGAATGGAAGACGAAGGTCACGAGAATCAATCCTGTCGCGCCAGCGAGCAACCCTGTGGTGATGACGAGGGTCAGCATGAATGTGAGTGTGTCGAGCATGGTCAATTAGAGGTATCCTTATTAAATACATGTAAATCACGAGCCTGTCAGTGGCAGCGCGGTATATATTTCAACGGTCGCCGCAGGGGATATGCGCGGTGTAATGATTGCCCTGCTGCTCGCGATGGCCAGTGCAACAACGCCCCCCAGTATGACGCTGGTGTTTAACAACGGCCGGTTCGAGGCCTCGTTCAAGGGCGAGTGGCCTACGAACCAGACCCTCAATGCGACCGCGATACCTCTCCCCGCACCCACGCCCGCGCCCAGTACGTCCACTTCGACGGCTTCTGTCATGATCTACATCATGTTCTCGTTCGTCGCCGTGTTGGGGCTTGTGATGATGTCAGTGCGGGCTAAAAATGCCCTAAACACCAAGGTCCCGGTCCAGCCCCAGGTCGTGGGTGACTTGGGCCACCACCAGCTGCGTCCCATGACCTTCGTTTAGACGACGGGGAACATCTCTGACGCGTAGTGCGAGTAGGTCCCGGCCAGGCCGGGCGAAGTGGCCTTCATATCGAGGCTGCCCGTGGTCGGCAGCGTGCCGAGGACGACGGTGCACGAGCTGTCGCTGAAGACGGTGATGTCGCCCATGGGGTCTGCGGCGAGGTAGTGGTCTTCGTACCCTTGGCAGGTGCCTGCCATGCAGGGCAGGCGAATCGGCAGCGTCGTGGAGCACGCCGTATCGTCCCATGTGGAGAACCCCACATAGCACGTGTCGGTCAGGTTCACGACCAGCGCGCTGAAGCTGCCGCCGCCGCCGCGGTCCATGCACGGCAGGTCGTCTTCGTCGAACGCATAGTGCTGCAGCATCACCAGCGTGGTGTAGAGTGCGCCGCCGTTGTTGCAGTCGTGCAGCTGGATGCCTTGCCCCGTTGCCACCTGCGGCGCCGATACGATGCGGAACGACACCGGCGAGGGCAGCGACCCCGAGTCCGTCACCAGGCCCGATCCGTAGTCCCATTGTCCATCGTAGTAAAAATCATCCAGCTGCATATGGTAGATATCCTTGTTTGCGTTGAGCGTGACGCTATCGACGCGTGCTTCAATTTCTCCGCAGTTCGCAATGGCGTGCGCCACGTCAATGGTCAGGTCCGACTGGAACATGGAGGCATCGGTGGCCTGAATCGCGATGACCGATCCGGGTGGCAGCTCGGTGTGCGTGACGGACCCTACGTAGACATGCGCATTCAAGCTGGTGGATCCGATCTGGCCGGCCGCGCACACAGGAGGGAAGGTGCATGCGGGTGCCGGTGTCGGCTGAGTGGTGTAAGTAGGAGTCGCTGTATTCAGGTAGAAGGTTTTCACCGTGTCAAGGCTATACGCCGTCGCTGTGAACGCGGCTGTCCCTATGTTGTCCTCATCCGTCACAATGTACGTGGCGGTGAAGTGCCCCGCCGCCGTGTCCGTGGTGGACGAGTCGAGGGTGGCGAATGCGGACGAGAGCACGAAGCTGCCCGCGATCGGCACGCTGTCCTGCGACGACGCAATGGCCACCAGCGTGACCTGATCTCCATTCTTGAGGTCCGTATCGGACACGAATGCGAAGTCGATCGCCGGGGCATAGCTGTAGGCCTCGTTGACGCCACCGCTGTAGTAGGTGAACGTGACAGGATCCGACGCGCGCCCCACGCTGTTGATGAACGTGTAGACCGCCGTGCACATCTCTCCCGTCGCCTCGCCCTTGTACGCGTGCGGGATCGTGACGGTTTCCGACGTGTAGGCCGAGTCCGTCGTGGTCGCCCCGGAGACGTCGCAGGTGTCGATGACATTGACGGTGCCCGGCGAATCGGCCGCCACGTAGGTATCCTCGAGCACCACGGTGACCGTGAGCGTGTCCCCTGCGACGCGCACTGCTGTGCCCGTACTGGCCAGCGAGCGCGCGACCGGCTTGAAGTACACATTCACCGTCTGGCTCGACGTCTTCTGCGCGACCACCGTGTCGAATGTGGTGGTGACTGGGCATGTGCCATCCGTGACCTGGAGGCTGACGGCCTTCGCGCCGAGCGGCTCGTCCGCGCCCGCCGTGATGCTGAAGCAGTTGCTCTTGCCCGGGCACGCCACCACGCTCGTCGACGCGTCGAAAACCGTGGACATGGCGTAGGTGAGCGCATCTCCGTTGAGGTCGCTGCCCGCGTACTCGACTTCGGTGGCCGCGCCGATCGTCAGGCGCATCGGGCTGACGGCGATGGTGGTAAAGAAGGGGCACACGTTCCCCTGGTCCACTGCCGCGTCGGGGTTGAGATCTTCCATCGCGACGGTGATCGCGGTGACCGCGTCGCCGATGAGCTGGTTGGTGCTGCCGCGATAGATCGCCTGGCCATCTGTGTGGTGCGCGGTCACGGTCACCGTTGTGTTGCCATGCGGCAGGTTGCCGACGTGGCCTGACGTCATGAGCGCCGTCAGCGTGAATTCTGCGATATAATCGCTGCCGAAGGACGACGAGTGCATCCCGTACACCCGCGTATGCACGTGCACGCTGGCAATATCGCTGAGCTGGCTACTCCATGCGGCGCTCATGCACGCGCATATGACGAGCCACTTAAACATATATGATCGGTACTACAGGCGGGCAGTTAAATAGTCCTGCGCAGATGACGACTAGCATGCTTCAGTCGCGCAAATATCTCTCATTCGTCGATGGGCTGGCGGCGCTCGTCCAGCGCGTGCTGGGCTTGTCGATAACGATCGACCGCCGCGCGTCGATCCTCGATGCCACCGGCAAGCGCTACGTGACTCCCTACGAGTGCGAGGTGCGCGGGCTGACGTACGCCTTCGCAGTGGTCGTCAACTGCGCCAAGCCGTACGTTCTGATGCACGTGCCCAAGATGCTGGACGACGGCACGTTTCTGGTCCGTGGCAAGCGCCGTGTGGTCATGCTGCGCCGGCAGCGCGCGCGCATCCCCATCATGCTGGGCAAGGGCATCATGGCCATCGGCGGCGGCAAGCTCGATCTGGCCAAGCGCATGTACACCCCCAGCTTCGCGGTGCACGCGGTCCCCATCGCCAAGGCGCGCAAGTGGAGCCCGCGCGCGCTGAAGCTGGCGTGCGACAAGGGCGAGGCCTTCGCGCGCGACCCGAACGACATCGCGCACATGCGCCTGCTGACGGTGGATGTGCTGCTGGACAAGCTGGTGTCCCATGTGCTGAAGACGACGAAGACGAAGGGCGCCTGGCCGGAGCAGCATGTCACGACGGCCATCGCCAGCGCCATGTCGACGGGCAACTGGCGCGGCACCGCCATGCGCGGCGTGACGCAGCTGGCCAACCGCGCGAACCGCACGTCGCTGCGCTCGCAGATGGGCGACGTGGTGTCGGTGTACACGAGCATGCAGGCGCGTTTCGTGCACGCCTCGACGCACGGGTACTTCTGCGTGAGCCAGACGCCGGAGGGCCAGAAGGTGGGTCTCGTGCACCAGCTGGTGGAGGGTGTGGACACGACGTGCGCGACGGAGGTGCCGGCCATGCCCGCTGGCCCGCTGCCCTGGTTCCACAATGGCGAGCTGCAGGACGCCACCGCGGGCTCCGACGGCGCCGACGGCACCGACGTGCACTGCGGCACCGTCTGGACGTGGTCGGACGCCGGCCGCATGATCAAGCCGGGCGGCATGCTCGGCTGCACGGCGCGGCAGATCCCATTCATGGAGCACAACCAGGGGCCGCGCATCAGCTACTACTGCAGCATGGCCAAGCAGGCGATGGGCGACACGGGCCAGCACCAGCTGCTGTATGCGCAGCGCCCGCTCGTGACGCCCTGCCACGAGGCCACGGAGGGGTGCAACGTCATCCTCGCGGTCAACTGCATGGGCTTCAACCAGGAGGATGCGCTTGTGGTGAGCAAGGGCGCGCTGGAGCGCGGTCTCTTCCGCTCTATCCAGTGGAACACGTACACGGCCAAGGTGGACAGCCTCGACCACATTGCGGTGGGCCAGCAGGTCGCTGCGGGCGAGGAGGTGATGGTGGGCACCTACACGGCCAAGCGCGGCGCCGCGCAGTCGACCGTGGTGGAGGTTGCGGAGGCGCCCGGCGTCTGCCGCGTGCGCACCGCCGCGCTGCGCATGCCCGTGCGCGGGGACAAGCTGTGCAACCGCCACGGCCAGAAGGGCGTGATAGGCGCTGTGGTGGCCGACGAGGACATGCCGTACACGCAGGATGGCATCCGCCCGGACCTGGTGATCAACGCGCATGCCTTCCCGTCGCGCATGACGGTCGGGCAGATCATGGAGATGGCGGGCGCGAAGATGGGTGGCCTCGACGGCACCCCCTTTGAGAACTGCAGCGTGCTGGACCTGCACAAGCGCGGGGGGTCCGGGCGCGAGACGATGTACGACGGGCGAACAGGGCTGCCACTGCAGGAGAAGATCTTTATTGCGCCATGCTGGTACCAGCGGCTGCATCATCTGGCGCCGGACAAGTGCTACGCGCGCGGGACGAGCGGCCTGACGGACCGGCTGACGAACCAGCCGACCGCGGGGCGCAAGAACGAGGGTGGCATGCGGCTGGGCGAGATGGAGCGCGACGTGCTGGTGGGCAGCGGTGCTACGCAAGCGCTTCGCGAGCGCATGGACTGCATCGGCACGACCACCTGGGACAACTGCGCCAAGTGCGGCAAGTACTTTTGCCAGCACATCTTCTGCGGGCGCAAAGATCCCATGACGGTGCCGCATGCGACGAAGCTGCTGGGCATGGAGCTGGCCGCGATGGGCATTGAGATGACGCTGGTGTAGCGTCAGCGGTGCCTGCACCTGCGTCTGCCGCAGTTGAGGCAGTAGAACCCATTGCAGTGCTCGCCGCACACTTCGCACCATGTCGCCATGCGGTAGTAGATGATCGGCACAATGGTCGGCTGCCGCGTGTTCCACGTGCGCTGCATGATCCTGCCCGGCTTTGCTGTCCGCATCATCAGGCGCAGGTCCCAGTGCAGGCGGCCGCGCGCGGGATCGAACTGGTGCACGCTTCCGACAAACTGCAGAATCTTCCACAGCAGCACCTGCGGCAGCGATGACATGTCCATCGCTACGCCCACCTGCGCCGCCTTATACCCATGCGGCGCCGGCCATTCGTCGAGCAGCTTCTATAGTGAGCGGTATGCTTCGGCGCGCCACGCACGGTCCCACCGGATCGACGGCATACATGTTCGTATAGTGGAACGCCTGCTTCGCCTGCTCCTTGTCGTCGAGATTGTACTTGGACAATGGCACATGGAACCGTATCGATATCCTCGGCACGTCCGGGTGCACCATCGTGGCGTGCAGATGGCGCACGAAGTCGTCCCGCGAGCAGCCGACGAGCTCCTCGCACTTGTCCGGGCATCCGCCGCCGTTCGCCAGGCGCAGCAGCCTGCGCACCACGACGGTCCCTGCTCTACATCGCAGCGCGTATCTTCTTTGCGAGACGCGCTGTTTCTCGCGCTGCGCTGCGTTTCGCTTTCGCTTGAACCCCATTGGGAACTGCTGATGGTACTCCTCTCTCCTGTTGCCGCGGGTCATCTCCCAGAGGGGGTACCATGTAAATAGGTCCAAATGGTCCACGCTTAGGCCGCAGGTTCGTGTAGTGGAAGGCCAGCATCCTGTCTTTCGGCGCGAAGGCGCACCGCGGCATCAGGTAGTCGATATGCCAGTCTGCCTCGTTGTGCCAGCCCAGGTTGCCGGTGAAGTACATCTCGAAGTGCGCGCGCAGCTCTACGCACGTGCATCCGATCGGCTGCCATGGCGTCTTCTGCAGCAGCGCGGCTTCTACCTTGCGCTGATAGCTGTCTTTCGGCACGCGCCGCGCGCGCTCCCGCCTGATCCTGCGCATGCCGACCAAAGCCGCCGCCCGGCGCATGCGCAGCCGTATGTACCGCGCGACGAAGCGCTCCCACGACTCCACCGGAGATCGGCACAGTCGCACCACCTGAAACATGATAATGAGAGCATCCGTCATTTATTCAGCATGGCCTGTGCCTTGTGCATCCATCACGCGTTCCAGCACTTCGATGGCAAGGTAGTCATGGAGGTATCCCGCGGCATGGCGCTGCGCATGTCGGGCACGTTCCATGGCGTCGACACCAGCGCGCCGGTGGAGGTTCGCGTGCAGAGCCCCATTGCCGTGCCGCTGCCCCTGTGGCTTCGCGCGTACGCATTCGCGTCGCGCCATCTCTGCCCCGCGGCCCAGTGTTCCGGCGACACGTGCGTGGTGCATCGGGCAGCGTGGGATGGCGACGTGCTCGAGTGCAATTCGCCTCTGATCGACTTCGAGACCTGGTCGCTGCGCGTGCCCTATCTGCCGGACGTTCCGCTCACCTCGCTAATCGGCATGTGCCCAGTGCACGTGGTGATCCAGCAGGGCGACCGCGAGTACAGCCGCATGGTGGTGCAGCGGCGCCAGCACTGCGTCCACCTGGCGCACTAGCCCGCTCGGCACCCGTCGCCCCCGACCCACTACTTAAATGATCTGTCGGATGGAGAGATAATGGCAACTATTGACCAGTCAAACAAGGACCAGGCACGCAAACACTTTTCAACTGGCTGCGAATTTCAATCGTCGGCAGCCGCGCAACATCATCTCGCCAATCTTACCCAGGGGAGCGCCGAGATGGAATACCGCGCTGCCATACGCTTAGACCCTAAATATGTGCGTGCGCACTTCAACCTGGGCACCCTACTCCAGGCGAACGGGGACGCGGATGGCGCCGCGCGCTCCTACAGCGCTGTCCTCCGTATACAACCTGACCACCAGGCAGCGGCAGGCGCCCTGGGCGCCCTGGGTACCATGGTGTCTACTGCCGCGCCGTCAGCTAGTAGTACATCTCTCCGGGCTGGCCACCGGGAGTTCAATATTCGAATATAATGCGTCCACCTGGCGCACTAGCCCGCTCAGCACCCGTCGCCCCCGACCCATGTGCTGCACGCGGTCGAGGGGAACATGACGAGCAGGTTGACGGTAATGGCATAGATCCATGCAATGTACACGGTGACCACTGTCCATTGTGCATATTTCTTGCGGCTGCCCCAGTTCTTGATGCGGTTGAGCGTCTCGACCTTCTGATCCTCTACGTAGTTGCTCGCGACCGTCAGGCCCTTGAACCCCTGGCCGAACAGCTGGTTGCTGATGCCGCGCGCAATGGGTCCCCCCAAGTTGTGCAGCGTCGTGAGCATGCCGTACGTGATGCCCTCTTTCCCCTCGGGCGCCATTTCCACGACGACGAACGTGGTGACGAGGAACTTGGCAGCTGCCGGGAGCATGACGATGATGTCCTCGCCGAGGAAGAACCACTGGTTCCGCACAACGTCAAAGATGGTCAAGTACACGAAGGTCGCATCCACGATGCCGAGTACCAGTGT
>Ga0308017_1000481_pt1 | contig 12274 bp, 9 predicted proteins | sample Neamet280_FD_203145 | JGI IMG/M metagenome (GOLD analysis project Ga0308017, IMG submission 203145) | Marine microbial communities from water near the shore, Antarctic Ocean - #280 | ecosystem: Environmental > Aquatic > Marine > Unclassified | place: Southern Ocean | collected 2014-10-01
TATCCGTCTTCTCCCTACGGTACCCCTCTATTCTTTATCCCCTGGGGGGTACCGTTAAGAGAAGACGGATAGAGAATCCATTCCTCACGACGACTCATAATAAAAGGCACAGCCGCCGCCGCCGCCCGTTGGTCTCTTTTAGTTTGGTGTTTTCCTTTCCTTTCCTGCCGGTCATATCTTTACGTAATAAACCACGAGTCATCTTTCATTCCAACACTCGTGGTTTACGTAAAGGACCGGCAGATAAAAGGAAAGATCACCAAACGACCAACCCAGAGATTTTTACCGGATAAATCCTCAATGATAAGCTGTGGTTAACAGGCGAGCCACATGTCTTTTGGCTCTTACTCGCCTGTTAACTAAGAACAGCTTATCATAGGCCCTGGAGGGCCTGAGGACTTATCCGGTAAATCTCTGGCCGCTGGAGCGGTGGTCGGAAAGAATGTAAAAAGACCAGGAAATCAAAAAGACGACAACTAGAAAGATGGGCAATGAGAACAACCCATCTTTCTAGTTGTCCTTTGATTTCTCCTGGTCTTTTATTCTTTCTGATTATCTTTCCGACGTCTGGTCTGGTTTCTTCCCAGCCCTTGATCTTCTCCCTCTCCCTCCCTCCTCCTCTGTTTCTTACCTTACGACCCCATGGTCGAAGAGGAGGAGGGAGGGAGAGGGAGAAAAGAGATCAAGAGGGAAGAAACCCAGACGTCGGTCGCTACGCTCAATAGAAATCTCATAAAATAAATCTGAACTTCTTCATGTCTTTCTATATTTAAATTTAAGAAGTTCAGAAATTCATTTATTTTATAATCTTGGAGATTTCTATTGGCATTTTCTTGAAATCTTATGGTTATTTATCTTTCTATTCCTCTACTCTCTTTTTCTCTAGAGAAAAGAGAAGGAAGAGAAAGATAAATAACCTGGTCGTTGATAAATAAAACGACCATAAGATTTCAAGAAAATGCAGAGCGTAGCGACGTCACAAGACGACCCATCACTCTGTCTTTCCTGGAGTCGTTTTCTTGTCTTTCCTGTGCTCGAATGAAATGCAGGAACCTGAGCACCAAGGAAAAGACAAGACGACTCCAGGCTCGCTCCGCTCACGAGTTTCTTAGTCTTCTTCCTCCTCTCACACCATTCTTATCCTCTAGTGTGTGAGAGGGGAAGGAAGACAGAGAAGAAACTCATGTGAGCGAGAGCGAGGGAAAAAGAAGGAGAAAGACGGAAAAGAAAGAACCACAAGTCGCTGATAAGAAGATAAAGACCAGCGACGGTTACTTTCTTTTCCATATCTTTCTCCGTCCTTTTTCCTAAAGACAGATGGGTCGTCCTGTGACGACGTCCCCGTGTGTCTCTCTGTCATCATCTTCGGGCACGTCTATCTTATCTCTTGTGACGTGGCCCTGAGAAGAAGATGACAGAGAAAAAGACCACGGGGACTCACGGTGTGTACCTTTCTTTCCTTTCTTTCTTCTACTGTCTTCTTACACGTACTTCATCTCAAAAGACGGAATGATGAAGTTGTGAAGAAGACGAAGAAAGAAAGGAAAGAAACACCGTGACCAGATCTTCTTTTGGAGAGAGGTAAACGTCTTCTATAACCAATCCATAATAAAGATCAAGAGGAATGGATTGTTTATAGAAGACTACGTTTACTCCTCTCTCTCCACAAAGAAGATCTGGGTTCATCTTCGAAGATGAACGGAAAAACCGCGAGTCTCAGGAAAAAAGAAGCGATGACAGGCGAGCACACAAGCGCCTGTCCGAGAAATCGAGAATGGTCCTTCCTCGTTTTCTCTTCGCCTTTTTTCCCTTCAGACTCGCATTGGTTTTTCCCCCTCCGGTTCCCAACTTTCTTTCTTCCTTTCTCGCTTGGTTGGCGAGAAAGGAAAGGAAAGGAAGTTGACCGGAGGGGCCCCTGTCCCTATCTTTTCTCTGTCTTCTTTTGACAACCTCCAACATATGATCCTAACTAGAGGTTGTTAAAAGAAGACAGTAAAGAAAAGAGGACAGGGGCGGGCCTTCAGGGCCCTCGGATTCTTTCCAGGAATCGTTGAACATGTTGTCTCCGTCCTTCGGTTCAGGTAATTTATCTTCCTAAGCCTGAACCGAAGGACGGTAAGATACAACATGTCGATTCCTGGCCTGGTTCGCACACAAAGCGAACCAGGAAAAGAGCCAGGCGAGCGAAAGCGAGAATGAAAGACCAACCCATCTGTCCCACGAGGAGTCGATCGACTCCTCGATTCCATGGAATCGTGAGACAGATGGGTTGGTCTTTCGTCGCTTCGCTCGCTGGCTTCTTTTGGGCCCTGAAGGCCCCCAAAGGTTTATAGTCTTCTTTCAACAACTACCCACTAACCAAGATAAGAGGTGGGTAGTAGAAAGAAGACAACCTTTGGGGGCCTTCAGGGCCCGTCCCGTTGTTTCCTTTTCCTTCGTCTTCTAATAACCACTCATCCAAGATAAGGTAAAACAGATGAGTGTTTATTAGAAGACTGGCCCTAAAGGCCAGGAAAATAAAACAACGGGACGAAAGAAGAAAAGAGCCCCGCGAAAGAAAAGAAACCGACCAACCTTTGGTTCGTTGGTCGTTAGATTTCTTTCTCTTTCGCGGGGCGTCTTTTCCACACCGGTGTTTCCCAATCTTCCCTCGCATTTGTTCTCTTTCAATGCGAGCCAGGAAGATTGGGTCTTACATTCAAGGACCTACCCTTTTTCTCTCTTGATCTTTTATGAAAAAGGGTAGGTCCAAGAGAATGTAAGACTAACACCGGTGTGGAAAAGACTTTTCTTCCAAAATAAGTTTATGAGCGAAGCGATCGTCTTTCATTCGGTTGGTAGTTTCATTCTTTCCTGTCCGGTGGCTCTCTCGTTCTCTTCTTCTAACACTGACCATCCAAGGAGATAAAGAAGAGATGGTCTGTGTAAGAAGAGAACAGCCAAGAGACAGCCACAGCGGACAGGAAAGAATGAAACACAGGAACCGAATGCCTACATCTTCTCGGAAAAGAAGGACAGACAGGTTATCACTGATTATCATTTATCTTCTCCTTCCTGCCCTTACTAGTATAACATACGGTCAGCAGGAAGGAGAGAGATGACAAATGATAATCAATAACCTGTCCTTCTTTTCATTCAAGATGTAGGAAGAACATTCCTGATCTTATATCTTGGTTGGTTCAACATTGACGTCCTTCCTCCTTTTCTGTCGTCTCCTTCTTCTCTAGTCTTATTCTGTGTACCCATCCATAAAGGATAAAGACGATGGGTACCAGAAGAAGACTCCCCAAGAAGAAGGTAAAAGACGACAGGGAGGAGGAGGGGACGTAAGAATGTTGAACCAACCGGTGCTGGAGCACCGACTAGATGAAAGATCGCGGGGCTTTGGTCTTTTTCATTACCGTTCCTGCCCCCTCTCCTCTTCTTCAAACTTCTCTTTCCTTGTCCATATCTTTTGGAGAAGTTGAAGAGGACGAGGTTAGGGACAGGAACGGGTTTATTATGAAAAAGAGCTAGCCCCGCCAGTCTTCTTTAGTCTCTTTCATTTCATTTTCAATCCTTTATGTTTTACTAATGAAAATTAAATGAAAGAGAAAGAGAAAGACACTCGCGAGTCGATATCGGTCGAAAGATTTTCTTAGAAGTGACCGATGACTCGCTTGTCTTTCTGACTTTCCTTTCGGCCGAGTTTTGGTTCGTCGGCCGGTCTCTTTCCCGCCCCGGGGCGGCTCAATGTCTGGTCTTCTTGCACTCACACTCTCCTTACCTTTATCTCTTGAGTGTGAGTGGAAGAAGACATTGATGACATTGAGAAAGAGACGGTGGGTTTATAATCCTTCCTCTTCTTCCGGGCACCGTTTGGAAAAGGTGAAACACCAAACGGTCGGAAGAAGAGGAAGGATTAAACCCACCCCTGGCCTTCAGGCCAGGAAAGACAGAAAGAACCTGAGGACTCCTCTGCCGACCGGCAGAGGAGTCCTCGTTCGCTTTGCAAAGCGAACAGGTTCCTGGGTCGGTCTCTGAGACCGACCCGTCCTTCGGACGGTACCTTTCTTTAGTCTTCTTCCTTTAGGACCTATCTATAAAAGATCAAGTAGGGATAGGTCCTGGAAGAAGACCCTTCCCTGGAGGGAAGGAAAGAAAAGTACCGTCCGAAGGACCTCCCTGTCTTTCCGGATCTTTATCTTGTCCTATGTCTTCTTTTGGTAACCTTCTCTTTACATCTATTACTGAAGGTTACCAGTAGAAGACATACAAGATAGGACAAGATCCGGGAAGACAGGGAGAAAGAATCATAGGCCCTGGAGGGCCGGGAAGAAAAAACCCACAGCCCATCTGTCTCACGAATTCTATGGAACAAATTCGTGAATCGAGGAGTCGATCGATTCCTCGAGGACAGATGGGCTGTGGTTTTTCCTTCCCATCGATTCTTTGCCCCTGCCATTCATGTCTTTTACCTCTGTCTTCTCCTAGCAAACCCTCACCAAAGGAGATAAGATAGTGAGGGGCTAGGAGAAGACGTAAAAGACAGCAGGGGCGGGCGCACAGGCGCCCCAGGAAAGGGTTGGCCTGAAGGCCAGGAAAAAGAAATCGAGACAGCCGGGTGTCGGGAAGGAAAAGATGTTGACAACCGCTTCCTATCTTTCAACCAAAGGTTGGCGGTTGTCTGTTTCATCTTTTCCTTCTGACACCCGGCTGTCTTTTTAGATTTCTTTTTCTTTCCCTTTCCTGCCCCGGGGGTGTTTATTCCTTATGTCTTCTGCTGACGGTACCTATCTTTCATCTCTTTTAACGGTACCGACAGCAGAAGACAAGAATAACCAACCCCGGGGCCGCCCGCTTCTTTCTTTTTAATCTCAAAACAACTATGTCTTCTTTAAACAACACTCCTATATATCTTTCCATTAGTGTTGTTTAAAGAAGACTATAAAGTTGTTTGTCGAAGACAGATTAAAAAGAAAAGAAGCGGGCGGGCGAGCGAAGCGAGTGTTGGGATGTTCTTTCTCGTGACGGTGCGGGAAAGGAAAGACAAACAACCGCACCTCACGAGAAAGAACGTAACCGCCAGTCCTTTGTGCCTGGCGGTTACATCCCAACACTAGAAACCAAGCAAAGGGAATGTTGGAAGTTTTGAGACTCGCGATGTGAATTCAGAGTTTGAATCGCGAGTCAGTGTGCGACCTTCCAATCGCACACTTTCAAACTTCCAACATTCCCGCCTTCGGCCGCTTGGTTTCGTCGCTTCGCTCGCAAACCATTTCTTTCTTTTTCTTTATTCTTTTTACATTCTATCTTCATTTCCCATCTCCTGGAGTAAACGTTTACAAAAGATAAAGGTAAACGTCCAGGAGATGGGAAATAGAATGAAGATAGATAAAGAAAAAGAAAAAGAAAAAGACAATTTGAAAGATAAATGGTTTTTGGAAGTGGCTGGTGGTTTCTATCTTCAGATGTCTTCCCTACCTAACTCTCTAAAGAATAATCATAAAGGGAGAGTTAGGTAAAGAAGACATCTAATAGAAACAGAAACCAGCCATCTTCTAACTCATTAGTAAAAACCATTATTCTTTCTGTAATAAAAAGAGCGTCCGACCTCAAGGTCGGTATCTTCTTCCTCTTTCCCCGGGGGACTTCTTTTACTATCTTCCCTTGATCTTTTATGAAGAGGTAGAAAGGGAAGATAGTAAAAGATAACCCCCGGAGAAAGAGGGCCTGTTTTCTTTCATCGAAAACAGGCAGAAGATAAAAGAGCTGGTTCTTAAAAGATGATCGGTTCTTCATCTGGGTGAAGTCCTTTCTTCTGTAGTCTTCTGTGTCACACTCAAGGGAAGGTTAGATAGGAGTGTGACACAGACTAAAGAAGAAAGGACAACACCCGAAGAACCGATCATCTTTTCCCCTCCCTGGGCTGGTCTCTTTCCAGCTTGGGTTTATATCCTTTGCCAAGCTCATGAAAGAGACCAGCCCCAGGAAACCTACAGTCTTCCACTACACACTTACTGTCTCCCGTCCCTTTGGGAGTTAGTAAGTGTGTAGTTGAAGACGTTAAAGGTTTCCTGAAAGAATGGTGAGCGAAGCGCAGCGAAGCGTAAAGGAACCTTTTGTACTTTACGTAAAGAAGAATCCAACGGTAAGAGCGGTCCGAAGGAAAACCAACTTTGGAATCCTTTGTCTTCTTCAACCAAAGTTGGGATGTTTTCCTTCTTCACAACCGCTCTTACCGTTGGAAACTTCTTTGTCTTCTACTAAACACTAATCTAATAAGATCAAGAATGATTAGTCTTTAGTAGAAGACCCGATGTGTCCTTTGGCTGGAGCCACCTTGATGTTCTTGGGTCTTCTTTCTTCCCAACACTGGCCCATTATTTATTACAAGATAGCCAGTGGGGGAAGGAAAAAGACAACATCAAGGTGCTCCCAAAGGACACATCGGCCCCGGGGTCAGGTTTTGGTTCTTCCTATGTCTTCTTCTTCTACATCATCCCAAAAGAAGGTGAGGGAAGGGATGATGAGAAGAAGATAGGAATAACAAAAACCAAGAACCCCCGGGGAGAAAACTACCGTCCAGCGGACGGGACAAACCATTCTTTGGAGAAGTCGAGACAGGCGGTTAGTGTCTTTGTCTTTTGCCTGTCTCGAGTTCTCAAATTAAGAATGGTTTGTCTTTCCCGTCCGCTGGACGGTAGTTTTCTGGGTCTTCTTCTTTTCCCTTTTCCCTGATGGTCTTCTCTTTCTAACACTCGTATGGAAGGTAAGTAAACGAGTGTTAGGAGAAGACAGGGAAAAGAAAGGAAAAGAAGAAGACCCCACTTTCATCTCTTCTCCATCTTCTTCCTCGTTCACCTTCCTTTACGTGAACGAGATGGAAGAAGTGGAAGAAGAGATGAAAGTGAAAGATGGAGAGCGAAGCGACGAGAGACGATGGAAAAACACCACTTTGCGGTTCGACCTCAGGGTCTTACCGCTGGTGTTTTTCCCGTCTCTCGCCTGAGGCCTCGCGGTCGGCCTCAGGGTCTTCTCTGACTACATCATCATGTTTACCTTCTATGCGATGATGTATCCAGAGAAGACAAAGAATGGTCCTTTCTTTTTATTGAGACTTCTCATGTCTTCCGTCCCTAACCTTTCCAACGCTCCGCGAATCAAGAAGGGAAAGTTTAGGGGACGGAAGACGTCTCAATAAAAGAGAAACCATTCTTTCCCACGGTAAAGTCTGAACCGTGGGTCAGAGTCTTTTCTCTTGTTGTCAAATTTACCTTCCAGGAGGATTTGACCTTTCCTTTTCTTTCCCTTAGCGTTTTGCCAAAGAAGATAAAGAACCAAAACGCTGGAAAGAAAAGAAAGAAACATGAGAAAAGACCAGACCCACGGTTCAGACCTTCCCTTCAGGTTTTTGATAAGAGAAAACCTGAAGGGAAGGAGACCGTGGGCGGCCACAGGGCCCCTCCCAAAGGTCCGGTCCTAAGGGCCTGGCGGTCTGGCGGGCTGTGGCCGCCGTCTGACCGCAAAGTCTCTCTCTTTCCATTGGTCGTCTAAATCCTTTGTTGAGATTAGTTGACGACCAATGGAAAGATGAATAGAGACTTTGCCTGTCTTTCAACCACCCGTTGAAAGACAGTCGGTCAGACCCATTGACCGCTGGTGTTTTCTCCCTTTGGATTCGTCTGCTTCTCTTGGGAAATAAAAGTTGAGAAGCAGACAGAAGAATCCAAAGGGAAACACCAGCAAAATGGTCAATGGAAAGACCGCGTGTGTTTCTGGTTTCTTTTCATTCATCTATTCGTCTTTCCTTCAGCCACTTTTCTTGGTTTATTCTTTTATGAAAAGTGGTGGCTGAAGGGAAAGACAGATGAATGGAAAGAAACCGACAACAGAAAACACGCGAGTCTTTCTCAGCCCCCGCCCACGGTTTAGATGTCTTCTCTATCTCATCAACACTCACCAAAGGAAATGGAAGACAGGTGAGTGTTAGATAGAGAAGATATCAGAAGTAAACCGTGGGCGGCCACAGGGGCTGAGCCATTTCCATCTTGTTCCCTTCCTTTACGACTTCTCCAAAAGATAAATAAATAGACGGAGAAGTCGAGGAAGAGGAACGGAAATGGGAAAAGAAGCCAACGATGGGCACGCGGTGAACAGCCGAGGGAAACCTGGAAAACATGACCGGCTAAAGAGACAGACGGTCCGCATGTTTTCCTTCCTTCGGCTCACCGCGTGCCCACCGTTGGAAACCTTCTTTTCTGTAGTCTTCACTTTTCTTTATCTTTCTTTGTCAACGACTCCATGGTTTCTTATAATTTATATTTCTTAATCTTATAAGTTTATCTTGGGAATTAATATCTTTAGGAAATGCAGATTATGAATTAACCATAAGATACCAAGCATTATTTCTCCAAAGATAAAGTGAAGGATTATCTTTCATAATATTCTTAATCTTATATTTTATACCCATGGATATCTTCATTAGAAGGATTCTTATTCATGTCTAGAAAATAATGGAGAAAAGAGAAAATAAATAATTGTAATTAAGATAATAATAATGTCCCTAATAATCCAAATGAAGATAGAAATAATAATCCAATAAACCAATAAACCAAAACTATTATTTATCTTCTTGCCAATGCTGGGATTATTTCTATTCATTAAGGAAAAGGCTAGCCCATTATTGGGATTCCCTCGGAGAAGATTACTAATAAACCCAGAAACAAGATTATAAATGAAAACCTGTGCGATTATGAAAAGAGAAACAGAAATAAATGTATAATAGATAAGTGGGATTTCTTCTTCTTCTCATTATGCTTTTATCTTTTATCTCAATAATCTCAATTATAGTATATAAATCTTTGGTTAACTTATCTATCATCATTATCATCTTTAGGAATCCTCCAATGTTTAATGAAAATAGAAATAAAAGATGAACTTCTGATAGATTACAAATTAATTCTCAATCTTTGGGATTCTTATTTCCATAATAAATATCTAATTAATGAGAATATGAAAAACATGATTAGTATTTATTAGAGACCAGATAAGCGAAGCGCCCGGGTGTCGGATGTGTCTTTATCTGTATTCTTCCAACAACTACTAGTAAAAGATCAAGGGACAGTAGTTGTAGGAAGAATACAGGAAGATAAGACACTGACACCCGGGCCGGCCCTTTGGCCGGGAAGAGAAAAACCACGACCCCACGATGAGTCGATCGACTCATCGTGGGCCTGAGGTCGTGACCGAAGGGGTTTTTCTCTTCCCGGCCCTGAGGCCGGCCAGTGTTGGGTGGCTGCGGCCACCGTTTCCTTCTTCACGGCTTCTTTCATCTCATGTATTCCCACCCACACTACCCCAAGATAGAGATAAAGAAAGGGTAGTGGGGGAAGACATGAGAAAGAAGCGTGAAGAAGGAAACAAAAGACAACACTGGAGGGAGCCACGGGGGTTCTTTCTTCTTTATCCTTTGGATGGTGGCTTCCCTCTCCGTGGTTGGGTTCTTATCTTTCCTTACCAACCACTTGAGGGGAAGCCACCCAAAGGATGAAACAAAAGAAAGAAAGAAACCCCGTGGGCGGAGCTGAGCGGACATTTCTTAAGACCATGCGCGAAGCGAGAAGAAGAAAACACAGCCAACTTCCAAAATGAATGCATTTTAGTTGGCTAGCCTTCGGCTGGTGCTTTTCTTCTTCATACTCATGGTCTTAAGAAATGTCCACAGCTCCGCAAAGAATCTCTTTCTTATCTTTTGCCAGGTTTCTTTCTAATGTTATCTAGTCTTCCTATACTAACACCTACAGGTACAAACCCTTGAGGTAGGTGTTAGAGGAAGACATAACATTAGAAAGAAACCTGGCCCCTTCCCTCCAGGGAAGGGAAAGATGTCCCAAGAACCGATATGGTCCCCAGCTGGGTTTAACTCTTTTCTCCACTTGGGTTTTTCCCAGAGAATATAAATAGAAAACCCCAAGGCAGGAGAAAAGCAAACACCAGCTGGGACCATATCGGTCTTGGGGCTTATCTCCTTCTACCGAATCTGGAAACATAGAAAGACCGACCCCTTGTTTCTTGGTCGGTTATCTTTCTAAAGTTTACATTCGGTAGAAGAAAGATGAGATAAGCCCTCACTCGCTTCGCTCATTCTTTTTCTTAGTAAAAGACAATGGGTCCTTTGCAAAGGACGTCAATGGTCTCCTTCAATGTTCTTTTATCTCTGGTCTCTTTCATTATCTTTCCAACGTTTACTTCCTTGCCTTTATCTTTTGTAAACGTTTATTAGGAAAGGAAATGAAAGAAGAGATAGAGAACATTGAAGAAAAGACCATTGACAATCTGTCCTTTGCAAAGGACGTCCTCCCACGTTTACGTAAACGAGAAACGGAGGACAGGAGGAAGACACCGGCCCTGAAGGCCGAGAAGACTCCAACCAACGAGAACTCCATGGAAGGAAGAAGAAGAGTTCTCGTTTCCACGGTTGGTAGTCTTCTGTCTTCTCCTGTCCTCTCTCGTTTACTCCAACTAAAAGATAATTGATGAGGTTGATGGTGTACGAAAGGAAAAGGAAAGGTTAACCACTGACCATCAACAGCTTCTCTTTTGGAAGCTGTTGATGGTCTAACCTTTGCTTGTCTTTCGTACACACCATGAACCTCATCCGGGCTCTGGTTCGCCCGATATCTTTTAGTTGGAGAAAAGACGAGGTTGAGGACGTAAACGTCCCAACCCTGATGTCGTCTTTTCGTAAACCCACCGCCGGCTGTCATCTTTTTTACTGGAGTTTTATTTTATGGTCTTCAACTTGTCTTCTTTCGGTAACACACGCTTGGAAAGAGAGAAAGTACGCGTGTGTGAAAGAAGATAATGAAGTTGAAGACGATAAAATAAAAGAAAACTCCAGACTCTGTTAAAAAAGAAGACAGCATCGGCGGTGGCGGGCCCTGAAGGCCCTAAAGAGATGGACCGAAGGACCGACACTCGCTTTGCAAAGCGAGTCAGCTGTGTCGGTCCCAAGATCGGTCCACCTCCGGCACCGGGGCTTTTCTTTCTGAACCATCAGCCGTGTTTTCCATATTAAATTTGGTTCGCTTCGCTTAGAAAACTCGGCTGATGAAGAAATCAAAAGCCCCGGGCTCGCTGATCTTTTACTAATCGCTCACCGTGGGCTGTGTTGTCTTCCCTAAGAGACCTTCCTATCTTGTCCTTTACGGCAAGGTCTCAGGCAAAAGACAACTACTAGCCCACGGAAAGAGCGATTAGAAAGATCCCGCCCAGCGAGCGAATACGACTTCAGGAGTCACTGTCACAATCTTTTCCTGGTCTCTGATAAATAATCCATCCTTGATTAGGAAGAGGTATAGGAAGCCAACTAAGAAGCCAGACAAGAGACCCCCGTGAGCACGAAGAGAAGGAAAGGTGCTCAGGGTCTTACCGTCTGGCCGTTGGCTTCCTCCTAATCAAGGATGAGTCAATTTCTCAGAGACCAGGCTAGTGACAGTGATGAAGTCGTTACAACGCTCATGCTGGACGGAACTTACCTGTCAAGGAATTTTGCTACCTTAGGACCAACCTTCTGACAGCCGCCGTGTGGTGGAGAGAGAGATGCGGCTGGCTGTCAGAAGTGTCCTAAGGTTAACAATTCCTTGGCAGAAGTTTTCCGTCTGACGTCTATCTTCTTTTCATGAGCGTAACGACAACATCTGTTTTTCTTTAATGAAATCGTGAAGGGAAAAACAGATGGAAAAGTCGTTACACCAATTTCATGAAAAGAAGATAGACGTCAAAAGAAAACGGAAAACTTCTGCAGGGCGGACATAGCCTGAAGGCACAAACCGCCCTCGGGATCTTTTACGGATCTGGGTTCTTTCTAAAGGTCACTGCCGTTCCAATCTTTAATTAGTAAAAACCCAGATCCTAAAGGGAAAACTAGAAACCATGAAGACGGAGATATAGATACTGGATGGGAGTAATGGTTAATAGAATAGAAAGAATAGAAAGAAAGAGATTTTTATAATAGAATAAAGAACCATAAGAAAGAAGGAAATAAATAAATAATAAATGATGAATCCAAAGATTACAAAATAAAACTAGAAATCCACAAATCTCTAAACTATATTAAATCTAAATCATAAGAATCCAGAATGTAGATAATATAATAATCCCATATGCTGAAGGTTAACTTATCTTTGGAATAATAGAAAGAATCCCAGCATTGGTTGTAGGAATCTTAATACTCTTCTTCTAATCCATTTTTATTATAGACTTTCTTTTTCAATAATAATTTAGATATTAA
>Ga0308017_1000482_pt1 | contig 12270 bp, 11 predicted proteins | sample Neamet280_FD_203145 | JGI IMG/M metagenome (GOLD analysis project Ga0308017, IMG submission 203145) | Marine microbial communities from water near the shore, Antarctic Ocean - #280 | ecosystem: Environmental > Aquatic > Marine > Unclassified | place: Southern Ocean | collected 2014-10-01
GGTTACAGGTAAATTTTCAGTGGTTCTCATTTGGCATGCTTCTTTCCAGGCGAGGCCGAAACTCACTCCTGATACAGCATTATCAACATACGATTTAGTAGTAGCTTGCGAAGCGGAAGTTGGGTCGGCAAGATTATCTATCGTGACTTTTGTTCCCGAAGTAGCGCCCTCTACTCTTAAATTTGCGTCACTGAATGACAATTTTACTAAGGTTGGTTTCAGGCCTGCCGTTGAACGGCACTCCAGGTTTGCGTTGGTTAAAATGCTTTGACTCATCTTTGTATATTATATGGATTGATTATATTTCAACGATATTTACAACAAATCTCTACTAATTTCATTCTATCATTTAATTCATCATATTTTTTTCTTAGTTCCTGGTTATCTTTTACTAATAAAGCTATTATATCTTGGTAATTAATTCCCTTTATACCTTCACTATTAGTATGTACTAATTCTGGAATGATTTCCTCTACGTCTTGAGCTATAAATCCATATCTTGTCCTTTCCGTAGTGTCATTTTTAAATACATATGAAACAGGTTCTAAAGCGGGAAGGGTCCCATCAGCTACTTTACAAATGTTTTTCTTTAATCTAATGTCACTATTGGCAACTAAGGTTTGTGCTTGTAATTGTTGGGTAACTACATTCGCAATTTCACCATTTTGTAGAGCTGCTGTCACTCTCGCATTTACTCTATCGTCGGTGTAATATAGATTTGAGCCCTCGTTAAAATTAGACGTTGTAGGTGTTATGTAGCTAATCGTCCCTCCATTAGCAGTATTAGTTACACAAAATTTATTAGCCGAAGTAATAGTGTCAAAGTCTGGTATATCAGTCATCTGCGTCATAAGAGTATTAACACTATCATTCATTACGTTGAGGTTTGTTAAACCCTGGCCAGTAGGTGTCCAAAATAGACTACCAGCGAAATGAGTGTCGGGCATAGATATATATCCTAATGAACCAAGCGACCACATCACTTGACCAGTAGTTGTGTTATAAACTTCTCTATGAATATCACTTAACTTAATATCAGGAGTGGTTGTTATAGCACTTATCTTAGCGTCTACTTCTGCTGATGTATCAAACTGACTTATTAAATTATCCGTTCCAGTCTTTGTGTAATAGTTCGTTAAATCGGGTCCCGGTATAGCACTTATCTTAGCGTCTACTTCTGCTGATGTATCAAACTGACTTATTAAATTATCCGTTGCTGCTTTTGTATAATGATTAGTTGGTATATTCGCTACATCAGTATAGAGGTTATATAAACTTTCTTTATTAGTTCCATCAGGCGACCAAAATACGTCAGCCGCGAATTCTACTGCTTTTATAAACTTGGTTTCGTTAGTGGTTTGCGTCATAGTAGCGAACGTTAAGCCACCTACATTAAACGTCATTTGTGCGGCTGTAGAGCTATTACCTCCTGAACTTAATTGAAAGAATCCACCAGCACCAAAGCGGATACCATCTTCAAAGTTATTGTTTCCGTGATATAAAAACGTATGGTCTGTTCCTCCTTTGAATATGTTTAAATTACCCACCTTCGTAGCATCTACGACAGGAGCATTTTTTAAATTGTCTACATCATAATATATGTCGGTTAGTGATATGATATTCGTTCCATCAGGCTTCCATTTAATAATGTTTAAATCGCCCGAACTTAAACTATCCGCAATGGAAACTACACCCCAGCTACCGTCAGCTCGTAAATACTTAGTCGTTCTATCGGTTACTGTTTCCGCACTAGGAACAAGACCTTGTAAATACTGATTAGATTTTCTATTTGCGGACGTTACATCAGGGTCTTCTACTCCAAATATTTGGTCGTTAAATATAGCGTCAAACAACCTACCCGTTCCAACTCTACCTCCTTCATCAACATAACAAAAAGGAGCAGGACTGCCCTTCCCATGAGCGTCATCATTAAATCGAATGATTGTATTTTCCGCTACTTTATTTGTTACGGAATCAACAATAGTCATGTCTGCTACCAACTTTGGAATATCCTCCCAGCTAACCGCTCTATACACAGCATTTCTATTATTCACATCTCTGCTATGAATGTATATGTCTTTTGTGGTTATTATGCCCTCTTTAATAATTGTAGGTCTCACATCGACAACTCTTACTAGTACAAAGGGCAAAAGTGCAGTAGAACCTACATAGGTAATCCTCCAGTAACCATTATTAAGGGGTTCTGTTTGGTTCGCTAATAATAGATAAGGATTTTGCCCACCTTGATATGTAAATGTAATGCCAGCTGGCGCGAGGATTTCTGTTAATATGTTTAGTCCATTTACCCCCGTCCCAGCCCTACTGGTAAATCCATTCACGTCAGCAGGGATAATATTTACCGTCATATTAATTTCAATACCAACTTCAACAAAATACTCAAAATCTTCCATTTGAGAAAAACTACTATTGTTATGAAAACTAACCGTTTTATCGTAACCAAAATCTACTTGGTCTCGTTGGTCGTTATTAGTTGATATCGTGTCAGCACCCCATTTACTAAACAACGTCTTACCGTAAAATTGTGTTAAACTACTGCCAGCTAAAGCACCAATATTGTTTTTAATACTGGTTACATTAGAGTATTCGCCCATCGCAGACACACCATCTTTAAATTGGATTTGTTTATCATACTTTGATAATGCCTGGTTATTGCTCTCAAACACAACTTTCCCACCCATTTTCCAATCACCCTTCACGACATCGCCAGGCTCGGTATATACAGGGTTTTTGACGTGGTACACTATATGGCTATATGCGTTTGTTATATATGCTTCGCTTTGATGGTCCACGCTCCAAAAATTAGAATCTACAAGCTCCGCTGTTAAATCATCTATAGTCGTAATCGACCCAATAGGCAAGGCAGGATAAGTTGTGTTATCTAAAAAATATCTTAATCTCGGTAAGCTATCGTGAGATGAGCCCGCTGCGGCGATTACTGCTTGCTGGGTCTGTGGATTCCAATAATACCTCGTCATTTTATAATAACCAGCTTCCTTGACCAAAAAAGTAATATCGTTATGGATAATAGACGAACCGAAGACGGTATGATTTACTCCCTTCCGTATATGTCCTTTTACATTAAGGAACTGGACGCCAACATTCACTCCATAGAATTCCGCTCTAACCTCTAATTCTGTATCAAACCCATATTTGTCAAGACGAGCGTCTATACTGTCCCGTATAATAGTGTCATCACTATTCACAGTAAAACTACCTATTTGATTATTAACCTGAGTTACTATCGTGTTTTGTAGAGAAGTAATCTGTGAAGAAAAACCATTTATTGACAAGGTGTTTTGATGGATATCGGTTATGTTATCGGCGATGAGGTTGAAGTGAGTGCCTAATTGTGTTTCGTTTTCCAAAACCTTTTGAAAATGTCCTGACACATCACTCCAATTTACTCCATCTAATTTATAAAACAAGGAGTTTATATAGGTGTTTGTGTCTAAATGAAGGTTATGTGGTTGTATGCCGAGCCAAGTGTTGGTTGGGTCTGTCGTGTTATTATAAGCGAGTGTGCTGGTTAATCGTTTTAACTCGGTTATATCTGCTGTGTTACCATTCAGCCAAGGATTAATACCGTTATCAAGGTCATCTACTACGCCGTCTATTCTGCTGTTTAGTGTGGCGGTATTGGTTGTAATGGTTTGAGCGTTAGTCACGGTGTCGTCATAATTACTATTAACAGCCGTTGCTAAACCTGCTATGTCGGTCGTATGATTATTTATGGACGTTTCGTGAAGGTTTATAACAGCAGCTTTCGCAGTTAAATCGGTTGTATGTATTGCTAACGTAGCGTCTTGTGCGGTGGCTGACTGGATACCCGCTATTATGTGGGCCGAGTGATTAACTATCTCGTCCCATAAGTCCTTCCACTCTTCATTAACCCCCGTGCCGTTCGTTTTAATTAATAGCGTATCAGCCTTTACAATTCCTATATGCTGTTGTTTCGTGCTATCGTATATGTTCTCTTGATTACGTCTAACGATTTGCTCTATAAATTCACTGTCTAATACCGTTCCCACGTTAGTGTCTGGATTTGTAACGACTATTGGTGCTTGTGGTGCTACAAAGGGAACTTCTTGAGTGTTATCGTATGTTTGAGTAGGCAGAACTACTGTTGGTGACCAGCTTGTAAAAGCGTCATGGTTGCCAATTAAACTCATATATACATTTATATATGATTTAAATTGCATGGTATTACTCATAGTTTAATCAGGTCCTGGTCTGTCTACAGGTTTTAAACTACCATTAGCCGTCCGCTCCTTTTCCATCTGTTCGCGCCTAGACTTTGCTCTAAGACGTGACCACTCACTTCTGGTTAGACCAGGTTCTTCGGCGGCTTCGTCCCACTCATTTTTGCTACTAGGTCCTGTATTTGCTCTTCCATCATCGTCAAAAGCTCCAACTGTTTCTTTAGGAGTAGGATTGTTTTTTTTAAATAAGGTTCTTAATTGAGAGAGTCCAGTATTAAATTCTTTTTGTAAATGTAATAAATCATTACGATTTACACTGGTCACTGATGGCTGATTATAATTAACAAAGCCAGAAGGTGGAGGATTAGGCGTAAATCCTAATACCGATGGAACTACTGGCTGATTAACGGCGGCGGTGGATAATTTATCACCTACATGAATTTTTATACTTTTGTCTATTTTAGTTTCTTTAGTGTGTTTTTTGTGCCTATGATGTTTAGATTTATGTTTATGTTTAGATTTATGTTTAGACTTATGTTTAGAACAAACCTTTTTAAGTTCTTTCGCACAAGCTTTAGTTTTTTTGTCACATACCTTGGATTTCAATACCTTTAACATCTATATATACCAATTTATAAAAGTATTAGTGAGTTACACTGACCACTATAATACAGACCCGCTAAACATCAGGTTTATCATACCAAACCTCACCATCACTTTTTTTCTGTGCCGCTTTAGCAGCTTTTTTAGCCGCTTTCAGTGCCGCTTTAGCCGCTTTTTCTTGAGCAGTTTCCTCTAAACCACGTCCTCCTGGCTTTGGCCCACCGCGAAGAGAAGGGTTAGTTTTACTTTTATTTTGCTTTTCGGCAGTAGTCCAGAAATCTTTATGAACGAAATTAAGAATAGTATGTGCGTTGGTTGCTTGTCTCGGTACTTTGTAGATGTTGGTATTTGCTCCTCGCCCCCAATCAAGACCTGATAAAGCGTCACCTGTTAATCTATAGAGTTGAATTTGTGGTGCTACATAATTAGTTTTTTCCGTTTTTGAGAATTGTTTTTTGATAGACGTTATTATGCTATCTATGAAATTTTCAGTACCACTACCTGTAGCAAAACCAGAAACATGGGTCCTGTCTCTGGGAGCACCCTTGATAACTTTACCACCTAACGCTTCCAGATTATTGTCTTTCTTGCGTTTTGTGCCGCGGAGGCGAGGCGCAACAGTTTTATATAAAGCTTGTTCGTACTGAGCAACAACCACCGCAGTTCTGGCACCCAAACTATGTCCTGTTAAACTTATTTCATAGGTATTATATGACCCAGTTCTAATCTCGTTAAAAAGCTTTATAGCACTTTGGAAATGTTTATCAATACCCGCCATATTAGTCATAGTTGGGGATAGTGCGATACTAAAGAAATCAACTCCAATCATTTCTTTACCGCTATTCGTTCCTTTAAATGCCATCTTTATTTTTTGTTCTTGACTATTAACATATATTGCGGTTTCATCAGTACTTTCAGCTGTTAGGTATTTCCAATTACCAAAAACTTGCGAGGGCCTATTGCTTTCGTAGGCTAATTTAGCTAATAAACTATCAATAGCATAATCACGATTGTCTTTCTCGGTAGTTAAATCATAGCGAGTGGCGTCCCCTTTTTTAAGGGCGTCGGCTATGAAATCACGGCCTGGGTCCGCTTTTTGATTTTCAGTAGCAACCGCAGCTACTCCAGCAGCTTTTAGAGCCTCAGGAGTAGCAGCAGCAGCAGCAGCAGCAGCTTTATCCGCCTTCTCAATAGCATCATTTACTTTTTTACCAGCAACCTTTTTCCTATCCAAGTTAGCCTTGGTAACTGCTGCCTCTTTTGCTAAAGCATCTTTTCGCTTTTGTTCTCTCTTATCTCCTTTAGCCTTACCACCAATAACAAATTTAGGTGGTTTTAAAAATTCATTATCAGCTAACTTCATACCAAGATATTTAATAGGTAAATTACGTTTTTTGTATCTACGTGCTTTAATAATTAGTTTCCGCAACTTTTCCGTGTAGGGCAATGTCGTATCGTTTGCTGGAACTGGTGTTTTGTGGATGAACCATGCGTAAGGTGGTTCTTTACCATTGGGGTCTCTTACTAAATACTGTTTAATATAATCATTTACCATTTTGCCTACATAATCACCACCCCAAAGTTCAAGCATTTTTGCTACCGTAGTTCCAGTAGTCCCATCTGTGTTTTTATAATTTTTTGCGTTTGTTTCTAATAGTTTCTTCCTGTTTTCAACTGTAGAATGAAATTTATCTAAAAAACCTTTTGTTGCTTCATTCTTTTTGTTAAAAAATTCAAGGACACGAGCTGTTATCAATGGATATTGTTTATTTAAGTCTATTTCAGCGAGAACCTCATTAGAAGTAGCTCCCTTCTTTGATAATTTAATACCTTCTTTATTAGCCGCCGCTATAGCTGCTGCTTTCGCGGCTACCTCCTTCTCCTTGAGTAGCTTTTTAGCAGCTATTCCTTCTTTAGACTTTGCTACTTCTTCTTTTCTCAGGACCTCACTTTCAGCGAAATCTTTATCTCGCTTAGCTTTACTACATTTGTCTAAAATTTTCCTATGTTCAGCAGCTGATTTGCCTTTTAATTCACCTAAAACAGAGGGGTCACATCTTTTTGCGATTTTTCTTCTAATGTCCGTTATCTTCAACTGCTCTATTTCTTCCTGTTTCTTTCCAGCCGCAGCCAGTGCGGCGGAAGTGTGTTGCTCCTCAGTAATTTTATGCTGTTTTTTTTCAGCATTTGCCCACTTCACCCACTCTGTTATTTCAGCCATAGTATAATTTCCTAAAGACGGCATGTCATTAACTTGGGGCTCTTTATCCCACCTAAGAGCCTTTACCATTTCCCACAATTTTGCGTAGTTTGATTCAAATTCCTTCTTCCTCTTTGCCACCTCCTCTTTCTCGTCTTTAAGTGGCCTTTCCACGTGGTGCCCACCATCCGCATCTTTTACCGTTGTGCCATCAGGCAAAACCTCTAATGCCTTACCACCATGTTGCTTAGTAGGACCTGAGCTCCCGTTGCCGCCTTTTTCTACTCCTTTTTTACTTGGTCCTCTAGGCAAAATCCCAGCTGCTCCGCCTAAATCATTAATATTTTTCATCGTTCTATCTAAAGCATGTTGTTGGTGGCTATTTAAACCAGCTGGTCCATTAGCTACACCCGATAATGCTAAAGCAGCATCGCCAGCTTTACCTCCTAGTTTTACCACATCTTTAGCCGCATCAACTACTTCCCCTGCTACAGCTTTAGCCGCCTCTTCGGCGGCATGGGCTACTGCTTTAGCCGCCTCTTCTACGCCATCAACTGCCGCTTCGGCAGCATGTTCTACGCCATGAGCTATTGTGCTTGCTACACTGGATACACCGTGGACTAGTCCCCCAAAAAAACTACCGAATGTCATTATTTTATATTCTATAAGCATATTTAATTTTGTATTATTTTTAGTAAATGGTATTTATCGTTTGTTAGTCTATAGATGTCTTGGCTATCCACATCTATATAAAGACACGTATGTTTTCCATACTTTTCAACATTAAATACATGCTTACAAATACTATCCCAATCTTTCTTAGATAGCCAATTCATCATTTCATTAAACACTAAGTCAAGCTCTACACTGCCTAATTTCCAAATTACCAAGATTGTAGCAACCTTTCTTATGCTAAGGGGCAAGCTTCGTAACGTCTGTAATAGGTAATACTGGGTCAAACTTCTATGACGATAATTCCAGGACATTTGCCGTAGGTCGCGCTGTAGATCTAAATCTTTTACAACCGACCCAACATCATCGTATATAATCAAAGTGTTAGCATCTTTACCCTTATCTTCCAATATTTTATCAATACTATCGTTAATAGAGACTAATGTTTCTGGTGTTAGTTCGTCATATACACGTTTGTGTTTCTTCAAACTCTCTACTTTTAAGGACTCTCTTGATGATGGGGGCATTACGATATGGATTTCGTCATACAACTTGAAATAGGCTTTTTTTGGGGAGGTAATAAGGCTAAAAGCGTATGTTGATTTACCTGACCTTGGCTTACCTACAAATAACCAAGTAGCATGAGTGTTAGGTAGAGGTTCTTTGAGCTGTTTTCTGGTGGGGTCAAATAATCTATCAGCATCTATCTTAGGTTTAGATAATGGAATATCAAATACACTTGTTTCTTCTATAGTCATAATTATTTAATATAGATATATATTAAATAATCTTTATTTTATCACTAATTGAAGTAAATTGTTTTCCCAGGTAAAGCATGAAATTGGCGGATTTTATCAGCTTTTCTGTTTCTGGGTCGTATATGTTTAAAATTAATAGTTACTTCATCAGCAACTTCAATATAAAATTTCTGGTAGTTACCCTGGTTTTCTACTAGTTTAATTAAATCATCTTTACCTATTAGCAATTGTTTAGTCATTATATATACGTATATTTTTCATGACTATACCCCTTTAAAATACCCATTTAAACTACATTAAAATAAGAATAATCTACCTCCTCCTGTTTTGCTGCTTGAGGTGTGTCTGGTGGTTGCGAAGAAGCGGCGGTTCGTGCATGGTTTTTCCTTGTTCTACCCCGATGTTTCTTTTTATATACAATTTCCTCCTCGCTACTGCTGGAATCGCTTTCGCTACTACTACTTTCATACACTATCTTCTTCTTTTTGGGTTTCCTTTTAGTAGATTTCTTTTTTTTAACTACCTCCTCCTCTTCTTCCTCAACTGGTTTTATTTCCAGCTCTATAGGTGCTGGAAGCTCCTTCTTTTCTTTGGTCGCTGCTGTAGTTGCTTTATATGCTTGGTAACTAATAGCTAATTTCTCTTGTTTAATTTTCGCTATGTTTTCAGCACGAACCCTCCTGGCTTTGGCAAATGCGGCAACTTGTTTCTCGCTTCTAACCTTTTTTTTCGATGGAATGATAGGAGGAAGTACCTCTTCTTTTGGAATAGGTGCTTCTTCTTCGCTATCACTGCCTTTGCTAATGCTTTCCTCCTTAAGTTGTATTTCTTGTTCGCTATCACTATCACTATTGCTGCTTGAACTGCTACTGCTATCATTTTCACTTTTTTCCATTCTTACATATGTAAGAGATTAAAATTTCTCTTAATAGCGGCGTTTGGTTAAAAAAATTGATATTATATTTTATAACTATTCATAGTATAAATGTTACCTATATGTGTTTCTCAGCACCTTCCAGCAGAATTATATTGGAATGTGAGAAAATATTTAGCTACACCTACTGCGATAATTATAAAAAAGCATATTATAGATACTACTCCACTACCTTGGCACCTACTTTCTGTCAGCAGTGAAGACGAATACAGCAGTAATGAGGACTATTAATAGACTTTCTATGTTTAAATCATAGATACTCTCTAAGCAGGTTAAGCAGTAACTACTATTAGTTAATACTAATACTACCTACTATACTCCTCTTATAATAAAATACTAAATATATAGGAATTATATATCTAAAATATCTAAATTGTACCATAAATCCTCCAAGATGAAAAATAAATACTGTGGGTTATGAAATATAAGGTAAATTCAGTCCCTAAAAATTGAGGGTCTCGGTGATACCCTGAGAATTAATATATATAAATAAAATAAATATGGGTGTTTTTATGAAATGTAAATATTGTATAGAATTAGGAGGTTAAGCATTACTTATTCAATGTCTATCTTTACTAAGCCTCCATTGATGCTTAAGAATCATAAATATGAGTTTTTTATGGAGTAATTTTATGTTTATACTATATTGGATTTTAGTATGTTTTTTGCTTCTACAGTGCTGTTTCCAGTTTTTACGTGTATAAAGTGTTCCACAAACTTTACAACTTAAGCAGGTATTAGCATTATCTGCTTTATCTTGCTTTACACATTCAGCTTCTACTTCTAACTGTTCGGTAGTATATACAGGTTCGGTAGATTTTACTCCTTCTCTACGTCGGCGAAGTCCGTCGGCTTTCAGCAGTTTCTGTGCTGAAATCTTCTCTACGTAATCTACGATTCTATCTTGAGTAAAATGTTTGGACTTTAGTGGGTTATCTCCACGCTTCTTGCTCCTTTTTATCTCTATTGAAGCTGAATCAGTAACATGCTTTTGAAATTCCATAACGGTGTTAAATGTCAATCCGCAGATAGAGCAAGTAGTGTTTAAAATATTACTATAATTGGTGCCAATGTAACCATTTAATCCATTTTTCCTTACTCCACTCATATCCGTTCTGGAGACATAGTGCTTATCTGCTAAATGGTTTAAAAATTTTTGCTTGCTTTGTGTTTGATATGGTCGGCTACCGTGTAATTCATAGTCATCATCAGTAGGTATATAGTCGGGTTCGTCCTGGTAACATTCTCTAATGCGTGTTTTTAGGTGCTTGGTTTGTGCTGGACACTGGTTACAAATATATTTACCTGTAAATGGTGTTCCATCGTCTAATAATAATGTAGTCATAATAGTTTATTAATTAATTAAATTACTTAATATTTAATTACTTAATATTTAATATCAATTTTTTATTTTAATCACTTAAAAATCTATGTATAGTTTAAGTAATCAAATGAAACAGAGTTTAGAAGCACAGTATGCCAAAGCAAAAGAGAAAATCCAGTGTGAGACATGTGGTGCAACTATTACGCGAAATGGGCTATACCATCATAAGAAAACCAATAAGCATCTTGGTATTATCAAACCACGACGAACAAAAGAAATGAAATATGCCTATCAGCGGCAATGGGTAAAAGACAATCCACAACGGAATAAGGCAACCAATCATCAATATTACATGAAAAATAAACATAGGTGGTTAATTTATAATGATAAAGATATTTGTTTAGTTAAGCCGCAGATACAGCAGCCTATTATGTTATATTTTGATTAATCGCCATCACTCTCATCATGCCTGGAAGGGTTAATCCTATCATGATACAGCTCAGCGAGCTCACCCACAGCATCATCAACCATATCATGAACGTCACTGTCCAAAGATTCCATTTCAGCTGCTAAGTTATGGGCAAGCTTGTGGAGATGACAATCGTCTATATGGTCTGTTTTATATACAATACCGCGTTCTTTTTTAAGATATTCTACAGCTTTAGTGTGGAGATACATAATATTCATTTGGTCAATGCGAAACAGTCCTGTCTCAAGAGGTTCGGCTACAATTTCAATGCCATTGTACTTTTCTTTTTCCATGAGTTCTACTAGTGCTTTAAGCTCCTGGATTTCTGCCAGAGCATCATCAAGCTTACACTGGGTGAGGAAGTTTTGTGCTTTGATTTCTTTGGTAGTCATGGTTGATTGGATATACCTCTAATAAAGGTAAAAAAATTAATATCAAATTTTTATTTTAATTGGGTAATTTTAAAGTTGTGGCGATCTACTCAGTAATGTAGTCGTCGCTATCCTTATTTAGGAGCCTAGTTAGCCCATCAAGCATGCCAAGATGAAGTGGGTTGGTCAAATCTATTTTAGTGAGGATATACTCCCACTTGGCTTTGTAAGAAAGGGCCTTCTTCCTGCGAGCAGCACATTTTTGTATTTTCTTCGCCATAATGTTATAGAACCTCCACATGACAGGAGAAGTAATAGTGTTAAACTGAGTTTCGGTATAACCAAACTTCCTATCGGCAACCGACCATGCGAAATCAGCGTTCTTGAGAGGTAGGTTAATGTGCCGACAGAGAAGGTTAGATTGTGCGTCCTTAAGTGGTTCAACCTCCCAGCCTTGTTCGTCACGCTCGCCAGCATTTACCCAGAAGTTAGAGAGTTCGTTGTAAGTCATAGAAGGCATGGTTGATTAGATATTACTCTAAGAAGGTAACAAAAATTATTATCACATTTTTATTTTAATTGTGTAATTTTAAAGTTGTAGTGTATCATGTAATCAACTTTAGAAACATAGTTTTACTTTATTTTAAATAAAATTATGATATTATTAATACCCAGATAAATTATAAATATATGGGTAAAAAGTATATATTAGCTTTAAT
>Ga0308017_1000485_pt1 | contig 12189 bp, 7 predicted proteins | sample Neamet280_FD_203145 | JGI IMG/M metagenome (GOLD analysis project Ga0308017, IMG submission 203145) | Marine microbial communities from water near the shore, Antarctic Ocean - #280 | ecosystem: Environmental > Aquatic > Marine > Unclassified | place: Southern Ocean | collected 2014-10-01
CAGGCCGCTCACGATCTTTGCCTGTCACCATGCTGTTACCGGTGAACCGGCAACACCCCAATTGGTGCGATCCGCCGTTGTGCTGGAAATGCTCCACAATGTGTCGCTGATCATCGATGACATTCTCGACGCCTCGCCCACAAGGCGGGGCAAGGCGACATTGCACGCCCGTTTTGGACAATTGCCTGCGCTGATGGCATCCGGGCATATCGTGGCCGAGGCCTATCGCATGGTCGCGGACGATCCACACGACATCACATTGTGTTCGGCCTTGCTGACGCGTCTTGGCATTGCGGAATGCATGCAATGGCGGCTGCGACGGCAGCCGCTCGGCATTGAAGATTGGCGCGACATTGCCGGGGAGGACACGGGGTCGATGTTTGAAACCTGTGCCTGTCTGGCGACGCGTGACGACAGCCTTCGCCGCTTTGGCGGGCTGCTTGGCACGCTCTATCATGGCTGCGACGATGTGGGAGATGTCCGGGGGCTGGCCTCGCTTGGCGGCGGTGGTGAAGAGGATCTGCGTGACGGTATTCTGACCTTGCCAGCCGCGATTGCGATCCGCGACCCTCACATCAGGGAAAGCTTCTGCAAGCCCTCGCCTTCGCCTGATGAGCTGGCCACCATTTCTGACGCCATGAAGGCAGCGCTGCCCGAGGCGGAGGCGGAGCTTGATCGCCTTGCCACCGAGGCAAGCTGGGAAGCGCAGGTTCACAGCAGCCATCCTGCGGTGCTGCTCGCGCTCGTGGCGCATACCCGGGGCTTGGCAGACCGTTAACGGACGGTCTGACTGGCGGGGAGGCTCGCTTCCGTTGGGCACTTTGGAGCGCCATGCGGGTCCTGGAACGTCTCCTCCCGTCTGATGGCCGCGCACAGGTATGCGCCAGGCACAAGGCATAGGCAGAGCGCGCGGCCCGACCTTCGCCATGGGCAAAGTCGGCGAGCGCCGCACGGTCGATCGCGCGCAGGCGATTGTAATGGCCTTCCACCCAGCCAGCCTTGTGGAAGTCGCGCAAGGCAGTGTTTGCAAGGTTGGGTTACGAACACGCCGTTCGCGCCGACCCGGCCATCGATCGGTTCGGGAGCGGCCGGATCGGGGCCGAGAGGTTCCGAGCTGTCGGGCGCTGCCGGCGCGCCCTAACTTGCAACGCAGGGCCCGAATGGGCGCCTGCTGCGCACAAATTTCGGTTTGAAAACATCAAAAACAGGAATAGCTTGATCACGTCACCCAGGGTGCCTGTGAATGAATGAAGCGACGTATTGTGATATCCTTTGCCAAATATCAGATGGCGTGGTCGTCTTCACAAAAGATGATCAGGTAAAGTTCGTAAATGATGCCTTCCTAAAGCTCACCGGATACGAAATATCTGATATAAACCATAAGGTTGTATCTGGCGGGCTTTTCATGGGTGGCAACCAAGGCGCCATGACGCGGGCTCATGCTGCGATCGCTTCCAGTTCCACATTTGCAGAAGAAGTCCTTGTCAGGCGCAGATCGGGGGAACCGCTCTGGTGCCAGGTGTCGATCAAGCCGCACTATAACGAAGATGGCTCACTTCGCCATTTCATCTCAATTTATCGAGATATCTCTGCTCAAAAGGCTGCTGAAGGTAAGGCAGCCGAGGTAGAGGGTAACCATCGCTTTGTCCTAGACAATGTCCTTGCAGGCGTTGTTGTGCATGGGCCCGACACCAAAATCCGCTTCATTAATCGCCTGGCTTCTGAAGTCCTGCGCATGAATGAAGACGAGCTCGACGGCGTGCCGACCTCAGATGCTCGCTGGATCGTCTTTCGCGAGGACGGCTCACCCATGCCGCTTGAGGAGTTTCCGGCAAACCAGGCGATCCGAAAGAAAGCGCCTGTCAAAGAAATTGTTCATGGCCTGAAGCTGCCTGATGACGACAAGATCTTATGGCTGGTGGCCAACGCTTTCCCCGTTCTCGACGAACAAGGCGAAGTCCTGGAAGTGCTGGTGAGCTTTACGGACATTACCCGCCTTGTTGAAACCGAGCGTGAAGCGCAGAGACTGCGCCAACGCTTTGAGTTGGCGGTCCGCGCTACACAGGATGCCGTTTTTGAATGGAACGTAAAAACCGGGCAATTTTGGGCAAACGATGCTTACAAAAAAATCTACGGGTACGATCCACCCGAGAGCATTAACCTCGATAATCTGGAGGGCAGCAGTGCTGTCCAGGCAGATCACGACAAGGTGCGCCAGACAACCTTGGACGCAATCAGTTCCGGCAAAGAGCGTTACACGCTGCAATACGAGTTTCGCCGGCCGAACGGCACGACCGGCCATGCGGCTGTTCGCGGGTTCATTGTGCGCAATGAGACCGGAGAAGCCGAGCGGATCATTGGAACAACCACCGACATCGGCCAATTGACCGAGGCCAACGCAGCTCTGGAGCAGTCAGAGGAGCGCTTCCGGATCATTGCTGATGCCACCAGCGATGTGCTGTGGGACTATGATTTTGAGACGGGCATCACCTGGACTGGCCAAGACTGGCCGGCAAAGTTGGGTGTCCAATACGATCAGAGGAATATTCAGAACTTCCAATGGATCGAGATGGTCAAGCCATCAGACCGCGCGCCGCTGATCAAATCATTCCAGAATGCAATCAAATCTGAGGCCAGCACCTGGGAGTTCGAGTTCAAGGCCCACAGCGTTGCGGGCGAGGCGATCGACCTTGCTGTGAAAGCCTCTATCCTGCGCAACCCTGACGGCAGGGCGTCGCGCATTCTGGGCAACATGCGCAATGTAACAAAGGAAAAGCGTAATCTTGAAGGTTACACCCGCGCGCGCGCGCTTGAAGCGGTTGGCCAGCTGACGGGCGGTGTGGCGCACGACTTCAACAACCTGCTGATGATCATTCTTGGCAATGCGGAGCTGCTTGAAACGACCGCGCTTGACGAGAGCCAAGCCGAGGCGGTGGCGATGATCCATCGTGCCTCAAGCAGTGCCGCAGACTTGACCGGGCGACTGCTTACTTTTTCCCGCCAGTCGCAGCTGCGTGCTGGACGTGTCGCGTTGACGAACTTGATTCCCAATACGGTCGCATTGCTGAGGACCGGCATCGCTGAGACGATCGCGATCCGCTGCGATTTGAAGCCGGGCATCTGGGAAGCCAACGTCGATGGAAACGCGCTTGAACAAGCCATCATCAACCTTGCTGTGAATGCGCGTGATGCGATGCCGGATGGCGGTGAGATTATCATCAGCGCAGAAAACCAAACGCTCTCGTGGAATACCAGGTCTAACCTGTTGGATCTGGAGCCTGGCGATTACGTTGTGGTCTCGGTGACCGATACGGGCCAAGGCATGCCACCTGAGGTGCTTGCAAGGGCCTTTGAGCCCTTTTTCACCACCAAGGATGTCGGAGAAGGCACAGGGCTTGGCCTGAGCACTGTCTTCGGCTTTGCAAAGCAATCGGGAGGATATGCCACAATCCAGAGCGAACCGGGTCATGGCACGACGGTCAGGATCTATTTGCCGCGCTTCGGGTCAGGCGAAGAACCAGAAGTTTCTTTGCCGAAGCCAGAGCATGGCGGAGAGCGGACAGGACAGCGAATCCTCGTGGTGGAGGACGAGCCCATGGTTCGCGCACATGTCGAAAAGCTTTTGGCAAAGCTCGGCTATGTCGTGACGGCCGCCGAAGATGCGCAAGAGGCTTTGTCTGTCTTGCATGATGACCAAGCCTTCGATCTGATCTTCACCGATGTGATCATGCCAGGCGGGATGACTGGCCCACAGCTTGGTCAGGCGGCGTTGCGGCTCGCACCGCATATCAAGTTGCTTTACACCTCCGGCTATCCCGCCACCGCATTCGAGAGCCTTGGCTTGGATGATCTCAGCAACGTGAATTTTCTGGCAAAGCCATACCGGTCTGAGCAATTGCAGCAAAAGCTTGCGACCATTCTGAACGCGTAAATGCCCGGCAGCCGGTGTTGGGGAACCGCCACCGGGCATCATTCGCAAGGCTGCCTGGGCCAGCGCAATCCCCTGCCGGCCACCTTGGGATAACCCCACGAAGGATAGCGACTGTCGCCGATATCACGGCCAACGGGCGCTATCCTCGCCAGCCCACAGAAAGGAAGAAGTTGCGCGGCATGCCGGGGTCAAACCCGCCGCCTGCACCCGGCCGCACCCGTCCCGCGTAGCGTTCATCAAGGATGTTGTTCACCCCCGCGCCGACACTGAAGCCGCCGCCCAGCGGCCATTCGACCGAGGCATCAAGCACCTCGTAACCCGGCAAGAAGAAATCGGCCGCGTTGTTATCCGCGCCCTGCTGATCGCCCACCGATGTGAAGATCAGCGCTGCCCGCGCGCCGTTTGCGCCGATGTAGGAAAGGATCGAGCGCAGCATGTGGCCGGGCGCATATTGCGGGGTGAAGCCTTGCGCGACGCCGCTGGTGAAGGTCGCATCGAGCAATTGCAGGTTGGTAGAGAGGCGCAGGGTGTTCTGCGATTGGGCAAGGCCCTGCGGGCCGATCAGGTCAAGCCTCGCGGCCAGATCCAGCCCCTGATTGCGCATCGAGCCGACATTCTGGCGCCGCGCGCCGCCAGCGCCTACGGCTCCGAAGGGCGCGCTTGCTGGCAGCGGCCCACCCAAGAAGCCGACCTGATCCTCCAGCGTTACCCTGAACAGGCTCGCATCGATCCGCAGGGGTGGGACAGGTTCGGCCTGCACGCCCGCCTCGATCGTGAAGGCATAGGACGAGGCAAATTCATCGGCCACGTCGATCCCCGCCTGGAAAGTGACACCGTCATTGTAGAGCAACGGCTTGAACCCGCGGCTGGCATTGGCCACAAAACGCAGGGTCTCTGAGGCATCCCAGGTTACGCCTAGACCGAACAGCGGCACGGTCTCGACATTGCGGCGATTGCCGAGCACTCCGTTCTGCCCGCCGGGCCCGCCTCCGGTAACACTGCCTACGGCAAGATCGAGCGTCTCGACCACATCTTGCCGCAGCCGTTCGAGGCGGAAGCCGGGGACGATCTGGAGATCGCCGAAGGTCAGCTTGACCTCGCCGAACAGCGCGACCGCATCGCCGCTGCGCCGGGCGCGGGCAAGGGCGCCGCCAAGGCCGACAAAATCATTATTGCTCGACCCCTTGTCGACAAACACCGGCGCATCCGAGGTGTGGCCGAACACACCAAGGGTGAAGCTGTGTTGCGCGGTGGCGCCAAAATCGCGGCGCACGCGGATATCGAGGCCCGCGGTGTCGAAAGCCTGTAACTGGCGGATCAGCACGTTGGCCTCGGGCGTCACCTGTCCGAAACCACCGCCCGCCTGCCGCCAGCTTTCACGTTCGAAGCGGCTGTAGAATGCGCGCGCGGTCACCTGTGTCAGGTCACCAACTTGCCAATCGACCGATAGCGTCGGGGCAAGGCGTTCAATCCGCAGGCGATCAAACCGCGTGGTCCCACCCCGCCGATCCGTCAGATACTGGTCGCGGGCCAAGCCGCCCGGCTCGCCGAAGTGCCCGCGGTAGTAGTCGAGCGCGAGGCTGATCGTGATGTCATCGCCCAGAATGTGCCCGCGTAGCTGGCCGGTGAGTTGATCGTGATCGCTGTTGTCCCGGCGCGGCCCATCGCCTTGCGCGAACTGGATGAAGCCATCGGCCGCAAAGCGCCCGTCCGAAACGCTCGCTCCACCAAGGATCTGTCCCGCATTCCAGCTGCCAAGCGTGGCACGCACCAAGCCTTCAGCGCCCGCCTCGCGGCGTGGTCCGCGCATCACATAATTGAGCGCGCCGCCCGGCTGCGGGCCATAGAGGAGGCCCGATGCCCCGCGGATGAACTCAACCCGCTCGACCAGCTCCAGCGGGGGGATGAAATAGGCCGCCGGATAGGAATACATGTCGGGCACCGCGGGTATCGCGTCCTGCAAGGTCAGCAGGTTCCAGCTTTCGTGCGGCTCACCCAGCCCGCGATAGGACAGCGAGGCCCACGAGCCATTGGAGACTTCCGAGACGACGATGCCCGGGATGTCGGCCATCGCAACGCGCAGATTGCGCCCTGCAACGGGGGGCAGATTTCCGAGCTGGACAACATCGCCAAGCTTGCCCGCGAAGATCAGCGTGCCCGATTGATCCGGCAGGCGTTCGCCATCCCGCTTGGCTGTGACGATGATCGACGAGGGCGCCGTGGCGCGCTGGGCACGGTCTTCCGCGGTCTCGCTGTCCGTGGTCGCGGTGGTAACCGCGGTATCAAGCGCAAGCGCGGGGAGAGCAGTGGTGCACAGCAAGGCGGCCGCCAGCGAACGGGCGGCCATACTGAGGGGCAAACGCATGAAGACTCCGAAGAAAAAGGGGGTGTGGGCGCTTTGCTGCTATTGCGAATGATAGTCAATAATGAAAATCTTGCGTGCCGCCGTCTTGATCACCGACGCCTGCGCGGTCGGTCACAATCCTTCAGCCAAGCTTCCCGCACCTCCCACAGCGCCCTCCCGATGGCTGGCCTTTGCGGGGCAGGAGATCATCCTTGGCTTGCCCTGTAGCCGGTATCAAGCCGCAGCGGCCCTGCTCAGCGCGGCCGGGCCAGCAGCATCGTCCACGGCAGGGGTGAGCGCACCGCGCGCACATCGAAATACTCGCTGACAAGGCGGATAAAGGCGCTGCGTGACCAGTGCTGGAGATGGCCCGGCGTATTCCCGAAATCGCTGAGATACTTGCCGCGCGCGCAATTGAGCACGCGCCAGATCGGTTCACGCGGCACGCTGAGCAGGATATGCTGCATCTTCTGGGCTGCAAGCCGTTCGAGCCCGAGGCGCGGATCGGGCAGATGTTCGAGCACTTCGCAGCACACCACCAGATCGGCGGCAATTTCGCCATCGGCCAGATCGTAGATGCTGCGCACCGCGAAGCGCGCGCCGTGGCCGCTGGCAAGGCTGCGCGCATTGGCTTCGGCAACGGCGTCTTCCTCGAGATCGCAGCCGCGCACCTCCCACCCCCGGCGCAGCAGCCGCAGCGACAATTCGCCTTCGCCGCAGCCGACTTCGAAAGCGCTCTTCGCGCCGGTTTGCGCCGACAGCGTATCGAAGGCGCCGAAGAAGCCGTTCATCAGCGCGCGCGCAATCGGATTACCCGTCGCGTATTTGTCGTAATGATTGCCCGAGACGTTGCCATAATCGGACAGCGTCTGCATCTCGTCAGCCATAGGGGGGTGCCTGCTCGGTTGAAGCCCGGCGCGCAGCCTTTGGGAATGCGGCCCGTCCTGTCAAGCACAGCGCGCGGGCTCAGGAGTCGGGAGACCCGCGCGGCACTGCTGGCCGAAAAGCGCTGGACACGGCCCATGCCTTGACGCATGGCCCGCGCCGTGCGGAGAGGGGCCTGTGCGCTTTAAAGGCGGCGAACCGCCGCTTATGCAGGCGCGGGGCAGGCAAGAGGCGACGTGCGGCCACAGGCGCGGCGTTGCGCATATCTGATATTCCCGAGCGGGCACCTGATCTGATGAGCGAACCCCGGCAGACCTTCTTTCACACCACCCCGAGCGCTCTGGTCGCGCGGCTGATGGGCCCGCATGGTACGCGGTTCGGGCTGCTGCTGCTGTTGGGGGCCACCGGGCTCACCTGCCTCGTTTTTCTTGCCAATGCCTTCGTGCTCGATGGCGCTGCCTATGCCATTCAGGATGATGCCCGCCAGTTTCTGGCTTGGACCGCGCGGCTGGCTGATCCTGCGGCGCTGCGCGGCGATCTCATCGCGGATTACTGGCACTCGGTGACCCCGCGCGGCTTGCGCGCGCTTTACGGGGCCTTTGCGGCTATCGGGATCTCGCCGCTGGTGCTGGCGCGATTGATCCCCGTCGTGCTGCTGGGGGTTTCGGCCTTTGCGACCTGGCGCGCGGCGCTGATGCTGACCGGCGGGCGCGCGCTCGCCGCGCTTGTCATGGCCGGGTTCACCATGGCGCTGCTGGTGCATGAAGACAGCATTTTCACCGCCACGGCCCGCGCCTTCTCGCCGCCACTGTTCCTGCTGTTTCTCGATGGCCTGCTGCGCGACAAGCGCTGGCAGATGATTGCGAGCCTTGGTGTGCTCGCCGCGATCTACCCCACCACGGCGCTGGTGGGCCTCACCATGCTGGGCCTGTCCTACCTGCGGCGGCGGCTGCCCTTGCCGGTGGAACTGACCCGCCAGTCGATCACCACCATGCTCGCCGCGACGCTCGCTGTCGGCGCGCCGATTGCGCTGGTGCCGGGCGAGGTGAGCCGATGGGAGCCGGTGATCTCGATTGCCGATGCGCTCACCATGCCCAATCTCGGCACGCCGGGCGGACGCAGCTCGATTGTCCCGATGGAGGGTTCGGCAGCCTGGCTGTGTTCGGCGCGGGTGGGCGTCCTGCCGGAAATCTTCCCTTGCTGGGCAAGCCGCTGGGCCACGCTTGTCAATCTGCTGCTGCTTACCCCGCTGCTGTTCCTCGGCCTGCGCGCGGCGATCCACTCCGCGCCCGGCGGCACACGCGCGCCCGATATTGTCTATCTCTGGGCGCTTGTCGCCGGGGTGGCATGGTGGGGCGTGGCGACGCTCCTTGCCTTCAAGTTGCATCTGCCCGCGCGCTATCCACAGCGGGTGCTGAGCATTCTTGAATTCATGGCGATCGGCCAGATCATCGGCCTATGGCTTGATCAGCGGCTGCGCGCGCCCGGCGGTGCCGGGCCGGTGCGCTTTGTCCTGCCGGGGCTGCTGGCGCTGTTCGCGGTGTCTTTCGCCACGCCCACGCCGGGCATGCGCCGCCCGCTTGATCCGGGCGCGATCGACTGGCTGATCGCGGCGCCGCGCGATCTGCGCGTGGGCGGGCTGAGCAGCGATCTCGACTTCGTGCCTGCGGTGACGGGGCGGGCCACGCATGTGACTGTTGAACACGCGATCCCCTATCACCTCACCTATTTCAACGAGATCAACCGCCGCCTCAAGGCGACAATCGCGGCGGCCACCACCCCCGATGCCGTCGCGCTGGCCGCCTTCGTGCGCGCGGAAGGCCTTGATGTGATGCTGGTTGATCGCGCCTTTCTCGAAGCGGGCACGGTGCCGGAAGATTATGCCGGTGTGGTGCTGGCCGAAGTCACCGCGGGCGAGGCAGCGCTGGCGCGCGGGCCCTCGGCCTTGCAGCGCGCAGCCGCGACTTGCGCGCTCTATCGCGGGCCGCAAGTCTGGGTGATTGATGCCAAGTGTCTTGCGGTGCAGCCACCGCCCGCCTAGGGCCTTGGCAATGACTGACAATTCGACCGATCACGATCTCAAGGCCCGCAAGTTCTACCGCGCGGGTGAAGAATCTCGCTTCGCCGAGCAGGCGCCCGAACGCACCCCGCAGACTGCGCACCCCGCGTACAAGCTGGCGTTCCGCGACACGGATTTCCTGCTGCGCGATGAACTGCGACCGATCCGCTTCCAGCTGGAATTGCTCAAGCCGGAAATGCTGCTGGATGAAGCGCGCGTCGGCTCGACGCTGGTGATCTACGGCTCGGCGCGCATTCCCAGCCCGGCCAAGGCGGAAGCCTTGCTGGCCGCTGCGAAAGACAAGAGCGCGCACGAGCAGAAAGTGGCCGAACGGCTCGCCGGAAAGGCGAAGTATTACGAGGAAGCCTATCGGCTTGCCCGGATGGTGAGCGAAAAGGCGATCATCGAGGATGGCAAGCGGCAGTTCGTTGTCACCACCGGCGGCGGGCCGTCGATCATGGAAGCGGGCAATCACGGCGCGAGCGATGCCGGCAGCGAGAGCATCGGGCTCAATATTGTCCTGCCGCACGAACAGGCGCCCAATTCCTATGTGACGCCCTATCTCAGCTTCCAGTTCCATTACTTCGCGCTGCGCAAGATGCACTTCCTGCTGCGCGCGCGGGCCGTGGCGGTGTTCCCCGGCGGCTTTGGCACCTTCGATGAATTCTTCGAATTGCTGACCTTGATCCAGACGGGCAAGATGAAGCCGATCCCGATCCTGCTGTTCGGGCGTGATTTCTGGACGCGGGTGATTGATTTCGAAGCGCTCGCCGAGGAAGGGACGATCAACCAGTCCGATCTCGACCTGTTCCACTGGTGCGAGACCGCCGAAGAGGCCTGGGATCATATCGCGGCATTTTACGAGCTGAAGGATTAGGTTGCTGTCTGGCTATCGCCAGATAGCCCGGAGCGAATCAATCCATTTTCCTCACCGCCTGATGCCCCAGCGGGCCATTGCCCGCGCCAAAGCCGGGGGCGGCGCGGATCGCCTCGAGCACAAATTGCCGGCCGAGCCGCACCGCATGTTCGAGCGGCAGGCCGTGGCCGAGCAGTGTCGCAATCGCCGATGACAGCGTGCAGCCGGTGCCGTGGGTGTGCGGGGTATCGATCCGCGCGTGATCGAATTGCACCGCGCGCTCGCCCTCGCCAAGATGGCCAGGCATGAACAGCACATCGATGACGCGCGCATCGGCCGTGTGCCCCCCTTTGGCGAGCACCGCCGCACCGGTGAGCCGCGCGAGTTCTTCGGCGGCTTCGCCCATCTGCCCGGAATCCTCGATCGTCCGGCCGAGCAAATGGCCGAGTTCAGGCAGATTGGGGGTGATCAGCGTGGCGCGCGGGAACAGCACCTCGCGCATCGCGGCAATCGCATCGGGGGCAATCAGCGCCGCGCCCGAGGTGGCGATCATCACCGGATCAAGCACGATGGGTGCGCTCACCCCTTCGAGCGCGCGGGCGGTGTGCGTGATGATATCAGCATCATGCAGCATCCCGAGCTTGATCGCATCCACGCCGATGTCATCAAGGCAGGCGGTGATCTGCTGGGCGACGACTTCGCCCGCGAGCGGCGCGATGGCGGTGACGCCGCAGGTGTTCTGCGCGGTGACAGCGGTGATCGCGCTCATCGCATAGCCGCCGAGCATGGTGATGGTCTTGATATCGGCCTGAATCCCCGCGCCGCCCGAGCTGTCGGAGCCGGCGATGCTGAGGATTCGGGGCGGGGTGCGCGCCGGGTTGGATGGGGGCGTTTTGCTGGTCATGGCGAGCCCCATAGCAAGAGCGCAGGCGCACGGGGATGGTTTTTGCAGGTCGCCGCGAGATGGCAGCTTTTGGGAGGGGTGTGGGAGGGGCGCTTATCGCGGGAAATGGGTGGATTTACGACATATGATCATAGCGGCTGATACATTACGTAAGCATCGACATATGCCCCGCTGGGAAGCCGGAACGCACCAGGTAATGTTCCCACGATTGCGAAGCCAAGGGATTGCCAGAGGCGGACTGCCCGTTCGTTCGTGCTCACGACGAAATTGAACTGCATGGCCTTGAATTCCCGATGTCGAGCATGCTCCATCGAATGCTCGCACATCCTGCGCGCCACGCCGCGACCGATGGCAACGGAACTCGTGATGTATCCGCAATTACAAACATGGCTTCCACCCCCTGCCTGATTGGGCCTCACGTAATAGGTCCCGAGTACCGACCCATCCGTATCGAGTGCGACGAAGGTTTCTTTATCGCCTCCCATCCAGTAGGCGAGCGCGTCATCCTCACCTAGATCGGGATCTATCGCATAGCTCGTGCCCGCCTGGAACACAGGCAAGATTATATCGGCTATGGCCGGAGCATCGGTGGTCGAGGCTTTTCGAATCAACATCTTAGGGCGATTTAACTTTCTTTCCGAATGGCGGCAAAAGGGGTGCTTTCAGAATTTCCGCTTTCGGCAAGAAACCCGCTGAAGTTGCCCGGCAGGTATCGGGATCGCGCTTAGTCGCCTCCCATGGCCGGGGGGGGGTGGGAAGCGGACAACCACCAAAGCGGCATATTGCGATGGTGGAAAATGGACGCAAAAGGGTCAGTTCTTGCTTTGATCAGCGACTTCCTGTTGCCGCCATAGATACCGATCCCCGATCATTACGCCGCCGGTCACTGAGACAGCCAAGATGACGCTTCCTGCAAAATCAATGTTGCCGCTCATGAGCCAGCGCGCTGCGATCGCGCAACCCCAACACCAAATCAACAGCAAGCCAATCTTTAGAGTCTGATTCAAAACTATCTCGTGTAATTTCATGCTCTTGCGATACGGCGTGTGAAGAGCTGGATTGATGCGATGAACAGCCAGGCGGTTGCTGAGGCGATGGTTTGTTCGAAGTCCTTGGCGAGACGTCGGTTGCGGCTGAGCCATGCGAAGGTTCGTTCCACCACCCAGCGGAGCGACAGCACCTCGAAGCCTTACGCGGCGTCGGACCGCTT
>Ga0308017_1000486_pt1 | contig 12188 bp, 10 predicted proteins | sample Neamet280_FD_203145 | JGI IMG/M metagenome (GOLD analysis project Ga0308017, IMG submission 203145) | Marine microbial communities from water near the shore, Antarctic Ocean - #280 | ecosystem: Environmental > Aquatic > Marine > Unclassified | place: Southern Ocean | collected 2014-10-01
CGGCCCGAGCAGGTGCAGGCGCTGCTCGATTTGGATTGCGACCACTGCCAAGGCTTTTTGTACGCGCGCCCGATGCCCGCCGACGCGCTGCAGGACTGGCTGCAGCAGCGATCCGCCGAGCCGTCACGCCCGGCAGCGGCGTGACCCGGCGCTCATTGAATCGCGTCGGCCCAGGCCTGCAAATCCGACGGCTTGACCTGCCCCAGCTTGCGCTGCACCACCCGGCCGCTGCGATCGAGCACCACGGTAAACGGCAGCGCCCCTGTGGTGTTGCCCAGCGACCGCGCGAGTTCCGTGCCACCCAAGCCCGCCAGCCCGATGGGGAACGACAACGGCTGGCGCTGCAGAAACTGGCGCACCGCGCTGGGCTGGTCGATGGCCAGCGCCAGCACCTGCCAGCCCTGGGCCTGCCGCTCGCGGTAGAAGCGCTCCAGTAACGGCAGTTCCTCGACACACGGCGGGCACCAGGTGCCCCAAAAATTAACCAGCAGCGCCCGGCCGCGAAAGGCCTGCGCTTGGATCTCGCCGCCGTCGGGCGCATCCCAGCGCAGCGCCCAAAACGCCTGCTCGGCCCCGGCGGCGGGATCGGTCGGCGCCAGCCGCCACCACGACAGCGCGCCGCCAGCGGCCGCCGCCGCGGCCGCCACGGCGGCGATCGTCACGGTCCGTCGTTGCATGTCTCGCATCCTTTCGCCGCGTCGGATTCGGCCGCCGCGAGCAAGTTTCGCAGTTCGGCACGCGTGCCGCGCGGTACCCGCCCCAGCGCGTCGGGCAGGCGCGCGCCGCGCTGGGCCTGCGCATCGTTGACCCACAGGTGCAGGCCGACAGCCTCGCCCAGTCCATCGCAGCGCACGGTCAGGCTCAGCACACTCGTCTCCTTGCCTTGCAAACCCGGCGCGCAGCGCGCGTCGTAATCCAGCCCCGCGTTGATGAGTGCGATCTCCACCGCCTTCGGGTCGTCGCTGAAGAGCTGCAGGTGAATGTCAGACAGGCGCGTTGCCGTGCCGTGCCAGACCGCACCCCCCAGCAAGGGCTCGAACGCCGCCAGCCGCTCCATCCAGGCGAGCGCCGTCTCGCGCAAGGCGCGCAACTCGGCGGGCTGCGTGTCGGCGTGAAAGATCGCCAAGTGCTCGCGCACCGCGGCATCGATCAGTGCCGGCCCGGGCGGCGGCGTACGGGCGGGCAGGCGCAACTGGGTCAGCGCGCGCTGCAGCGCCCGGCGCGCCTCCAGCCCCTCGTCCACCATCAAGGCGGCAGCGACCGCCGCCCATTCCCGCTGCACGTCGTCATCCATACCCGCATTGTCCGCCATCGGCGCGAGACCCCAGGCGCGGCCGCGATAATGCCGGAATGCACATCCACATTTTGGGTATTGGTGGCACCTTCATGGGCGGGCTGGCGGCGCTGGCGCGCGAAGCGGGCCACCGGGTGACCGGCTGCGACGCCGGCGTTTATCCGCCCATGAGCGATCAACTGCGCGCCTTGGGCATCGACCTGATCGAAGGCTATGGCGCCGATCAGTTGGCGCTGCGGCCCGACCTGTACGTGGTGGGCAATGTGGTCAGCCGCGCCCGGCTGGCCGACGGCTCGCCGAAGTTTCCGTTGATGGAGGCGATTCTGGACGCCGGGGCGCGCTACACCAGTGGCCCCCAGTGGCTGGGCGAGCACGTGCTGCACGGCCGCCACGTGCTGGCGGTCGCTGGCACGCACGGCAAGACGACGACCACCGCGATGCTGGCGTGGATCCTGGCGCACGCCGGGCGCGAGCCGGGCTTTCTGGTCGGGGGCGTGCCGCACGATTTTGGCGTCTCGGCCCGCTTGGGGCGGCTGCCGACACCCGACGAACGCACGCCGTTCGTGATCGAGGCCGACGAGTACGACACCGCATTTTTCGACAAGCGCAGCAAGTTCGTGCACTACCGGCCGCGCACGGCGGTGCTCAACAACCTGGAATTCGACCACGCCGACATCTTCGACGATTTGGCGGCCATCGAGCGGCAGTTTCACCACCTGCTGCGCACCGTGCCCGCCAGCGGCCGCGTGATCGCCAACGGGTTGGAGGAGAGCCTGACCCGCGTGCTGCACCAAGGATGTTGGAGCGAGCTGCGCACCTTCGGCGCCACCGACAGCGATTACACGGCCGAGGGCGAGCCGCAGGATTTCACGGTGCTGCGCCGCGGGCAGCCGGTGGCGCGGGTGCGCTGGTCGCTGGCCGGGGTGCACAACCAGCTCAACGCGCTGGCCGCCATCGCGGCCGCCGAGCACGTGGGCGTCGATCCGGCGCAGGCGGCCGAGGCCCTGGCAGCGTTTCAAGGCGTGCGGCGGCGGCTGGAGGTGCGCGGGCGCGTGGCCCTGCCCGGTGGCGAGGTGACGGTGTACGACGACTTCGCCCACCACCCGACGGCGATACGCACCACGATCGACGGCTTGCGCCGACGCCTGCAGCGCGAGGGGCGTGCGCACGAGCGGATTCTTGCCATTTTCGAGCCGCGCTCCAATACCATGAAGCTGGGCACGATGAAAGCCCAGCTACCGTGGGCGCTGGCGGGGGCCGAGCGGGCGTTTTGCCACGCCGGCGGGCTGGACTGGGACGCGGCCGCCGCGCTGGCCCCACTGGGCGAGCGGGCCAAGGTGGCGCCCGACATCGATACCCTGGTCACGCAGGTGCTGGCCACCGTGCAGCCGGGCGACCACCTGTTGTGCATGAGCAACGGCAGCTTCGGCGGCGTGCACGAGCGGCTGTTGGCAGCGCTGCGCGCGCGCGCTGGCGCTCAGTAGCCCACGGTCATCGCCGGCACGTCCACCTTGACGACGGGCTTGCCGAGCAGGCTGCTGGCGGCGCGCGCGTACACCATGGCCCAGGGCCGGTGGGCCGGGTCGGCAAAGCGCTCCTCGCCCACGGTCTGGGCGATGGCCAGTACCTTGTCGGCCGTCAGCACCTTGCCGCTCAGGCGCAGCGGCTCGCAGCCCAGCTCGATGAATTGCTGATCGAGCCACTGCCGCGCCAGCTCGTGCGGCATGGGCTGCACCTCGTCGAGGTCGAACGTGTACTCCCGATCGGGGCCGAAGTGAACGATGACGTGGTTGCGCATGGCAGGGCTTTGCGGGGTGGGACGATGGGTGCCTATCCTACCCGAGACCCGTCGGCCGCGTGCCCCACTCTGCTCATGCCCGCTTGGCCTTGCGCGAGCGCCGCTGCGCCACGGCGTCGGCGAGCATCTGCAGCACCTGAACCGAGGTGTCCCAGTCGATGCAGGCGTCGGTGATGCTGCGGCCGTATTCCAGCGTGGCCGGGTCGTCCTTGCCGGGCGTGAATTTCTGCGCCCCAGCCCGCAAGTGGCTCTCGACCATGATGCCAAAGATGCGGTCCGACCCCGCCGCGATCTGACCAGCGATGTCGCGCGCCACGTCCACCTGGCGCTCGTGCTGTTTTTGGCTGTTGCCGTGGCTGCAGTCGACCATCACGCGCGCGGGCAGTTTGGCCTCTTGCAATTGCTGGCAGGCGATGGCCACGCTGTCGGCGTCGTAGTTGGGCAGCTTGCCGCCGCGCAAGATGACGTGGCAATCGGTATTGCCCTTGGTGCGTACGATGGCGACCTGGCCATTTTTGTGCACCGACAGGAAATGGTGCGGCCGGCTAGCGGCCTGAATGGCGTCGGTGGCGATGCGGATGTTGCCGTCGGTGCCATTCTTGAAACCGATGGGCGCGCTCAGCCCCGAGGCCAGCTCACGGTGCACCTGGCTCTCGGTGGTACGGGCGCCGATCGCACCCCAGGCAATCAGGTCGGCGATGTACTGCGGGCTGATGACGTCGAGAAATTCGCTCGCCGCCGGCAGCCCCAGCCGATTGATGTCGATGAGGAGCTGGCGCGCGATACGCAGGCCTTCATCGATGCGAAAACTCTCGTCCAGGTAGGGATCGTTGATCAGCCCTTTCCAGCCCACCGTGGTGCGTGGCTTTTCGAAATACACGCGCATCACCACCTCCAGCGTGTCGGCGTGCTGATCGCGCAGCGCCTTCAGACGCCGGGCGTAGTCCATGGCCGCGGCCGGGTCATGGATGGAGCACGGCCCGATGATGACGAGCAGCCGGTCATCCTTGCCGTGCAGGATTTGGTGGATGGCGCGGCGCGTGTGGGTGATGAGCTTTTCGATCGCGGTACCGCGAATCGGAAAGAAGCGAATCAGATGCTCGGGCGGCGGCAGCACGGTGATGTCCTCGATGCGTTGGTCGTCGGTCTGACTGGTGCGGTCGGCCGGGTGCGGATACCACGCATCGGTGCTGCTGGCTTTGCTGGGGCTCGGGCTCATGGGTCGCTCCTTGGAGAGGGTGGGAGATGAAGTCAAAAAAAAAACCGCCGGTGGGGACCGACGGTTTCGAGTTCAGTGGGCTGTTACAGGGCGCTTTCAGACCTCTCTGCCGTCGGTGACGCGTGAGAACCAAAAGGTGCCGAAGTAAAAGCCGCGCAGTTGCATAGGCCTGACTGTAGCACAGCCTGCATGACACGATGCTGACAACCCGCACGCACCGCGCCGTTGTCGTGCGGGTGCAACGCTCGGGCGCGCTGCGACGGTGGCCATCAGGCCGTCCCCCCCACGGTCAGCCCGTCCAGGCGCAGGGTCGGCTGCCCAACGCCCACGGGCACGCTCTGGCCCTCTTTGCCGCAGGTGCCGATGCCGCTGTCGAGCGCGAGGTCACGGCCGATCAGGACCACGCGCTTGAGCGCTTCCGGCCCGCTGCCGATGAGGGTCGCGCCCTTGACCGGATAGACGGGGCGGCCGTTTTCCACCCACCACGCGCTGCTGGCCGAAAAGACGAACTTGCCACTGGTGATATCGACCTGTCCGCCGCCGAACTGGGTGGCGTACAGACCGCGGCGCACACTGGCGATGATTTCCTGCGGGTCGTGCTCGCCCGCCAGCATGTAGGTGTTGGTCATGCGCGGCATGGGCAAGTGGGCATAGCTCTCGCGCCGACCGTTGCCGGTGGGGGCCACCCCCATCAGGCGGGCGTTGAGCCGGTCCTGCAAGTAGCCGCGCAAGACACCGTCCTCGATGAGCACGTTGCGCTGGCTGGCGTTGCCCTCGTCGTCCATGTTGAGCGAGCCGCGTCGGCCCTCGAGGGTGCCGTCGTCGAGCACGGTCACACCCTTGGCCGCGACGCGCTCGCCGATGCGACCGGCAAACGCGCTGGAACCTTTGCGATTGAAATCCCCCTCCAGCCCGTGGCCCACGGCCTCGTGCAGCAGCACGCCAGGCCACCCGGGGCCCAACACCACGGTCATCTCGCCCGCCGGGGCGGGGCGCGACTCCAAGTTGGTCAGCGCGGCCTGCACCGCCTCGTCCACGTAGCGCGCCAGCAGCGCGTCGTCGAAGCGGTCGAGCCCAAAGCGACCGCCGCCGCCCGAGGTGCCGACCTCGCGCCGCTCGCCTTGCTGGGCGATCACGGTCAGCGACAGCCGCACCAGGGGGCGCACATCGGCCGCCAGCACACCATCGGCGCGCGCCACCAGCACCACGTCGTACTCCGCTGCCAGCCCGGCCATCACCTGCACGATACGCGGGTCGCGCGCGCGCGCCATCTGCTCGACGCGTTCGAGCAGCGCCACTTTGGCGGCGCTCTCCAGCGTGGCGATGGGGTCGTGCGCCCCGTAGAGCTGGCGCGACGGCGCCACCGAAGGGCGCGTCCGGCGCCGCCCGACGCGCGCACGCTGTGCCCCGCCCTGGCGGCCGATGGCGCGCACACTCTCGGCCGCCTCGCGCAGCGCGGCCCACGACAAGTCGTCGGAGTAGGCAAATGCCGTCTTGTCGCCGCTGACGGCGCGCACGCCGACCCCCTGGTCGATACTGAACGACCCGGTCTTGACGATGCCCTCCTCCAGGCTCCAGCCCTCGCTGCGCGTGTACTGGAAGTACAGGTCGGCGTCATCGACACCGGGCGCCATGATGGCCGACAGCGCGCGGCGCAGATGGGTTTCGTCCAAGCCATAAGGCTCGAGCAACAAAGCGCGCGCCGTGGCCAGGCGCGCTAGGGTGGGTTCGACGGCGATCATGACGGCATTGTAGGCAGCCCCGTCCGACCGTGCACGGGGACACTCCCTCAAGTGGGAATCAGGCGCTTGTGGCGGCCCACCGACAGCATCATGCCAAGGCTGGCTCCCAGCGTGACCATGGCGGTGCCACCGTAGCTCAAAAACGGCAGCGGCACGCCCACCACGGGCAAGATGCCGCTGACCATGCCCATATTGACAAACGCGTAGACCGCCGGCACCAATATCAGCGCTCCCGCCAGCAGGCGCCCAAACAAGGTGGACGCCTCGGCCGCCAGCATCAGCCCGCGCGCGATGAAATAGGTGTACGCCGCCAGCAATATCAGCACCCCGACGAAGCCAAACTCCTCGGCAAACGCCGCGAAGATGAAATCCGTGCTGCGCTCGGGCACGAAGTCCAGGTGCGTCTGCGTCCCCTGCATGAAACCTTTTCCCCACAGGCCGCCCGAGCCAATGGCGATGAGGCCCTGCAGGATGTGAAACCCCTTACCGAGCGGGTCGCGGGTCGGATCCAGCAGCGTGCACACGCGCTGGCGCTGGTATTCGTGCAGCACCACCCAATCGACCCCCGGCGCGCACCACTGGGGCTCCATCACGATCAGCGTGACGATGCCCACGGCCCCCAGCAGCAGCGGCGGCACGATCAGCTTCCAACTCAGCCCGGCCAGATAAATGACGAACAAGCCCGAGGCCGCCACCAACAGCGCCGTGCCCAAATCGGGCTGCTTGAGGATGAGCGCGACGGGCACGGCCAACAAGCCCAGCGCCACCGCGAATTCGCGCGCCTGCAGCCGCCCCTCGCGGCGCTGGAACCACCACGCCAGCATCAGTGGCATCGCGATCTTCATGATCTCGCTGGGCTGGATGGTGATGACGCCCAAGTCGAGCCAGCGCTGCGCCCCCTTGCGCGTGACGCCAAACAGTTCCACGGCCACCAGCAGGACGACACCGGCGGCGTAGGTGGGCACCGCCAGCGCCTGCAGCCGCTGCGGCGGTATCTGCGCGACCGCAAACATGACCACGGCCGCGATGAGCAGGTTGCGCAGGTGGTCGGCGTAGCGCCCGGGGATGTCGTACGCCACCGACCACATCACCCCCTGGCCGATGAGCGCCAGCAGCGCCACGGCGAGTAAAAACCGCCCATCAAAGCCGCGCACCAGCGGCGCCAGACGCGACAGCAGCGGGGGTTTTTGCAGGACGACAGCCATGGGGCATGGATTATGCTGCGCGCCATGGCATCCGCACCAACGCCCCGTCCATCGCTGCCGGCGCTCGCGCCCGTGAGCCATTTGCTGTACTTGCACGGCTTTCGCTCGTCGCCGCGCTCGACCAAGGCGCGCATGGTCGCCGAGCGCGTCGCGCGCGACCACCCGCGCGTGACCTGGTGCTGCCCCCAGTTGCCGCCGTCGCCCGCGGCGGCCTGGGCTTTGATCGAGCGCAGCGTGGCAGACTGGCCCCGGGGCGCGATGGGTGTCATCGGCTCCTCGCTGGGCGGCTTTTACGCCACCCGGCTGGCGGCACTGACCGGCTGCCGCGCGGTGCTGCTCAACCCGGCGGTGGACCCGGCGCGTGACCTGGCTCGGCACATCGGCGAGCACACCGCGTGGCACGACCCACAGGAGCGCTTTTTCTTTCGCCCCGAATACGTGCAGGAGCTGCGCGCGCTGGCAGTGGGTGCCCTGCCCGAGCCGGCGCGCGTGCTGCTGGTGGCCGCCACCGGGGACGAGGTCTTGGACTGGCGCGAGATGGTGGCGCGCTACCCCGGCAGCCCGCAGCGCATCGTGCCCGGCAGCGATCACGCGCTGTCGGACTTCGCGGCGCACCTGGACGCGGTGCTGGCGCACCTGCATCTGATTTGAGACCGCATGGCCAAGGACAAAACCACCTACATTTGCAGCGAATGCGGCGGCAGCAGCCCGCGCTGGCTGGGCAAGTGCCCGCACTGCGGCGCCTGGAATACGCTGGTAGAGGCGCTGGCCGAGCCGGCCCCGGGCAGGCACCGCCTCAGCGCCCTACGCCAGGGGCTGGCCAGCACCGGCACGCTGACGCGGCTGGGCGACATCGAGGCCGCCGACGTGGAGCGCACGCCCACCGGCTTGCCTGAGCTCGACCGGGTGCTGGGCGGCGGCATCGTCGCCGGCGCGGTGGTGCTCATCGGCGGCGACCCCGGCATCGGCAAATCCACGCTGCTGTTGCAGGCGCTGGATGCGCTGCAACGTGCGGGGCTGCCCACGCTGTATGTGACCGGCGAGGAAAGCGGCGCCCAGGTGGCGCTGCGCGCGCGCCGACTGGGCCTTATCGACAGCCAGGTGCCGGTGCTGGCCGAAATCCAGCTCGAGCGCATCGTCGCCACGCTGGAGCGCGAGCGGCCCGCAGTAGCGGTGATCGACTCGATCCAGACCGTCTATACCGAACAGCTCGCCTCGGCACCGGGGTCGGTCGCGCAGGTGCGTGAGTGTGCGGCGCACCTGACGCGGCTGGCCAAGTCGGGCGGCGACGGGCAGCGCAGCACGACCCTGGTGCTGGTGGGCCACGTGACCAAGGAAGGCGCGCTGGCCGGCCCGCGCGTGCTGGAGCACATGGTCGATACCGTGCTGTACTTTGAAGGCGACACGCACAGCAGCTTCCGTTTGGTGCGTGCGATCAAAAACCGGTTCGGCGCCGTCAACGAGATGGGCGTGTTTGCGATGACCGAGCGCGGCTTGAAAGGCGTGAGCAACCCGAGCGCGCTGTTCCTGAGCCAACATCCCCAGCCGGTACCGGGCAGCTGCGTGCTGGTGACGTTGGAAGGCACGCGCCCGCTGCTGGTGGAAATCCAGGCGCTGGTCGACGGCGGGGGCGCCGCGCCGCGGCGGCTGTCCGTGGGGCTGGAGCGCGACCGGCTGGCCATGCTGCTGGCCGTGCTGCACCGCCACGCGGGGCTGGCGTGCGCGGATCAGGATGTGTTCGTCAACGCCGTGGGCGGTGTGCGCATCGCCGAGCCCGCGGCCGACCTGGCGGTGTTGCTGGCCATCCAGTCGTCGCTGCGCGGCCGCGCGCTGCCGACGCGCTTCGTCGCCTTTGGCGAGGTGGGGTTGGCCGGCGAGGTGCGCCCCGCGCCGCGGGGACTGGAGCGGTTGCGCGAGGCGGCCAAGCTGGGCTTTCGCGTCGCGCTGGTGCCGGCGGCCAACCTGCCACGCAAGCCCGACGCGGCCACGCGCGAGGTGCTCGACGCGATGGAGGTGCACCCGATCGGCCGCATCGAGGAAGCGCTCGACATCGTGCGCGCGTGGTGAGGTCAGTCATCTCGGGCCGATTTCGGGTATGCTCCGCATCCCGTCGGATGGGTTCCCTCACCCCATCGTCATCGCAAAAAAAAAGGACTTCTCATGCACTCGACCCCTATCGCCGCCGGCCAGCGGCCCGGCTGGCTGGGGCTGCCCACGCTGGTGGCCCTCCACATCGTCATCATCATCGCCAGCAACTACCTGGTGCAATTGCCGTTTCAGCTGTTCGGCGTGCACACCACGTGGGGGGCGTTCACCTTCCCGCTCATCTTCGTCATCACCGACCTGACGGTTCGGCTGATCGGCGCACCGGCCGCACGGCGCGTGGTGGCGCGCGTCATGCTGCCGGCACTGGTGGCGTCCTACGTCGTCTCGGTGCTGTTTTTCGAGGGCCGCTTCAACGGCTGGGCGGCGCTCGGCGAGTTCAATGCCTTCGTCTTTCGCATTGCGCTGGCCAGCTTCATCGCCTACGTCGTCGGGCAGCTGGCCGACATCGCCGTGTTTGCCCGCCTGCGCGCGCTGCCACAGTGGTGGATCGCCCCGGCCGCCTCGACCGTGATCGGCAGCCTGCTCGACACGTTCGTCTTTTTCTCGGTCGCGTTCTGGCGCAGCGCCGACCCGTTCATGGTCGAGCACTGGGTCGAAATCGCCTGGGTGGACTACGCCACCAAGCTGGCGTTCAGCCTGCTGGCGCTGCTGCCGCTGTACGGCGCGGCGCTACGTGCGCTGCTGCGCTGGCTGCCCGCGCCACCGCCGCCGGTGCGCACGGCCTGACGGCGCAGGCACCGCGCGGCGTGCCGCAATCGGTGGGCAAGTCGGTACACTGTGGGGCCGCATCGACCCCAACCGGCGCGCCCGCCCGTGTGGCGTGCGCCCCCGCACGAGAGTCCACACGTTGTTTGCCCTGTTTGAAGATGCCGGCAAATTGCTCGCCGGCCGTATCCTGTCATCTGCCGAAGCCTCGCACCAGATCGAGCTGGAGTCGGGCAAGCGGCTCAAGGTCAAGGCCGCCCATGTGGTGCTGACCTTTGCCCAACCCACCCCTGCGGCGCTGCTGGCCGACGCCAGCGCGCTCAGCGGCGATATCGACCTCGACCTGGCGTGGGAATTCGCACCGGAGGCCGATTTCGGCTTCGACGAGCTGGCGCGTGACTACTTCGGTAACGGCGCGACGCTGGCGCAGCAAACCGCCATGCTGTTGCGCCTGCACGAAGCGCCCCACTACTTTCGCCGCGCGGGCAAGGGGCGGTTTCGCAAGGCGCCCGCGGACGTGCTGCAACAAGCGCTCGCCGCCATCGAGCGCAAGAAGGCCCTACAGGCGCAAATCGATGCCTGGGCCGCCGAACTGGCAGCAGGCAGCTGCCCCGAGCCGATCCGCGCGCAGCTCTACCGCATTCTGTTCAAGCCGGACAAAAATGCCCCCGAGTACAAGGCGGTCGTGCACGCCGCGCGCGAGACGCACCTGGCGCCGCTGGCGCTGCTGCAACGCGCCGGGGCCATCACCAGCGCCTACCAGTTCCACTGGCAGCGCTTCCTGCACGAGTTTTTTCCGCGCGGCACGGGATTTCCCGCGCTGCCGGCGCCACCCGCGCCCGACGACCTGCCGTTGGCCGAGGGGGTGGCCGCGTTTTCGATCGACGACTCCAGCACCACCGAAATCGACGACGCCCTGAGTGTGCAGGGGCTGGGCAGCGGCACCGTGACGCTGGGCATCCACATCGCCGCACCGGGCCTGGCGATCACACCCGACAGTGCGCTGGACCGCTTGGCGCGCGAGCGGCTGTCCACGGTGTACATGCCGGGGCACAAGATCACCATGCTGCCCGATGAGGTGGTGCGAACCTACACGCTGGAGGCTGGCGCAGCCCGGCCGGCGCTGTCGCTGTATCTGACGCTCGATGAGGCGTCGCTGGAGATCCGCAGTCACCACACGCGCCTCGAGCGCGTGCCGATCGCGCACAACCTGCGCCACGACCAGATCGACGCGGCCATTACCCCGGCGTGGCTGGAAGACCCCAGCGCCCCGGCGGGGGCCCCGGTGCCCGCCGAGGTGGAGGCGCTGCGGCCGACGCTGGCGTTTCTGTGGCGGCTGGCGCAGGCGTGCAAGGCACGGCGCGAGGCGGTCCGCGGTCGGCCCGAGACCTTCACCCGCCCCGACTACACGTTCAAGCTCGACGGTGTCGGCCCCGACGGCCCCACCGGCGAGGAGACGGTCATCATCGGCACGCGCTCGCGTGGCGCCCCGCTCGACTTGATCGTGGCCGAGGCGATGATCCTGGCCAACCAAACCTGGGGCGGCTGGCTGGCCGAGCTGGGTGTACCCGGCATTTACCGCAGCCAGGCGAGCCTGGCGCCCGGCATCAAGGTGCGCATGGGCACCAAGCCGCTGCCGCACGCGGGCATCGGCGTGCCCTGCTACGCATGGAGCACCTCGCCGCTGCGGCGCTACACCGATTTGGTCAACCAGTGGCAGCTCATCGCCTGCGCGCGCCACGGCGCCACCGCCGCACTGGCGGCGCCGTTCAAGCCCAAGGACGCGGCGCTGATGGCCATCATCAGCGCGTTCGACGCCGCCTACACCGCTTACGCCCAGTTCCAGAGCAGCATGGAGCGCTATTGGACGCTGCGCTACCTGCGCCAGCACGGCATCACCGAGCTGGAGGCGGCGTTCCTGAAAGACAACCTGGTGCGCGCCGAGGCGCTGCCACTGGTGTTTGCGGTGCTGGGCACCGACGGGCTGCAGCGCGGTGAGCGCGTGCGCGTGCGGCTGGGCGCGATCGACGAGCTGACGCTGGAAGTCACGGGCACCGTCATCGAGCGGCTGGGCGACACCGAACCCGTGGCCGAGGTCGAGGACACGCTGGAGGGCGAG
>Ga0308017_1000488_pt1 | contig 12146 bp, 10 predicted proteins | sample Neamet280_FD_203145 | JGI IMG/M metagenome (GOLD analysis project Ga0308017, IMG submission 203145) | Marine microbial communities from water near the shore, Antarctic Ocean - #280 | ecosystem: Environmental > Aquatic > Marine > Unclassified | place: Southern Ocean | collected 2014-10-01
CTTGTTTGGTAAAAATATTCCTATTCTATTTATTGATGAGATACATAGGTTTAGCAAGGCCCAGCAAGATTCCCTTTTAGGAGCAGTTGAAAAAGGAGTTATTACTTTAATTGGAGCAACTACGGAAAACCCTTCTTTTGAAGTTATTTCAGCCCTACTTTCTCGCTCACAAGTTTATGTTTTAGAATCTTTATCCAAAGATGATTTGCAAGAATTATTAGAGAGAGCTAAAACAGAAGATGAGGTTTTAAGTAAGTTAAATATTACATTAAAGGAAACCGAATCTTTAATGCAAATTTCAGGTGGTGATGCTAGAAAATTACTTAATATATTTGAGCTAGTGGTAAGTTCGGTTGACAGCAATGAGATAATAATTACCAATGATTTAGTGGTTGAAAAAGCACAGCAAAATATAGTTCGTTACGATAAAAATGGAGAACAGCATTATGATATTATTTCTGCTTTTATTAAATCAATAAGAGGTAGTGACCCTAATGCTGCAGTCTACTGGCTTGCCCGAATGATTGAAGGAGGTGAAGATGTAAAGTTTATTGCCAGAAGGCTTCTTATTTTAGCATCAGAAGATATAGGAAATGCCAACCCTACAGCTTTAGTTATTGCTAATAATTGCTTTCAAGCAGTAAATGTAATTGGTTTCCCTGAGGCAAGAATTACGCTTTCGCAAGCTGTAATTTATTTAGCTTGCTCACCAAAAAGTAATTCGGCTTATATGGCAATTAATGAAGCGCAAGCTGAGGTAAGAAGCAGTGGAGACCTGTCGATTCCCCTACACTTGCGTAACGCCCCTACCAAGTTAATGAAGGAGCTAGGTTACGGAAAAGATTACTTTTACTCACACAATAAACCGACCAACAGCCAAGAATTTTTACCAGAAGAAATAATTGGAAATTCTTTTTACAAACCTGGAAACAATAGCAAAGAAAATGCATTTAAGGAAGGATTGAAAAACCTTTGGCAAGAGAAGTATAAATATTAAAACTATCTTTGTAATTAAAATTTACAAAATAAAATGAAAGATATTTGGGAGAAATTAAAGGAACTATATGATCAGAACCCAACTCTTTTTGGAATTCTATTATTTATTGATCTGACAATACTCTATTTTATTATTCAATATATTATTTCATAATGTTATTACGCATATACCCTGAAAACCCAAACACTAAGGAAATAAAAAAAGTAGTAGACTGCCTAAGAAATGGAGGTGTTATTATTTATCCTACTGATACCGTTTACGGAATTGGTTGTGATGTAAATAATAAAAAAGCTATGGAAAGAGTATGCCGTATAAAAGGTTTAGACTTAAAGAAACATAACCTTGCCTTTGTGTGTTATGACTTAAGTCATATTGCTGCTTTTACTAAGCAATTAGCAACCTCAACTTACAAGTTGATGAAAAAAACATTACCTGGCCCCTACACCTTTATTTTGGAAGCCAATAATTCAATCCCTAAGCTATTCAAAAACTCAAAAAAAGAAATTGGAATTCGTATTCCTGACAATAATATCCCTAGGGAAATTGTAAAAGAATTAGGAAACCCAATAGCTACCACATCAGTGAAAGACAAGGATATGCTCATAGAATATAGCACTGACCCTGAGCTAATTTACGAACACTTTAACAAGCTTGTGGATATTGTAATTGATGGTGGTTATGGAGAGGCAGTTCCTTCTACTATTGTGGATTGCACTAATAATACTCCTGAAATAATCCGTAAAGGAAAAGGGGATATTACTCCATTTCTGTAATAATTGCTAAAACTTGAGGTAACAATAATTGCACCTGATCATTAACAATTAAAAAATCAGCTAATTCTTCTTTTTCAGCTTGTGGCATTTGCTTACTCATCCTACTTTCTATTTGTTCAACTGAGCTTCCATCTCGCTTTTGCACTCTTTCAATTCTCAGCATTTCAGGAGCACTTACACAAACAACTGCATCTAAACCTAAATGGGCATTTGACTCAAATAAAATAGCAGCTTCTTTAATTACCATTGAGGCAGATTGCTGAGTACACCAATCCTCAAATTTTTGTTTTACTAACGGGTGAACCAAAGCGTTTAACTTTGCTAAAGCTTCAGTATTATTAAATACAATTTGTGCTAAAGCTTCTTTTTGAAGAACTCCTTTTAAATACATACTTTCTCCGAAAGCTAATTGAACTGCAGCCTTTAAGTTCGCATCTTCAACCATGCATTTTTTTGCCTGATCATCTGCATTAAAAATAGGAATACCCATTTGCTGAAAAATCTTACTTACATAAGTTTTTCCCGCACCAATCCCTCCTGTTAATCCTATTTTTTTCATTTTTTCACTTTACAAGAAAGCTCTTGATATACCGCCTCATACTGTGGTAATATATTTGGTAAGTCAAAAGTTTTAGCATGTGCTAAAGCATTATTTTTAAATGCTTTTAACTTTTCAGCATCCTTTAACAGATTAATAGTATCATTTGCCATTTTATTCACATCACCAACATCCGACAAATAACCTGTCTTTCCATCAATATTTACTTCTGGCAATCCTCCACTATTAGTGGATATTACTGCTACTTTACTCGCCATTGCTTCCAGAGCAACCAATCCAAAACTCTCAGTTTCAGAAGGCAAAACAAATACATCAGAAATACAAAGGAAATTTTCAATTGACTTTAGTTTTCCTAAAAATCTTACTTGCTTATCAATCCCTAACTTTCTGCACAACTGTTCTGCCTTTGAGCATTCAGGCCCATCCCCAATCATTAATAATTTTGAGGGAACTTGCTTATTTACCTTCTCAAAAATCTTTACAACATCTTGCACTCTTTTAACTTTTCTAAAGTTAGAAATATGCACAAGAATTGGCTCTTCTTTTTTCGCAAACTTATCTCGTAATATCTGATTGCACTCTTGATGATACATGCTCATATCAATAAAATTAGAAATTACCTTTATCTCATTCTTAATATTGAAGTTTAATAAAGTTTCTTCTTTTAAATCCTGAGAAACTGCCGTTACCGCATCCGATTGATTAATAGCATACTCAATTACAGGTTTAAAGGATTTATCCTTTCCTAAAAGCGTTATATCTGTACCATGTAAAGTAGTTACAATAGGAATATGAATACCATAAGTAGCTAATATCTGCTTAGCATTTACAGCTGCTGAAGCATGAGGTATTGCATAATGTACATGCAATATATTTAGCTTTTCATGTAAAGCGACATCAACTAACTTACTTGTAAGGTTTAGCTCATAAGGAGCATATTCAAACAAAGGATAATCAGGGACATTTACCTGATGAAAATATATATTTTCAGAATATAAATCCAAACGAAAAGGCTGATCGTAAGAAATAAAATGAACCTCATGGCCTTTATCAGCCAGAGCAATACCCAGTTCAGTAGCCACCACACCGCTACCCCCATAAGTTGGGTAACAAACAATTCCTATTTTTAAATGTTTATTCATTTATACTTTTAAAAATTATATCCATAATATTGGTACGCACATCCATATTTAACAGTTTTTTATTTGTTACATCAGGATAAATTCTGTTGGATAAAAATACATAAACAATTTGAGTTTTTGGGTCGGCCCAAACTAATGTTCCTGTAAAACCTGAATGACCAAAACCTTCCTGATTTGCATTCTCACTTGCAGGGCCTCCTTTTTGATCAACTAAAGCAACCTTATCAAAACCTGCTCCTCTCCTATTTTCATTGATAGGAAATTGACATTTAGTGAATTCCTTTATTACTTCTTGCGACAAATATCTTTCGCCACCATATTCTCCATTTTGCAAATACATCTGCATCAATTTCGCCAAATCATTAGCATTGGAAAAAAGCCCAGCATGACCGCCTACACCACCCTGCATAGCTGCTCCCATATCATGCACATAACCTTTTAACAACTGACTCCTGAACAAAAAATCATCCTCAGTTGGTACTATTCTTTCTTCCGCAACCCTACCTAAAGGCAAATAGCCTAAGTTCTCCATTCCTAATTTACTGTAAAATTTATCAGCAGCAATATCATTAATAGCTTTTCCATACTTGTTCTCAATAATTTGTTTTAACAAATAATACCCCAAGTCAGAATAGCGATATTCTTTCTTCTCTACTAATTCTGAAGCTATAATTTGCTGAATCATGCTGTCAGGATATGAATAATGAAGATAAATATTATCTGCAACTTTAATAGGAAATTCTTTACTATATTCCTCACTATAAAGCGTATCTCTTAACTGCATTAATCCTGAAACAGAATCCTTAACTAACGTTTGCTTGTAAAAAGGAATCCAAGGATAAAGCCCTGCTTGGTGTGCTAAAATTTCACGAATAATTAAATGTTCTTTATTAGTCGAATCTAACTCCAAATATTTTCCTAATTCATCATCTATATTCAAATCTCCATCATCCACCATTTGCATTAAAAGCGGGACAGCACTTGCAATTTTAGTTATAGATGCAATATCATATACATCAGAGTTTTTTACTTCTATTTCTTCACCATAGGTATGATAGCCATAGGATTTGCTAAAGAATATTTTACCCTCTTTTGCTATAAGAATTTGACAACCAGGAATTGCTTTTTCAGCAATTGCATTTTCAGCAATACTATCTATTTTGTAGAGCAATTCAGTATTAAATCCTATTTCTTCAGCACTTACATAAGACATTTTTAATGCATTGGTATTTATTCCTGAATTTATTTCAAAGTGCTTAGTCGATACTGGAATTTTACCGCTCATTCCTATTCCTCCAAAAATTGCCTGAGCAACTTGTTCTTGAGCAATCTTAGAGTTTTGATACCCTAACAAAAGAGCATCAAAATTATTAGTAAACAAAAAGGAGTTTAAACTATAGGGATTCGCGAAAATTGGCACAACTACTTTGGATTGCATAGCAATTGATTGCATAAGAATATCTGCCTTTCTATCGATTTCATAGGATTTCCAAGCATTAGCATTGGATTTATGCACACTAACAATTACTAAATTATATTTTGACAATTTATTCAACAAAACTGCTTGCTGACTTATAGTCGCTTTTTCAGCAATTGTAAAATGAGTAATTGAAGCATAATTACTTAACATAGCTTGAAAATCATTAGCTTGTTCTCCAATACTTACTGAAGCAATCCTTAAGGTATCCAAGCGCTTTAAAGGCAATAAATCATCATAATTCTGCAATAATGTTATTGAAGATTTTACTAGTTTTTTATCTAGCAACTTTGTTTCAATAGTAATAATCTCATCTGCTATTTTACTTACGTCTAAAGCCTTATAATTATCTAAGCCCATCCATTTTTTTGCCATTAATATTTTATGGCACCTAGAGTCAATTTCAGCTTGTGAGATTTTATTTTCCGTAATTGCTTTTTTAATCTCCTCAATTGCTTTTGGTACATCTGCCGAAAAAAGTAATACATCATTTCCTGCAAGCAAAGCTTTAACATCAAGTAATCCTGGCTCATAAAACTTAGTAACTCCTTGCATGTTTAACCCGTCAGTAATTGTAAGACCTGTAAAGCCTAACTCCTCTTTCAATAAGCCATCAACAACTTTTGGAGATAAAGATGAAGGCAAATCTTTAGTATCATCCAATGCTGGGATATTAAGATGAGCCACCATAACAGAACCCAAACCATTATTAATTAATTTTTTAAAAGGAACTAACTCAACTTCATCCAAGCGATACTTCAAATGATTAACAACAGGCAAGGTTTTATGGGAATCAGTATCCGTATCGCCATGGCCAGGAAAATGTTTAGCACAAGCTAACACATGATTATCCTGCATTCCTTTCATATAAGCTATACCCATTCTCGCCACTTTATTAGGATTTTCACCAAAGGAACGATTATTAATAATTGGATTTTTAGGATTAGAATTTACATCCACAACAGGAGCAAAATTTATGTGAATTCCTAAAAGCTTACACTGGCGAGCCACCTCTACTCCCATATCATAAATCAAAGTAGTATCCTCAATTGCTCCAAGAGTCATTTGCCAAGGAAAACGCAAAGCAGAATCAAGGCGCATAGCTACCCCCCACTCCGCATCAATAGAAATCATCAATGGAACTTCAGCATGCTGCTGCAAATGATTTGTAAAATTAGCTTGCCTTACTGGACCGCCTTGTAAAAACATCACTCCTCCAACCTTATAATCCTTAACTAAATCAGTAATTTCTTGTTTGTGCAATTCATCTTTATTGGAATAAGCTACTACCATAAACAGCTGTGCTATACGCTCTTGCTCAGAAAGAGTCGCTATCACACTGTCGGCCCACTGAGTAGAATCACTTAAAAAAACAGCTTTATTTTGTGCGTGTAAAACATTGTGAATACTACCTAGGACAGTAGTAAAAATAAATAGAAATAATATTTTCCTCATAGCTGGTAAAATTAAAAATTGTTTGTGATTTTTAAAACAATTCGCAATTTGAAAATCATTACTTATTAACCAAAATTATTAAAACCTTTTTCGTTATTTTCGCAGTATGCAAGCACCCAAACTGCCTTCTTTTTTCAAAGCACCTAACTCAAAATACTTTTCTTTTAAACCAAGATATTATAACGAAAACAAAGAAAGAAGAGAGCAGCTGTTAAAGGAAGAAAAATCTCCCTTAAAATTCAAAAGAAATAATTTAAAATCTCCTCCACAAAAAGCAAGAAAATTTAGGATTCTATTTCTGATTATTATTTTATCTTTGCTAGCTTACAAATTAATAATCACTTAAGCCAAAAATAGCATTGGATATTATACAATTATTACCTGACCATGTGGCTAACCAAATTGCTGCAGGAGAAGTCATCCAAAGACCTGCTTCTGCAGTAAAAGAAATGCTTGAGAATGCATTAGATGCAGGAGGTAGTGAAATAAAACTGTATGTAAAAGATGCTGGAAAAACCTTACTTCAAGTAGTAGACAATGGCTGTGGCATGAGCGAAACAGATGTACGAATGTGTTTTGAACGACACGCTACATCAAAAATAAAAAGTGCGGATGATTTGTTTGCTATACAAACTATGGGATTCAGAGGTGAAGCAATGGCTTCAATTGCTGCAATAGCCCATGTAGAAGCAAATACAAAACTAACAACCAATGAATTAGGTTCACATTTAGTAATTGAAGGAAGTGAAATAAGAGAACATACCGATTGCGCCACAGCAAACGGAACTTCAATAAAAGTGAAAAACCTATTTTACAATGTCCCAGCAAGGCGTAATTTCTTAAAATCAGACACAGTTGAAATGCGTCATATTACGGAAGAATTTACAAGAATCGCCTTGGCAAATCCTGAAATAAAAATGCAACTATTTCATAATAATAATGAAATTTATCACCTTACAAAAGGAAACTTTAGGCAAAGAATAGTAAATATTATTGGAGGGAAGAAAAATGAAACTTTAGTACCCATTGAAGAAGAAACTTCAGTTGTAGAATTGAACGGATTTATAGGAAAGCCAGAATCGGCTAAAAGAACTAGAGGTGAACAATACTTTTTTGTGAATGGTAGGTTTATTAAGAATCACTACCTACATCATGCGGTAAGTAAAGCTTTTGAGGATTTAATTCCAAGCAATTATTTCCCCTCTTACTTTATTAACCTTCAGATAGACCCTAAACTGATTGACATCAATATACACCCAACAAAAACAGAAATAAAGTTTGAGGATGAACAAGCAATTTATGCTATTATGAGGGCTTGTGTAAAACGATCATTAGGACAATACAACATAGCACCCACTTTGGATTTTTCGCACGAACTTTCCTTGGATATTAGCCAAAGTATGAGTACTGCAGCAATAAAGGAACCACAGATAAAAGTAGACAGTTCCTACAATCCTTTTGGAAAAGCTGATGATTATAGACTTAGTGAACCATCCATTTCACAAGAAATACAAGTTAAAACTCAGCTTGAAGTAGAAAACAACACTAGGGATGTTATGCAAATCGGAAATAAATACATTGCTTTCACTACAGCAGAAGGTATGGTTTTATTGCACCAACGCAGAGCACATAAACGCATTTTATTTGAATACTTTAGTGCTGTGCTTTCCAAAAATAAGGGGCAATCTCAACAACTATTATTTCCAAAAGAAATATACCTTAACAAGAAGGATATAACTATTATCAAGCAATTGAAAGTAGATTTGTTAGCCGTAGGATTTTCATTTGAAATTCGAGAGAATGACAGCATAGCTATACTTGGAATACCTGCTGAATGCCAAGAAGAAAATTTGCAGTTTGTAATAGAAAATTTAATAGAACAACACAAGAATAATGAACAACTACAAACTGCCCAACATAATGGCCTAGCCATAAGCCTAGCCATAAGCCTAGCCATAAACGAACAGAAGAAACTCAGTACTCAAGAAATGCTTACTTTAAAAACTGAATTATTAAAATGCAGTACCCCAAGTGTATGCCCTTTAGGAAAAGCTACCTTAATTAATTTACAAACTGCCGACTTAGAAAAATATTTTTAACATGTACCGACCATCCAGCTTTAGCCAATTACCCGAAATAGTTAAAAATCTACTCATCATTAATGGTTTGTTTTTTTTAGCAACCATTTCCTTAGAAAGTTACGGAATAGACTTTACAAAATGGTTTGCTCTCCATCAGTTTCAGTCACAGGAATTCATGCCCCACCAACTAATCACCCATTTGTTTATGCATGGAAATTTTACGCATTTACTGTTTAACATGTTTGCCCTTTGGATGTTTGGGAAAATATTAGAAAATGTATGGGGAGGAAAACGATTCTTAACCTATTACATGATAACAGGAATTGGAGCAGCCTTTGTCCATTTGGGTGTTAGTCAATATGAGATATTAAGCTTACAATCTCAAATTAGCCAAAATGAATTAAGTAATTTACTAGAAAATGGCGGAGGACTATTAGCGAACTTTCAGAACTACAGCTATCCAATAATGGGGAAACTAAACTTACTAATTAACACTCCAACTGTAGGGGCTTCAGGTGCGGTGTTTGGCATCCTATTGGCCTTTGGAATGCTTTTCCCTAACACACTCCTTTATATTTATTTTGCGATTCCAGTAAAAGCAAAATACTTTGTTATCATTTACGGAATAATGGAATTATATGCAGGAATAAGTAATAATCCTGCCGACAATGTAGCTCACTTTGCTCATTTGGGAGGAATGCTGTTTGGGTTCATATTATTAAAATATTGGCAGAAAAACAATACTCAATTTTATTAATGGATAGTATTTTAAATAACCTGAAACAGGAGTTTAAACAAGGAACGATCTTGAATAAACTCATCTATATAAATGTTGGAGTATTTCTACTGTTCAGCATTTTAGGCGTATTCTCTTTTATGTTTCAGTTTAACTTATCGCCTATTTTAGACCAACTTTATTTGCCTGCTGAAAACAGTAAATTACTTAGTCAACCCTGGGCGTTTATCACCTATATGTTTCTGCACAATGGCTTTTTGCATTTACTGTTTAATATGGTTTGGTTACATTTTGCTGGGAAAATATTTTTACAATATTTAAATCCCAAACAACTACTCAGCACCTACTTACTAGGTGGAGTTTCTGGCGGACTAATATTTATTATTGCCTACAACTATATTCCTGCTTTAGCTATTTATACAGAAAATGCACAAGCTTTGGGCGCATCAGCAGCAGTACTTGCAATTATGGTAGCCATTGCAACTTACACTCCAAACTATAGCGTTCGTTTTCCCTTTATAGGAATTGTTAAATTGAAACACATAGCTATTTTTAGTGTTATGTTAGATTTATTAAGTATTCCTAAAGGAAATGCAGGAGGGCATATTGCACATTTAGGAGGAGCATTATTTGGTTACCTTTACATTAAGCAATTGCAAAAAGGAAATGATTTTTCAATAGGATTTACAAAATGGATAAATAATATATCCAATTTGTTTAAACCTAAAAGTAAACTCAAAACTGTACACAAAAGAAAAAAGACAGATACACAATTCAACACTGAAAAGTCAGCACAGCAAATAGCAGTAGATATAGTTTTAGAAAAAATATCAAAATCAGGCTATGAAAGCTTAAGCAAAGAAGAAAAAGCAACTTTATTTAGTGCTAGTAAAAAATAAAATGAAAGGACTTTCACTCATTAACAAACTCCTTTATCTAGCAAATTCTATTTGTTTACTATTGTTACTTTTCTCCTATTTATCTCCTTATATAAGTCCCACATTTTTTTGGCCTATTTCCTTTTTTGGTTTGCTATTTCCTGTCTTCTACATTGCAAATATTTTGTTTCTTTTTTATTGGATTATTGGTTTTAAAAAACAAATCTGGGCAAATATTATCATTTTGCTAATCGGTATACAATACATAGGTTTGTTTTTCGGCACTCAACCTAAAACAACTGAAAACACTGATAGCGTCAAAGTACTTTCTTATAATGTGCGTCTTTTCAATCGTTACGGATGGATAGCGAAACCTGATATAAAATCAGAAATAGTAACGTTTTTAAAAACTGAAAAAGCAGACATACTTTGTATACAAGAATTCTATACCCCTGATGAAATTCCAACTTTAAATTACCCGCATAAACACATAGGTTTGCAAAGTAAAAAGAATCAATGGCATATGGCTATTTATAGCAACTTCCCTCAAATAAAGAAATCGACTGTAAGCATAAAAGGAGAGCACATGAATAATACTTGCATTTATTCTGACCTAAGTGTAAGTACTGATACAATACGGGTTTACAATGTTCATTTGGCCTCTAATTGGTTTAAAAATAGTGATTATTCATTTTTACAAAACCCTAAAAAAGAAACCTTGAAAAAAGGGATAAAAGGGATAGTTGAAAGAATGAAAAGTAGCTATAAGAATCGAGCTGAAGAAGCCCAAGCAATTAAGGAGCATATGCAAAGCTCACCCTATCCTATTATTTTGTGTGGGGATTTTAACGATACACCGCTTTCCTATGCTTACAATACGATTAGTGAAAACCTAAAAGATGCTTTTAAAGAGTCAGGAAAAGGAATTGGACAAAGTTTTGTAAAAATACCTGCCTTACGTATTGATTATATTTTGCATAACGAAAGGTTTAATAGTTATAATTATAAAAGACACAAGCAAAAGCTTTCCGACCATTATGCTGTAAGCTGTGAAGTGGAGATTAATAATTAATTACTCCTTAATCAATAAAAACTCAAGCCTTGAAGGATAAACCCTTTGCAACTGAATAAAGGAAGGTAAATTCTCTACCTCAACATCTAAGGTTGAATTTTCGGCAGAAATAAGAGAAGCATCTACTTTTAATGTTAAAAAATCAGTTTGCAGCATACTGTATTTATCTTTAGGAGCCCTAAGGGTTACTTGGACTGCCTCAGGAAATAATTTAATAGTATAACCCTTTTTCAGGTTCATTACTTGCACCTTGTATTCTATAAGCTGTTCAACAAAGTGCTCTACCTCAATTATAACATCAATATTTTTTATTTTACATTGTACCTGCTCAGGAATACTAAGTAATACCTTATTACTATTGCTTTCACTAACTTCTGTCAATAAAAGTACTTCTGTATCAATAAAATCTATGGAATCCAATTGTTGTTTTTCTCCATAAATCATAACACTATCAGGAGTTAAAATAATGGGGTTTGCAAACCAAATCTCAGGCTTCAAACTAATGGATTGATTAAGTTTAATAGCCACTTTCTTTTTGGCCTTATTACTAAAGGGTATAACTAACCTTTCGGGACTTATATCAAGCAGTTCCATAGAAGTAGAAATAATTTCAACCACTGCTTTTCGCTTAGCATTCATAATCCAAAACACTTCACTCCCACCTTTATTAGGTTTGGTGTTTGCCTTTTCTATATCCAAACTTAGTTTGGAAAAATTAAACAGATTATAAAATAAAATAGAAAATCCTGGTGCTTTCACTCTAACCTCAACAAAATCAGCAGCAGGAGCTGACACTAATTTATCAGCTGGAAAATTACTATAAATAAGGGGTACTTTTAAGGTTGTTTCATGTTGCTTGGATAACATACTTAAAAACCAAAACGAGAAAGAAATAAAAAGAAATAAAGCGTAAGTACTTAACTTTTTATTATTTGATGCTGACTTAAAAAAACTACTTATTCTGTTTTTTAATCGC
>Ga0308017_1000489_pt1 | contig 12133 bp, 9 predicted proteins | sample Neamet280_FD_203145 | JGI IMG/M metagenome (GOLD analysis project Ga0308017, IMG submission 203145) | Marine microbial communities from water near the shore, Antarctic Ocean - #280 | ecosystem: Environmental > Aquatic > Marine > Unclassified | place: Southern Ocean | collected 2014-10-01
AATTGCATCGATCCGCAGCAGCTTCGCGCGCTGACAGATGATCTGCGCGCGCTGCATGGGCGTGACCGGCTGCTGGTCTCGATCGATCAGGAAGGCGGCCGGGTGGCGCGGCTGCGTCCGCCGCTGTGGTCGCACTATCCGCCGGGCGAGGCATTTGACCGGCTCTATGCGCTGGCACCGGCCAGTGCGATCGAGGCCGCGCGCGCCAATGCCCATGCGATGGGGCTCGAACTGGCGGCGATGGGCATCACGGTTGATTACCACCCGCCGCTCGATTTGCGCTTTGCCGGGATGCATGATGTGATCGGCGATCGTTCGCTGGGCAGCGATCCGATGCAGGCGGCAGCGCTCGGCCGGGCCATCCTCGAAGGGTTGGCGGCAGGCGGCGTCGCGGGCTGCATCAAGCATATGCCGGGCCATGGCCGCGCGATGGTGGATAGCCACAAGGACATGCCGATCGTCCACGCCAGCGCGCAGGAGCTGGAGGCAGATCTTGCCCCGTTCCGCAGCCTCGCCCATGCGCCCATCGGGATGACAGGGCATCTGATGTTCCCGGTGTGGGACGCCGAAAATCCCGCCACCCTTTCTGCTGCTATCATCAGGGACGTGATCCGCGGACGCATCGGCTTTGACGGGCTGCTGTTGACCGATGATATCGACATGGAAGCGCTCGGCGGCCCGATCCCCGAACGCGCCGCGCGTGCCCAGGCTGCGGGCTGCGACATGGTGCTCAATTGCTGGGGCAGGATGGACGACATGGTGGGGATTTGCGAGGCGCTCGGCCCGATGTCGGAGGTGACGGCTGCACGGCTTGATCGTGCGCTGGCTGCGACGCAGGTCGCGCCTGCCATCGCGCCTGCCCATGCCGAATTGCTGGCCAAGCGCGATGCGCTGCTCGCGCTGGAGGGGCAGGCCGCGTGAGCGCCGCCGAAGACCAACCCCTGCTGTTCAGCGGTGCGGCGCTCCAGCCCGAAGAAGCGCTCTACATCGAGGTTGATGGCTGGGAAGGCCCGCTGGATCTCTTGCTCGATCTGGCGCGGCGGCAGAAGGTCGATCTGCGCCAGATTTCGATCCTCGCGCTGGTCGATCAATACCTGACCTATATCGAGCGCGCGGGCGCGATGCGGCTCGAACTGGCTGCCGACTACCTCGTGATGGCGGCCTGGCTCGCCTATCTCAAATCCGCGCTGCTGCTCCCTAAGGAGGAGCAGGAAGACCCTTCGCCCGAAGAGCTCGCGCTGCGGCTGCAATTGCGCCTGCAACGCCTCGGCGCGATGCGCGAGGCCGCGGCCCGGCTGATGGCGCGCGACCGGATCGGCCGCGATGTCTTCCTGCGCGGGAGCCCCGAAGGTCTCCGGACCGATCGCAAGGCCGTGTGGCGCAGCGACATGTTTTCGCTGATCCAGGCCTATGGACAGGTCAAGGCGCGCACCGCCCCGCGCATCTATCATGTCGCCAACCGTCCGGTGATGACGCTGGATTCCGCGCTCGAGCGGGTTTCGGCGATGCTCGGTGTCACGCTCGAATGGATGGAAATCCGCGATTTTCTGCCGCCGCATGCTTCACCCGAATTGCGGCGCTCGGCGCTGGCCTCAAGCTTTGTGGCGGCGCTCGAACTGACCAAACGCGGCCGGGCGGAGCTTGAGCAGGACAGCGCCTTTGCACCCTTGCGCATCCGTCGCCTGCGCGAAGGGCAAGCGGCATGAGCGAGGCGGCGGTTCCGGGCGCGGATGCCGTCACCCGCGCGATCGAGGCGACGCTGTTTGCCGCCGAAGAGCCGATGACCCCCGAAGCGCTTTCGAGCCACCTTGGCGGGCTGGAACTCGCCGCGGTGAAAGACGGGCTGGCGCTGCTCGCCACCCATTATGCGCAGCGCGGTGTCCATCTGGTGGAGCGCGGCGGGCGCTGGCATTTCGAAACTGCGCCTGATCTGGCGCATCTGCTGCGCCGCGAGAAGGAACAGGTGCGCCGCCTGAGCCGTGCCGCCACCGAAGTTCTGGCGATCATCGCCTATCATGAGCCGGTCAGCCGGGCGGAGATCGAATCGATCCGCGGGGTGCAGACCAGCGCGGGCACGCTTGATGTGCTAATGGAAGCGGGCTGGATCCGGCTGGCGGGCCGCCGCGAGGTGCCGGGCCGCCCGGTGATCTATGCTACCACACCTGCCTTCCTCGATCATTTCGGCCTGAGCTCGCGCCGCGATCTGCCGGGGATCGACGAATTGCGTGCAGCGGGCCTGCTTGACCCGGTTGATGACGCCTTCAATGCGGCGATGCATTTCGAACCCGAGGATGCCAGCGACCGCGACGGCAGCGACGCAAATTTGGCGGACTGACTCGCAATTCCCGTGGGCTTGTCCTAAATGCATGGCAGGTGACCGCCGGACCTTATCCGGCCATGCGGCATGCCTTGGCCCCCGCTGCATTTCAGGAGTTGAATCATGGGTAGCTTTTCCATCTGGCACTGGCTGATTGTGCTGGTGATCGTGCTGGTGCTGTTCGGGCGCGGCCGCATCTCCGAGATGATGGGCGATTTCGGCAAGGGCATTTCGAGCTTCAAGAAAGGTCTCAACGAGACCGAGGAAACCGCCGCCAAGGCCGCGCGGATCGAGCCGCCGGCCGCGACCCCCGCGCCGACCGAAACGCCCGCGCCTGCGGACAAGTCCGACACCACCGGCGCCTGACCTTTCGCTGAAGGAGGCGGCGCAGCCGCACCCCCATGTTCGATCTCGGCGCCGCAGAACTGCTCGTCATCCTGGTCGTCGCCGTTGTGGTGATCGGGCCAAAGGACTTGCCCCTCGCCATGCGCACCGCCGGTCGCTGGATTGGCAAGCTGCGCCGGGTCTCGGCGCATTTCCGCTCCGGGATCGATGCCATGGTGCGCGAGGCTGAACTGGAAGAGATGGAAAAGAAGTGGAAGGCGCAGAACGAGGAAATCATGCGCCGTTCCGCTGCCCTGACTGAGCTGGAAGCGGGCGCGCCGGTGATGACCGGGCCGCCGCCGCCAGCCGAAGCGGCCAAGCCTGACACATCGCCGCAAGACGCGGCGCCATCGCCTGCGGCGAAGGGCGAAAGCGATGTTTGACATCAAAGACCTTGATGAGACCCGCGCCCCGCTGCTCGATCATCTGATCGAGCTGCGCACCCGGATCATCCGCGCGTTGCTCGCGCTGGCGGCAGGCTTTGCGGTGTGCCTCTATTTTGCGGACGCGATCCTCGGCATCCTGATCTGGCCGCTCAAGCAGGCCTTTCCGGCGGGCGAGGGCCAGTTGATTTTCACCAAGCTTCCCGAAGTCTTTTTTGTCGAGCTCAAGGTCGCGCTGTTTGCAGGCTTCATGCTGAGCTTCCCGGTAATCGCCAACCAGCTCTGGGCCTTTGTCGCGCCGGGGCTCTATGCGCGCGAGAAGAGGGCCTTTCTGCCGTTCCTGCTGGCCACCCCGGTGCTGTTCGGCGCGGGGGCGGCGCTCGCCTATTTCGTGGTGATGCCGGTCGCCTTCACCTTCTTCCTTGGCTTTGGCGGGGAAGCGGGCGGGCTTGCAGTGCAGGCCTTGCCGAGCGCGGGTGAATATCTCAATCTGGTGATGCAGTTCATTCTCGGCTTCGGGGTAACGTTCCTGCTGCCGGTGCTGCTGTTGCTGTTGCACCGCGCCGGGATCATCACCCGGGCGCAGATGATCACCGCGCGGCGTTACGTGATCGTCGGCATCTTCGTGATTGCCGCGATTGTCACACCGCCCGATCCGGGTTCGCAGATCATCCTCGCGATCCCGCTCTGGATGCTGTTCGAAGCCTCGCTGTTGCTGATGCGCTTGCAGGAAGGCGCCGTTGCCGCCGACAAGGCGGCGCGCGAGGCCGAAATGGCGGCGGAGAAAGCCGCGGCGGAGTAACTACTCGCCGCGTGCGTCCACCCGCACGCCGCCGATCCATACTTGCAGCACGCGGGTCTGGCGCAATTCCTCGAGCGAGGCGATCAGGGGGTCGCGATCGACGAAGATGAAGTCCGCGCGCTCGCCAACGGCCAGCCGCCCGAACCGCCCGTCGGCAAAGCCGGCAAAGGCCGCGTCCTTGGTGAACCCCGCGAGCGCGACTTCACGGCTGACTGTTTGCTGCGGGAACCACCCGCCAAAGGGTTCGCCCTTGGCATCGGTGCGGCTGATCGCGGCGGCCATCCCGGCGAAAGGATCGGCAGGTTCGACCGGCGCATCCGATCCGAAGGCCAGCCGCCCGCCGGCGGCAAGGATGCTGCGCCACGGATAGGCCCCGGTCAGCCGATCGGGGCCAAGCCGGGCTTCGGCCATCAGCCGGTCGGAGGTCTGGTGGAGCGGCTGGACCGAGGCGATCACGCCATGCTTGCCCATCAGCGGCAGATCGGCTGGATCAATGATCTGGGCGTGTTCAATCCGCCAGCGGCGATCACCCTGATAGCTTTCCGAAAGTTCCTCGATAGCGGTGAGCACGTCGGCATTGGCGGCATCGCCAATGGCGTGCACCGCGGTCTGGAAGCCATCCATCGCCGCACGGCTCATCAGGTTGCGGAGCTGCGCCGGGGTGAGCAGCGGCAACCCGCGCGTGCCCGGTTCATCGGCATAGGGCTGCTTGAGCGCCGCGCCGCGCGATCCCAGCGCGCCATCGAGGTAAAGCTTGACGCCCCCCATCCGCAGCCGATCCTCATAGAGCCACGGGCCCGGCCCTTGTCCGGCCATCAGTTCGAGCGTCTCGATGCTGTCGGCATAGGACATGATCCGCACCTGCAAGCGCCCGGCATCGCCCGCGCGCCGGAAGGTTTCCCAATCGGCCGGGCTGGTGCCCATATCCGCCACCGCCGTCACGCCGCGCGCGATGACAGCTTTCTGGAATTCGGCAAAGGCGAGATCGCGGTCCTTGGGGCGCGGCGCGGGGATGACCTTGGTGACAAGATCGCCCGCCCGGTCGACAAACACGCCCTGCGGCTTGCCGGCAGCATCGCGGATGATCCGCCCGCCGGCCGGATCAGCGGTTTTGGCGGTGATCCCGGCCCGCTCGATCGCGAGGGAGTTGGCCCATGCGGCGTGGTTATCCGCGCGGTCGAGCCAGACCGGACGATCCGACACCACACTGTCGAGTTCGGCGGCGGTGGGAAAACGCCCGAGGCCCCACTTTTCCTGGTTCCAACCGCGCCCCAGAATCCACGGACGACCCGGATTTTCCTCCGCAAAAGTCTTGATCCTGGCGAGCGCATCCTCAAGCGAGGTCGTGTCCGAGAGGTCGAGCGTCAGCGCGGCAAAGCCGATCCCCATGACATGGACATGGGCATCAATCATGCCCGGCAGCAGCACCTGTCCCTTGCCGTCGAGCAGATAGTCGACCTTGGCGGGGCGCTTGTCCTTGCGCGCCAGCAATTGGGTGACGCGCCCTTCATCATCGAACATCAGCCCGGTGAAGCGCACCACTTCACCCTTTTCGTCGAGCGTGATGCCGTCGACATTATCAATCAGCGTGTCGGCGAGCGCCGGGCTGGCGGTCAGGGCGAGGGCAAGTGCGCTGACGGCGGCGGCAGCAAAATGGTGGCGGAGCATCAGGAATCCTTTGGCGCAAAGATGGCGAGGCAGGCGCTTGCCGCGCGCAGCCACTGCCCTGCCATCCGTGCGCCTTTCGCGGCGATTTCAGGCAATGCTTGGGCTGTCTTGGTGGTCATGTCGGGCGACGGCCTATCGCGGATCGGCGCGCTTGCCAATGAGGCGCGCGTGTCGGCCAAGAGGAAAGTTGCCTCACGCCGCGTAAGGGCTTAACGCGCGGGCATTATGTCAGCGACAGCCCCTACTCTTGCGCCTTCGGGCCTCCCGGTCGCCACGCCGGCCGATCTCACTCTCGATACCGTGCGCGCCGCAGCGGCACGGATTGGCGATGCGGTGGTCAAGACGCCGCTGATGCATTCGATCACCCTGTCGCAGATCACCGGTGCGGATATCTGGCTGAAGTTCGAAAACCTTCAGTTCACCGCTGCCTACAAGGAGCGCGGCGCGCTCAATGCGCTGCTCCAGCTGACCGACGAACAGCGCGCCCGCGGCGTGATTGCCGCTTCGGCGGGAAACCATTCGCAGGGCCTGTCCTATCACGGCACGCGGCTTGGCGTGCCGGTCACCATCGTCATGCCGCGCACCACGCCGACGGTGAAGGTGATGCAAACCGAAAGCGTTGGCGGCAAGGTCGTGCTGCATGGCGAGACCTTCGATGAAGCCTATGCTCATGCGCGCAAGCTCGAAGGCGAGCTTGGGCTGACCTTTGTGCACCCCTTCGATGATCCGCGCGTCGCCGCAGGGGCGGGAACCGTCGCGCTCGAAATGCTGGAGGAAAAGCAGGATTTCGATTGCATCGTCACGCCGATTGGCGGCGGCGGGCTGATTTCGGGCATGTCCACCGTGGCCAAGGCCCTGAACCCGGCGATCGAAGTGGTGGGCGTGCAGGCCGCGCTGTTCCCGTCGATGTATGCCCGGATCAAGGGCGAGACGCACGAGTGCGGCGGCGATACCTTGGCCGAAGGCATCGCGGTCAAATATCCGGGCGACTTCACCGCACAGGTGATTGCCGAGCGAGTCGATGACATTTTGCTGGTGGACGAACCGGCGTTGGAAAAAGCCGTCGCGCTGCTGCTCCAGATCGAAAAGACCGTGGTTGAAGGAGCCGGTGCGGCTGGGCTAGCCGCGGTGCTGGCCAACCCTGAAAGGTTCGCGGGCAAGACCATCGGCCTCGTGCTGTGCGGCGGCAATATCGACACCCGCCTGCTCGCCAATGTGCTGCTGCGCGATCTGGCGCGGCAGGGGCGGCTGGCGCGGCTTCGGATCACGCTACAAGATCGCCCCGGCGCGCTGTTCCGGGTGATGCGTCTGTTTGACGAACACAACGTCAACATCATCGAGATCTATCACCAGCGGATCTTCACCACCTTACCCGCCAAGGGGCTGATCACCGATATCGAGTGCGAAGCGCGCGATGCGCAGCAGGTTGATGATCTGGTCGAAGCCCTGCGTGACAAAGGCTACTCGGTCCAGCTTGTCGAGCTGGGCTGAACTGCCCCATTTCGACGCTATTGTGCATGATTTTGCGTCAGCCTGTGCAGGCTGCGCCATTATTTGTGTCGATTTATGGTTAAGGGACTTTAACGCGGGAACCTGTGCAGGCATAAGATTTTCTTAACCTATAACGTCGCGCTGATTCAGCACTGGGATTGAGCACAAGCCTGTGACCGCACCGATCCGCTTCCCCCGCTTCTTTGTGACAAGCCCGGCGCCGTGCCCGTACTTGCCGGGGCGGAGTGAGCGGAAGGTTTTCACCGAGCTCAAAGGCCCGCACGCCGATCAACTCAACGAAGCGCTGGGCCGCATCGGCTTCCGACGCAGCCAGACGGTCGCCTACCGCCCGAGCTGCCTTGATTGTCAGGCCTGTGTCTCGGTGCGGGTGGTGGCGGATCAGTTCCGGGCCTCGGGCACCCAGAAGCGCGATTTGAAGCGCAATGGCGATCTGGTCGTCAGCGAATGCCGCCCTTGGGCCACCGAAGAGCAATTCGCCCTGCTCGCGCGCTATCTCGCCGCGCGCCATCCCGATGGCGGGATGAGCCAGATGGACGAGCTCGATTACGCCGACATGATCGAGCACACCCCGGTCACCACGGTGGTGACCGAATATCGCGAACCGGGTGTGGATGGCGAGCCCGGCCGGCTGGTCGGCGCGTGTCTCACTGACCGGCAGAGCGATGGCCTGTCGATGATCTATTCCTTCTACGAGCCCGACCGGCCCGAGCGCATGGGGCTTGGCAACTTCATCATCCTCGATCATATCCGCCGTGCGGCGGCCGAGGGCCTGCCCTATGTCTATCTCGGCTATTGGGTGGAAGGCAGTCCGCGGATGCAGTACAAGGTGCGCTATCGCCCGCTTGAAAAGCTCACCCGTGATGGCTGGCAAGTGATGGATACAGACGAACAGCGCGCCTTGATTGCCGAAGCGATCGCGCCGCGCCGCGCCTCGGCTGCATCGCTCGCCGGTATTCGGGGCAAGGATGGCCAGCCTGCCAAGTTCCCGGAAAGTTGATCGTCTTCACCTGCTGACGCTCTCCTTTTGCCTTGCGACGTCGGTGGGCGCAGGGCTTTTGGGCAGCGCCTGTCTCGCTGCGCAAGTCCCGCTTTCGCCGCAAACGCAGGTGCAGGAACCGCCTGCTGCCGGTGATGATCCGCCAGATGATACCGGGGCCGAAACCGATCAGGCCGAAGAGGCCGAGACCCCTGACGCTGCGGAACCGGGCGATGAGCCCGATGAGACACGCCCGGCGCAAGAGCCTGCGCCACCCCAACCGGTGCCGCGCACGCTCGATGATCTGATTCCCGATGACGCGGTGCGGAGCCCGGATAGCTGGGCGCTTGCCGGTGCGCCGCTCGGGCCCGAGCCGCCGCCCGCAGTGCCTCCGGCGCTTGACGCGCTGGCGCAGGGTGGCGATCCGACCGATGCCGCACTCGCTGCGCTCGAAGCGCCCGAGCTGGTTGCCTCTGCCGATGCCATTGCCCAGCAATTGGATGATTTCGCGCTCACGCTCCCCGAACCGCTGGAGACGGATGCCGAGGGTGAGGCTTTCGCCCAACTTGCTTTGCCCGAGCTTGAGCAAGCGGTTGATCTGGCAGAGTTCCCGCTCACCGAAACCGTGACGCTGGCGTTCCCGGCCGATCCCGCCGCCCTGCCCGAGCGTGAGGCGATTACCGCGCGCTTCCGGCAATTGTCCGCACTGGCCCAGCTTCAGCGCGAGGCTGACACCATCCCGCAGATCATCGCCCGTGCACGCGCCGATGCCGATTTGCTCGACGAGATCCTTGCCGCCTACGGCTATTACGGCAGCGAGGTGGTGCGCCAGCTTTCGGGCGGACGCGGATCGCGCGATAATGGCACGGAAAACCGCGATGATGCGGTGCGCGGCGCGGTGCGGTTCGATATCTATCCCGGCCCGCAATTCCGCTTCGGTGCGATTGATCTGGGCAAGCTTGAACGCCTGCCTGCCGACGAGCTGGCCCTGCTGCGCGACGCCTTCGGGCTGAAGGTCGGCGATCCGGTGCTCGCAGACCGCATCATTGCGGGAAGAGAAGCGCTTGATCTTGCGCTGGGAGAGAACGGCTATCCCTTTGCCACATTGGGTGAGCCCGATCTGCTGATCGATCATGATCGCGAAGAAGGCGATCTGACCCTGCCGGTCGATCCGCGCGGCCGCTATGTCTTTGCCGGGGTGACGAGCAGCGATCCCGATTTCCTGAGCGGGCGGCATCTTGCGCGGATTGCGCGCTTCGAGCCGGGCGATCTCTACCGCGAAAGCCTCGAAACCGATCTGCGGCGGGCGATCCTCGCCACTGGCCTTGTTTCCAGCGTCACCATCACCCCGCGCGAAAGCGTGCCGCCCAGCGGCGAGGAACCGGGCGAGGTCGCGATCGATGTCGCGTTCGAACGGGCGCCGCTGCGCACGGTGACCGCCGGTATCGGCTATGGTACCGAGGACGGGATCAAGGCCGAGGCGACGTGGGAGCATCGCAACCTGTTCCCGCCCGAAGGCGCTTTGCGGCTGCGCGGCATTGTCGGCACGCGCGAACTGCTCACCAATATCGGCTTCAAGCGCAACAATTTCCGCGGCCGCGATCAGGTGCTGTTCTTCGATCTGTTCGCCAGCGATATCAACACGGTGGCGGTGGAGTCGCGCACGCTCGGGGTGCGCGGCACCTTCGAGCGGCTGTCCAACTTCCTGTTCCAGAAGGAATTCAGCTGGCAGATCGGGGCCGAAGCCTTGTTCACCGAAGAGCGCAACCGCACCGTGCGGATTGCGCCCGATGCGGCCACGCCGCGCCGCAGCTTCACCATCGCCGGGCTGTTCGGCAGCGCCACGATCGATCAGAGCGATGATCTGCTCGACCCGACGAGCGGCTACCGCGCCACCTTGTTTCTTGCTCCGGAATCCTCGCGGAGCGAAGGCGTGCAGGATTTCTATCTCCGTGCCCAATTGGATGCAGCGGCCTACAAATCGATCGGCGATGCGGCGGTGCTGGCGGGCCGGGTGCGCGCGGCCACCATCCAGGGCGCGGACCTGGCCAATGTGGCGCCGTCGCGGCGGCTCTATGGCGGCGGCGGCGCATCGGTGCGCGGCTATGGCTTCCAGGGCGTTGGCCCGCGCGATGAGCGCGGCGAGGCCACCGGCGGTGCGGCGTTGCTCGAAGCCTCCATCGAAGCGCGCATCAACACCGGTCTGCTTGGCGGTGCGGTGCAAGTCGTGCCTTTCTTCGACATTGGCAGCGTGAGCCGCCGTTCGGTGCCCAATTTCGATTTCATCCGCTACGCCGCCGGGCTCGGCGTGCGTTACAAGACAAGCTTTGGCCCGATCCGCATCGATGTGGGCGTGCCGCTCAACCGCAGCGAGTTCGATGCGCCGGTGGTGGTCTTCGTGGGTCTGGGACAGGCATTCTGATGGTGGACACGATCGCCCCCGAGCCCGCTGCAATGCGCGACGCCGAAGGCCGCCGTCGCCGCTGGTTCAAGCGGCTTGGCTGGCTTCTGGCGCTGTTGCTGGCCCCGCTGGTGCTGGGCGCGGCGTTTCTCAGCTCGCCGATTGGCAAGCGGTTCGTGGCCGATCAGATCGCGCTGCTTCAGCCCGAAAACGGCTTGCGCTTCCGGATCGGGCGGATCGAGGGCGATATCTACGGCGCCGCGCGGCTGCGCAATGTCGTGATCAGCGATCCCAAGGGCGCATTCCTCAAGATTCCCGAAATCACGCTCGACTGGCGTCCGCTTGCCTTCCTGTGGAGCGGGCTGGATATCCGCGAGGTGACCGCATCGCGCGGACAGTTGATGCGGCTTCCCGAACTGAACCCGGGCGATCCCGATGCGCCGCTGCTCCCAGAATTCGACATCCGGGTTGATCGTCTCACCATCCGCGATTGGGTGCTGGCCGAGGGCGTGGCGACGGCGCAGCCCGAGAAAGTCAATCTGACGGCCTCGGCGCTGATCCTCGAACGGCGGGCATTCATCAATGCCACCGCCAGTCTCGGCAAGGAGGATCGGTTGGCGCTGATGCTCGATGCCGAGCCCGATGGCGATCGCTTCGATATGGGGCTGGATTATCTTGCGCCTGAAGGCGGCGTGCTGGCGGGGCTGACCGGGCTCCGGAATGGCTATGCCGCGCGGTTGGCGGGCGAGGGGACATGGCAGCGCTGGCGCGGCCAGATCTTGGCGACACGCTGGCCGGAAACCGCTTCCCCGGCGGTGCGCCAGCGGCCGGTCGCCGCGCTCAGGCTGACCAATGATGCCGGCCGCTTCGGTATTCTCGGCGAGGTGCGCGCACCGCTTGATCCCGGCTCGGGCCTGGTCGCGGATGCCTTGGGCCGCAAGACCGCGCTGGCTGTCTCGTTCATGCTCGAAGATCGGCTGGTGACGGGCAGGGCGACAGCGATCAGCCCGGCGCTTGATGTCCGACTGGCAGGCGGGGTCAATATCCGGGCAAGCACGATCGAACGGCTGCTGCTGCGGGCACGGCTGCGCGATCCGGCGCTGTTCGGGCCGGAGGTGCGGCTGGAGCAGGCGCGCTTTGCCACGGCGATCACCGGGCGCTTCAGCGATCTCGCGCTTGATCATCAACTTGCGGTGGGCCGGCTTGAAGCCAATGGCATCAGCGTGACGGAACTGCGGCAGGCGGGCATGGCGCGCTACACTCGCGGCAAGCTCACGCTGCCGGTGGCCGCCGCTGCCGAGCGGATCACCACCGGCAATCCGCAGATCGATCCGCGACTGATCAAGGGCAAGCTCAACGCCCGCGTGACTTTTGACGGGCGCAAACTCGCCGCCGACGAGGCCCGCGTCGCCTTCCCCGGTCTGGCTACGAACCTGTCGCTGCGCGGCGATGTGGCAGCGGGAACCTATGCTGTCGCCGGGCCCGTCAATCTGGCAGGCTTCAAACTCGCCAGTGTGGGCGAGGTGGCAGGTGATGCCAAGATCCTCGCCAAGTTCGGCCCCAGCATCCCGTGGAGCCTGCGCGCCAATGTCGCCGGGCGGCTTACCCGGATCAGCAATGCCTCGATCGCCAACCTCGCCGGGCCGGAGATCCGCTTCAGGGGGGCGCTCGGCATGGGGGCAGGCCAGCC
>Ga0308017_1000490_pt1 | contig 12114 bp, 2 predicted proteins | sample Neamet280_FD_203145 | JGI IMG/M metagenome (GOLD analysis project Ga0308017, IMG submission 203145) | Marine microbial communities from water near the shore, Antarctic Ocean - #280 | ecosystem: Environmental > Aquatic > Marine > Unclassified | place: Southern Ocean | collected 2014-10-01
GTTCCCATTCGCTTTTTGGTTGAATGATTTATTAATAAGTTTTAAATAAAATATTACCAAGTGGTAATCGAGACTCTTTTGTATGGTCAAGGAACGAAAGTGGTAATATCTGGTATAAGAGAAGCTACATGTAGAGCCTAAATCAGATACCGTTATAAGTTGTGGTTAGAGAATTACTGTACTAGATGTCTAAGCCTTATGAAGACCTTAGTCTGGCTTATGAACATCAATGCATTTGGCTCCGTGGAGAAATTTGCAGTTGATAATATTATTAATGACCGTATCAGGATTAGGCCCGCCCCCCGTTTTACTGATGAGTGATCCCTCATTAGCAATGCGATCAGCGATATTGTTGCCGTATACGTCAGCATGACCGGGTGTCCAATGCCATTTGCATGTATTGTGTTTAGCACCAGGTATGCTCCTGATTAGTTTTTTGACTGATCTGATAAGAGTCTTATTCTTCTTACTCTGCCATCCTTTGGTCAGGCATCCTAAAGAGTATGAACTATCAGAGAGAAATATTATGTTTTGGATGTTTACATCGTTATTAGATATTGTGTTAATTATGTGTTTGATAGCCGCTCCTATGGCGTAAAGCTCCCCGATGTTATTAGTACCCTGTCCAAGGGGTATAGCAATCGTAGTGTCGGAGACTCCCCATTCAGTAGGGTACTGGATATAAACACCCGCCCCTGTCGGTCCTGGGTTACCTAGACAGCTGCCGTCCGTGTAGACGACTACATCCCCAGGTTTAACAGTGCCAAGTAGCTTCTCTACGTGCTCTTTCGCAGCTGTAGCTTGCTCTTTAGTCCGCGTGCTGGCGTTCCCGAATCCCTTACTCTTCTTAGCGCTTGTGTTGCAGAGGTGGCTCAGGGTCGCAGCGCTAGCGATCCTATTGACCGTACTATCAGTAGCATTGCTTCTACCCAAGGTCTTGAAGTAGTCCCAGTACTGATACCAAGTGCTGTAGTTAAAAATCGCAATAGCGATGACCTCCTTGACTTTGTTCTCGCCGTCGAAGTTCAAATAGGCGATATCCCTGCTGCTGGCAGGGTATGAGTCAGTGCTGAGATCAGTAGGGTTGATTTTGATGTTGAGAGTGTGAGCATAGGCGTCTCTAGCTCGGCAGACAGGTACGCATGATACCAGTATGTGGGAGGCATCATCATTGATGTAACCACACATCGGGCATTTCATAGTGTTCTCGTCGAAGTCCTTCCGCCGCTCGGTGGAGGCCAGAGCGTTGAAGAAAAAGGAGAAGTTGATGTGCCTGATCTGCTTGGGCCAGTGGCATGGTAGTCTTGCATAGTTGCGGTTGATTAGCTCGGCTGTAGGTGTTGTTGGGCAGAGTCTGATAGCAGTTATCCCCTCAGGCTGGTGGATGGTGAGCTCCCGACGTGCAGCTATTATCTCCACATCTGGGTTCTGTGTCTCCCAGGTGAAGATGGTGTAAATAAGCCTTTTGTAGATGCGCTTGCGGTTCTCAGCTGCAGAGTCCTTGATCAGTGAATCTGTTTGGAAGCTAGACGTCACTCCCCATTCATCGCTGCTAAGGTGGTAGTACACCGTGTCTCTGCTCGCGGCTCTTATGTGTTCCGAGATCTTCATCGAGCTAGACTTCATCGGAGGTAGCTCCTCCCGACGATGCTGATCCCATTCACTAAAGTCTGACTTAGCCGCAAGGGTGGCGATGGAGAGGGCGGTGATGTCTCTAATAGGTGGTGCTGAGGAGATCCGCTCCTGGCCCCCCACTAAGTGGATATACTTGTAGCCAGTGCCGCCGTAGGGGATGATGATGTCGCGAGCAGCCTTCCTGACCTTGCCAAGCAGTGAAAGTTTGGCACTGGCATCCAGGTCATAGGGGAAGAGGAAGAAGTTAGTGATGTATGTTAGTATCGAGATGATAAAAACGTTGTAGATCGTAACCCTTTTGGCATGACTTAGTCTCTTGGCGATGGGAGAGTAGTCATTAGCCCTTCCCACTAGCTTATTGACGGCTTTCTTGAAGATGGTCGCTGTCGAGACATGCCTGCCAAAGAGAACTCCGAGGTACGTGTAAGTCAAAGGATTTTTTAACTTCACCCAGGGCGAAGTCTCTATCCAGTTAGCCACCTGTGTATCGCTGGTGGCTGAGATGATCGCCGTTTTGTGGTGGTTTTGTTGAGCGCCCGAGGCATCCCCAAATTGGTCCACTATCCTCATGCAGAGATTCAGTCTGTGTAGCTTTCTTGTGTCGATGGCCAGATCGTCTGCAAATGCAAAAGCCTCACACTTCGTATGGTTGCGTAGAGCCCTGAGCAAGGGGTCTACTACAATAGCGAATATAATGGGGGAGAGGGGGCAACCTTGTTTGACTCCCTGCTTGATAGCAATCCAGATATCACTACTGCCTCCTAGGACTGGATTCACCAGGACATTCTTGAGCAGGTTTTTGACCAGGGTGAGGAACCACGTGGGCAGGCCAAATTTCTTGAGGACCTCGTGGATGTACTCATGAGAGATGGAGTCGAAAGCCTTACGGGTGTCCATGAAGAGGATGTAGTGCTCATCCTTGTCTTCGACAGCCTGGTAGAAACGTTCATTTAGGGTGCGGATATGATCCCCTCCCTGTCTCCCTGGTATGAATCCCTTCTGTGCCTTATCAATAAGCATTTGGACCGCAGGTGTGATCGCTTGTACAGCCAACTTAGCCACCAGCCTGTTGATAGAGTTGGTGACGGAGATTGGGCGCGTGTCTAGAGGGAGTCCTGAGTCCGTTTTAGGGATTAAGAAGAGGAGGCCGTGGTTGAAGTTCTTGGGTACCGTGGTGTTCTCTTTAGTTAATACCTTGAAGAGCGCTACCAGCAGCGGCGCCGCGTGACGTTTCACCGCACGATAGGCACTAAAGGGGATGCCGTCAGGCCCAGTGCAGGAGTCGTTGGAGTCAGCTATGACATCCTCAGCATCGTCGATGTTGGGGAGATTGGGGATAAGCTCCTTAGGGATTTGATTAGCATAGAATTCTAACCATTTCTTGGGCTTAATCTTCGTCTTGCGTTTAGCCCATATCTTGGCAAGAGGTTCGCGGACTATCTCTGCCATTCTTTTTGGGTCGCTGGTGTAGTCACTTTTGATGGTAGCTCTGATCCGTACTAGCTTCTGTCTCCTAGACGGTAGTAGTTGGGAGAGCTTAGTTACTATATCCTGCCTGTTGCTGCTGTCTTTGAGGTCATACTCCTCCGCCTTGTCCGCGAACTTATTCGCGTAGAGCTCGTTGATGTGCTTCTGGAGTTTCTCTGCATTGACGCTCCAGTCCTCGCTCAGAAGGTGTTGCTCGAGATAGGGGTACCTCGTCCTGATCTCCTTTAGCTCGGTGGCTGTAGACCCAAAGGCGGTGAGGATGCGTAGCAGACGGATGAGGACGTCGAGGCGAACACGCCCTTCCATCTCCTCCTTGCTAGCTCTGCCGCAATACTTCCTAGTGTAATCACTAGCTTGGAAAAGCATCTCATTGAAAATCTCCAGATCCATCAGCACGTCACGAGTGTTCGGCTTATTCTCCCAGAGTTCATCAAACTTCTCGGAGAATGTTTTGGTCTTGGTGGTCCACACTGGGATGCTGGGACGGGTATCCCCCTTACTCCCAGTGTTGAACTGAGTGAGTATGGGAATGTGGTCAGAACCAGATACGACCTCGTCAGACCCCTCCCTTTTCATGTTCTCTAACCAAGGTGAGTTGAAGTCACTCATGATATTATGGGGGATGTTAGGCAGGGTTAAGGAGAGTCCTAAGGATTCGATATCTGCCTCAGTGTAGGTGGTGTAGATGCGGTCTAATCGAGACGAATGCGACTTAGCGGCAGACGCGCATATTTTGTAGTAGGTGTGGCTATCACTCCGGATCTGGGAGAGGCCATACTTGTCCTGGAACTTCGCCCATAAAGAGGCGAACTCCGGGGTGTGGGAGTGGTACTCCGTGTCCGAAGTGGTATCATCACGGTCCTCAAGGAAGTTGAAGTCCCCTCCCATGAAGAAGTGACGTGAAGTGGGTAGGTTGTTTAAGTGCTTGAGTTGCTCACTTTTGACGCTGAAGTGGTTACCTCTAGCAGTGCCAGTGTATAAGTAGCAGTTAACAGCAGTGAAGGGAGAATCTCCATGCTTGTTAATTGGAGAGAAGTGGAGGGCGAGAGCGTGGCCATCCATGGAGGCGTGGAGCTTGAGTTTCTCTATGGAGTAGAAAAGCAGGAGCTCCTTGCGAACTAAGATGATCACACCCTTGGATCCATCCCCATTGCTGTGATAGGAGACCCATTTCTCGTCTACAAAGGCGTCTTCTTCCAGGAGGTTGAAGTGTGTTTCTTGGACGAAAACTAGGTCACTATGATGTTGGAGATGGTTAATGTTTTTCCTCATGCGGTTCCTACGTAGACAGGCTTTGGTCGTTATGGGGTACCAGGACAGGCCATTGCCATTGTACGAGGAGATTCTTGGACTTGGTGTTCTTGTCCTGAAGTACGTTCGAGGCTTGGGACAGTAAGTGGCTACTGGCTATCTTCCTCACCCCCCTTTTCCGTCGTTGTTTTCTTCTTTCCATTCTTTGTCACAGGTGGCTTCGTCACGCTCCCCGAGTCTCTCCCAGCTACCCTCAGCTTGGATTTGAATATGGCATATTGGTCAGTACTCCCTGGGCTAGTAGGGGCTGTAGGATTGAGGGGACCACCCTTTTTTACCGTCTCAGTCACCTTTTTCGTCTCCCTCGTAGACGGTTTAGACGGTTCGGTGGGGACTTCCACTTGGGATGTTTTCGGAGGGGGGTCCTCAGGTGGTTTCTCCTGTGTCACCTCCGCTTCCTGCGTCTGACCTCCTTCCCTGTCATCATGCTTCTGATCGTCTTTATTACTCTCATCAGCTGATTCGTCCTCCTTTTCCTTCCTCTTGGGACGCCGTGCGTTTGACTCCTGCGTGGAGCTTTGATTATCTTTCGACGAAGTATCCTTAGAGCGGTTCTTGTTCCTCTTGGTAGGGGGGTCCTCACCTTCTTCACTGTTATCTCCTTTTTGAACTGGGGTTTTCTTCGACCCGTTAGCTGTTTCCCGCTCCTTCTTCTCTTTTAGGCGTTTCTTAGCCTCCATTCGCTCATTACGTTGTTTACGGTTGGCTATCCTCTTGTTTTCCTTAATAGCTTCCTCTAGGGCTCGTGTTTCTTGGTGACGTTCCTGCCGCAAGTCTGCGTCCTTCTTCTTCCTCGAGTTTTTCTTGCCCTTCTTCTTGAGGCGTCCCTTTTCCACTCCGTTCGCCTCTTCCTTTCGCACCTCCTCTTCCTCATCTTCTTCCTTGGAGCTCAATTCCTCCTCTTGCATCAGGAGGCTGAACTGGTTCTTTCCCGTTAGAACTAAGGACTCCTGGAGGGAGGGGGAAGTGGGTGGAAAGGCGCTATGGGTCATTGTCATACTAGACTCGCTGTCCATGCTTGCTTCTTCTATTGGGCATAGCGAGGCGGCGCCGCCCGCCTGGAAGTTATTACCCCATTTTCGGAAGGAGTTGGGGGGTCCTCTTCCCCTCCCATTGTTGAAGGTGTTACTTCCGCTAGTTTCCCAAATGTTGCCTTTAGACACCTTCGGGAAGCTGATTTGGGATTGAGCTCTCTCCGTCCGAAGAATTTTGATCTGGTTGTTTTCCTCCGTTGACTTGGGCGCAGTCTCCCTCATCTTCTCCATGACTTCGTCCACTACCTGACTGCCGCTGATCGGGATCTCTTTCTCAAAAGCTGCATCGACGGTAGTCGGCACTGTTAACGAGTTGAGGGGAGCGTCCAAGAACACCGTGCCGTTGCCATGGCATCTTTCATAGCCCGTGACTGAATTAGTGACGAAGCTGCGGGTCATCACTTCTGCACATTTGACGTGTTTGCTCTTACCATCATACTCTTCTGGCCTGCGCGAAGTAATATAGATGGCGAAGGTGTCCCGCAGATGGCAATGGAACCAGCGGGCGCTGTCTTTTTCGTCTTCCTTGAGGCCCCATTCATCCATGATCTTGTTGATGACCTCCAAACCAGTGGTGATATGGAGTCCTAGTATGTAGAAGCCCTTGTTAGAGCTCTTTCTTCTCGCCCCTCCGTGATAGTTCACTATTCCATCCGGTTTACTCCTTGCCCGAGGCGGCGTTGGCATCGTCCCAAGTAAACTGTATTGACCATCATAGACTAACGCCAAGAAAGCAGTAGGTGGGGCTCTCCTGTTCGGGTTCTTGCCTTTCCGCTGTAGGTCGGAGGCCAGGATGTTGTAGGTCTTGAGCTTATCAATGATGACGCCCTTATCCTCCGACGTTGTTAAGCGGATCGAGTTGTTGCCCGTGTGCGTGAACTTTATGTCCGGTATGATTTTGGAGAGATTGGTGACATCTAGTGGGAAGCTTCCGCTAGTGTAGAGATCATAGGTGCTCTGTTTACTATAGTACATGTCCTCTCCCACCATGACTGAGACATGTTTAGTGAACTTCTTCGATTTGAAGTAAGCTCTGATTACGTTGGCGGCCTGGTCGCTGGTGGGGTGAATCATGGCGCCGTCGAAGCCATTGGCCTTCTGGTGGTACTTCCAGTGCATTGCGTGGGGGTTGAGCCTTAAGAAGGCCTTGATAGCGTTACCCACACTGATTCTTAGCGTCCCTTGGAAGGAGAGCAGGATAGTTCGTCTATGTTCTGACATTGGTGTAGCTTCGATGTCTTCATCCACCATCGTCAAGCCCGGGGGCGCGTTGTAGTCTATGCTGTAGTCCTTAGTGGTGCGAGCGATTGACACCCGGGGCATGCCGTTCATCTCGCAGGCTTCTCTCGTTCTCCTATCACCGAAGAAGATCAGTCCGTACCTGCAATTAACAGGGTCGTCAGAGGTTACGAACTTCTTTCCTTCCGCGTCGTAGTGTGAGCCTCCCAGCCTCTCCTCAAGCAGTTTGATCCCCTTGATGTGAGAGTGAGCATGCGTCTCGTTGAAGATAGAGTCCCCGATCATACCATTAAGGCTGAAAACGGTGTCCTTGGTGGTGGCGGGGTCCAACTTGACGAGTAGTGCTGTGGTGTTGAAATTGCCATCCCTTTCTGAGGGTTCTCTTTCATGATGCTTGTTGATCATTTGAATCCATTCTCCAGCCTTGAGGGTGTTGGAAAGTCCGTTGATCATCAGTATCTTGCCTAGTCCCTGCTCGTCGTTCTTGCAGAGCGTCGCCCTTTTGCGTTGCAAGGCCGTGCTTGGTAGTTTCTTCCCCCGATGTTGAGGCAGGTTAGATAACATTCTTTCCGATCTTTCCCTAATGATGACCGTTAGGTCCCCCAGGTTGATGGCCCTCGCCCCCCCTAGCGTGACGGCATCATGCTGTGTAGCCGTTGGTCCTGTGGCAGGGTCATCGCCTAGAAGAGCAAAGCCATCGTGGTCTTCTAATAATCGGTGAGACTCGTCTTCTGATAGGAAGCCAACTTCGCGCTGGTGGTTGGTGATGCTGTCGAATTGAACATTAAACAGGGCGGTCTGACGTATCATGTTGTGATGTTTCGGCTTGCTGACGTATGTTTGGAAGGTGATGGAGCACTTCGGTGGGATCTGACGGTTGGTGGCTAAGTCCATCTCGTTCACTGGCAGTTGGAAGTGCGTGGCAGCACCGACCCTGTTGAAGGCTCTGATTACCATGATAGGAGCCGATCCCTTATTCCCCTGGGCCTTCCTGTAGTACATCAGAGTACCGTTGACGTGATGGCTGCTACTATCGATGGTAGACGTTGATGTTCTCGCATTCTCCGCCGCGGGGTATTCTACCTGGTCGATAGTGATCATTCTGGTCGGCGACACAGGCGTTATAGAGATAGTGGCGAAGGGGGGGGGGTTGGTAGCCGCAAACTTGGTGTTCTGAACGGCGTAGGTGATCTCTCCCTCCTCACCCCTTGCGGTTACTAGGGTACAGTTCCCCTTTTTCCCTGAGACATGCCCGGATATACGTTCGGACTTGCTCTTCTGCTCGTTCGGGTTGGAGGCTTGCTGGCTCGCTTTGTTCGCCCAGGATGACTGCGAGGTGTTAGGGGGTTTCGCGATGGGGGCTACTTCCTCCATCCCTCCTTTAGTTTCCTCTGTGAGCTTCTGGGCGCTGATTGCGGGCTCCTTCTCCTTCTCAGCTTCGTCTTCCTTCTCTTCTTCTCCGGGTTCTTCCTCGTCTAGCACAACCTCGCCTTCTCTCATACTCATCAGCTCCTTCAAGGTCTCTTTGCCATGACTTCTCTTGATTAGATCTCTCTCTATCTCATAGCACTCCTTTCCTTCCTTCATCGCCCTCCGGATGATGTTATCCTGTCGTGTGAACAGTGAGTCTCCTCTCTCGATTATCAGAAGTGATCCCTTTTTATACTTCTCCCCCCAGTGGTTCGACTCCCCGCATCTGGGGCATTCTGTCTTCACGCTTCTGCAGCTCTCACAGACAATGGCTAGGTCGTTGGGCTGTTCCCCCGGTAGTAGGCCACCCGATGCATCCGTGACCCAGCAGCAGTCAATGGAGGTGAAGCGGTCGTTATCCTTACTAATACATGGGTTTTTGTCCCGGTGTATGTGGGAGGATGAGAATACACAGGGTGTGTTGGGGTCGGGGAACGAGAAGCATTCGGCGAGCGGGAGGTCCTCGGGTTTGGAGTCTATTGGTATCCTTTTCTCTATGATGTGCTCCAGGACCTCCTTGTAGAGTGTGATCAGCTGGGGTCTTCCATTCCCTCTCCAGCTACCTTCCCCTGAGCCTTCTTCTAGACATTCTATCATGAAGTCTGCTATGCATCTTAACAGTCTATCCCATTGGTGGGGGGGAGTTTTCACGGCTTTCAGTATATTGAAGATTAGGATGACGTGATCAGCTTCCCTCTGATAGGCCTCCCTATCCAGGTGATCCATAGTGTTCATAAGCATATACACAGTGGCATGGTCCATTTTCTCCCTCAGCGCCTTCCCTTTTTTGTCTTTGGGGTCCAACATCGGCTTCTCTATTTCTTCTAGGATGTTGATGAAGTATCCGCCATCGTCCTTCCCGGTCTCACGAAGGGGGAATTCTACCGAGGACGCCCTCTCCAGTAGGCGTTCCGCTCTGAAGCTGGGTGTACTGGCTGCATTATCCTTCAGTGTGTCGGGCTCTTCCCAGTTGTTCACTTCTTCGTCGTAGTAGCCCCGGCAGAAATCGTTGAAGAATCCTGGCTGGCTAGCCTGGTGAAATAAGTTTCCGGCATCCCTGTACTTGTCGTCAGTGTAACTGTCGCCGAAGAGCTCGGTGGAGTTGCAGGAGGGGCAGTTTTGAATGGTCCTTCTGCACTCATTGCAGACTAACTGAGGGCAGTTGACTCCTTCAGCCTTCCCCTCTTGGCAGCATGAGAGGACTGTGTAGGTGAGTCGTGCACTGTCTGACTCTATGCACTTACTAGGTCCATACAGCCCGTGTGCGTTAACACAAGGCTGTGTAGGACTAGGGGGGCGAGTTGGCTCCTCTATCACTGGGTAATCCGAGAAGTCGAAGGTTTCCCCCACTCGCCTTGCATGTATCTCCGCCATACGGAGGAGGAAGAAGAAGTCAGGCAGTCTCGGGACCCCGGGGTCGTTGCTGTCAAAGCGTTCGCATAGCCCGTCGGCCGAGCGCCTAGCAGCATGAGCTAATCTCCTGATGTAGTCCGTCACCTTCGCGGCTACCTCCTCGAACTCGACACCTGCTTTAGCCCTCAGTGCCTTCGACGTGATGAGGCCTACCGTCTTGGCATAGTTGGGCTGGTTTTTCCTGGTCTTGTGATTACACAGGCGTTTCACAGTCTCAGTCTTAGCCCAGGCAGGGTCCTCCAGGGAGGCCGTAGAGTGTCGTTCATCTTTCATCATGTCCCTTCCCAGCAAGAAGACTTCTGGGTTAACGCAGCTTGGTCGTTTCTGGTAGGCACCTGTTATGAAGCCGTTCGCTTGGACGACCGCGAGGTTATCTCCGCTTTCCTCTTCCACAGCCTTACTTGCATTCTTCTCTGCTTCGGGCGCCCCCTGGTGGGTCTCGCCTCGGGCGCACACTGATGGGAGCCCATCCTGTGTGTTGTTCGCCCCGTAAGACGTTGCTAGGTTGCCTAAGTTGTTATTACTGTCATTCAGTCCAGAAATCTCGCTAATAGTAGGTCCTGTTTCAGCATGTGTAGGTGAGTCCCCCCCCGCGCGCTGCGAGGGAGATAGATCACTCTCTCTAGACGCTGCATAGCAGGCCATTGTGGAGCCAGAGTTCTCTACCAATTTTTTAGGACTGTGCTTAGCAGGAGATCTACTCTCAGTTTTGCTTCCTACGTGTCTTTCAGTAGTACATACCTCAGGTTGCACTATAGCAACTTCTTGAGAAGGAGATTCCACCTCTAAAGGCGCATTCTCCTTATTACAATTAGATACGTTTCCCGGGTCAGAACCAGAGGGAGGGTGAGAGGGATCTACAGGCGAGCCTGTTGTCTCCCGTCTGACCCCCTTAGTTCCTTGCGGACCATTTAGTTTAAAGTTGATAGCTGTGACAGTTTCGACGTTGTTGGGTTTAGCGAGGTCCACACCTTCGCCTCCCTGGTCATGTAAGTCATTGCCAATGCTCCAAGCATTGATTGAGGGGTCCCGGACACTAGGTGCCTGCTCTGTCTCATTATCCACGGTACTCGGACAAGTCGGATAGGCTGGGTGGCTTTTTTTAAGAGCTCCTTCAGCTTTCTCACTACAAGTAATCCCGCGGTGGACAGACACATTTAAGGTGCTAGATAGCACCCCCCCCAAAGCTTTCCCCTTGCCAGAGACTCCCAAATTAGTGTGAGCCGTATTAGGACTCATTGCACAAGAGAGGGTTAATGGTGTATTTTTAATTGCTGTCGCCTCTTTATCTGAAGCACTCGAACTTGTCAGATTGTTGGGACTTTGAAAAAAGCGCGTTTCAGTGTCAGAACAAAGCTGATCGCTCCCCCCATTCTGGGAGCTAGAATCAAGTTTTTCAGAGGACCCTCCCGTAGGGGTCTTGGTGCCAGACTTAGACGATGTGGCCAGCCCATCCATTTTCGCCATCTGGTCAGTGCCAGCGGTCAAAGACGGTTTTTGGGCGCCAGACTCAGAAATACCGCGATTTTGGTCATTTCCTAGGTTTGCCAAACCCTTCCCATCAGAGGACACTTTGGACTCCCCCCCCCCACCACAGGGGAGAGCCTCGGGAGTATCCTGGGTCATATTATTGGATAGCATGCCATTGGCAGCTCCATTAGGATCGTTTCCAGGCTTTTCAGGGCCTTTGTTTTCACCTTTAGGTGTGTTAGCCTGCACACCATTCGCTTGTTCATCTCCTTTCACCATTCTTGCTTTTGTTGTTTCCTCGGCAGCGGAGCTGCTTTCATCGGTCTTGCACGTCGTAGCATTAAACTGTTCTGTATCAGGAGTAATAACACTGCCCTGACTAGACCCGTTTGTTGCTTCTAACGCCTCCTCCACGCCACTACCCAAAGAGCGCATATCTGGGAGTAGAGGTTTTAGCCTCTTGTTGTCCTCGGCAGCAGAGCTGCTTTCATCGGTCTCGCACGTCGTAGCATTAAACTGTTCTGTATCAGGAGTAAAAACACTGCCCTGATTAGACCCGTTTGTTGCTACTAACGCCCCCTCCATGTCACTACCCGAAGAGCGCATATCTGAGAGAAGAGGTTTCAGCCCCTTGTTGACCTCGGCAGCAGAGCTGCTTTCTTCGGCTACTGTTGTTTCAGCTCCAGTCATCATGACTACAGGAGTACTCTCACTCCCCTGTGTCATTCTGACTGTAGCTGTTCTAGCTCTAGTTCCCACTGGATCTCTAACCAAAGAGAGGGCTTTTTTTACGATTGCTTCCTTTCCAGGGACACTTACTGGTCGCCTGTTTGTCATGGTCTTTGAAGCGACAGACACGCTCCTTCGTGCTTTGTTCGTCAAGGGCGATTACACGCCGTTAACCGGGTTCTAAACCCAAGTACTTAAGAATAAACCAAACTTTTACTCAATTAGAGGATCAAGTGCCAGAATGCAGAGCGTAGATATAGATAACGGCGTAGTAGTATAAAATGGTTATCGTATTTCGTAGGGTTGTGTAGTAACGAGGCTAGCC
>Ga0308017_1000491_pt1 | contig 12082 bp, 17 predicted proteins | sample Neamet280_FD_203145 | JGI IMG/M metagenome (GOLD analysis project Ga0308017, IMG submission 203145) | Marine microbial communities from water near the shore, Antarctic Ocean - #280 | ecosystem: Environmental > Aquatic > Marine > Unclassified | place: Southern Ocean | collected 2014-10-01
TCGCTGCAGCTCACCGCCAATCACAGCGTCGCGACGCCGGCCGAATGGAAGAGCGGCGAGGACGTCATCATTGTCCCCTCGCTCAGCGATGAGCAGGCGCGGGAGAAGTTCCCCGGAGGCTGGAAGACGCTGAAACCATATCTGCGCGTCGTGCCCGAGCCGCAGAAGGCGGGATGATATCCGCTCAAGGGGAGACGGATTGAAGGAATGAAAAGCAGGCGAAGTGGCGGGGGAAGTCGAGCGTACCGCACGGCCTGCGATAATATAGCCGAGCGAGCTGAGCCGCCCAGTGACTGCTCACGGACAGGCGCCGCAAGGCGTCCTGGTCGTGCCGCCCGGCGGGTGTTTCCTAAATGCCCACACCCGTCGGGCGCGTCTCTGGTCGTGAGCTCGCGCAGGCTTGCAACCGTTCCCCGCGCCCCCTTCCTTCTGACCCGGAACCATTCAAGCCGAGCCGTCGATTCGCTCGTCAGCCAAACACCCCGATCTCGGCTTGACCTTGCCACGGTGGGAAGGAGTAAAGCCATCCTCCCGGTTTTGCCGTGGGATGTCGTTACAACCAATCTCAGGAGATCCTCGTGAACATCGGCCAGGCCTCAGCCGCTTCGGGCGTCTCAACGAAGATGATCCGCTACTATGAGCGGACCGGCCTCATCAAATCCGCCGATCGATCCGCAGCGGGCTACCGCGTCTACACCAAGAGCGACGTTCACACGCTCCAGTTCATCCGTCGCGCACGCGACCTCGGCTTCTCCGTGGCACAAATCGAAGATCTCCTGACCCTCTGGAACAACCGAGAGCGGGCAAGCCACGACGTCAAGGTACTCGCCATGGAGCATCTCGAGCGGCTCTGCGCCAAAGTAGCGGAGATGGAGGCGATGATCGCCACGCTGAAGCACCTCGCTGAGAACTGCACCGACGACGATCGGCCCGATTGCCCAATCCTCAAGGATCTCGCTGAGGGCCGCCACGGGGAATGCGCCTCGCCGCCCGAAAATCGCTTCGGCGTAGCAAGGGTCGGGTGAGCGCCAGCCATGCTCTTCCGCCAGCTCTATGAACCCGAGTCCTCCACCTATACGTACTCATCGGGTGCGAGGAAACCGGAGAATGCGTCCTTATCGATCCAGTGCTGGAGGCGGCGGAGCGCGACCTGACGGTCGTCCAAGAGCTGGACCTCCGCTTGGCAATGACGATCGAGACCCACATCCATGCTGACCACGTCAGCTCCGCCGCTCGCTTGCGCTCACTTACCAGCTGCAAAGTCGCCTATCCCCTGAGTTCACGGAACAAGTGCAACACCTGCTAAGATGGTGTTGCGATGGGAGAACATTACGACCAGCTCACCCTGGCAGAAGGGCGGGGTCGAAAACGCCATCGGCAGACTCAGGCGATCCATGCCGCGCAAAGCCGACATCGCCACTCTCACCGACGACGACATCCAGGCCATAGCAAACCGATACAATGCCACGCCCAGAAAATGCCTGGACTTCCGAACACCCGAAGAGGCATTCCATGACATTCAAACCAGTGTTGCACTTCAAACGTGAATCCACATCCCGCCATGGAGGGCCTCGCCTGTGCGGATATCGGCATCAAAGAAGGAGAGCCGGTCGCTGTGGGGAGCCTATCGCTACGGCCGCTCTTCACACCAGGGCACACCGACACACATCATAGCTACCTGCTCGAGCAGGGCGGTCAGGCACGGGTCTTTACGGGCGACGCCCTGCTCATCGACGGGTGCGGTCGCACGGACTTCCAGAATGGCAGCGCGGACATCCTTTACGGCTCGATCCACAGCAAGATTTTCGCCCTTCCCGACGACACCCTCGTCTACCCGGCTCACGACTATCAGCACCGTCATGTCTCCACAGTGGCTCAAGAGCGGGAGCGGAATCCCCGGCTGGGAGGCGGCAAGACGCTGCCGGAGTTCGTCGAAATCATGGCGAGCCTCGACCTGCCCTATCCAAAGAAGATCGATACAGCGGTCCCTGCTAATCTTCTTTGCGGTGAGAGCCCTGATGGCACCGCTTGGGTCGAGGGCAAGGCAAAGCAGGGATAGCAGGTCGCCTGCTTGCTGCATCGGCCAGGCGAGCCCAAGCGCGGAATTGCCGCTCGTAACATCTCACTAGATCAGGGATACTCATGCGACCCTCCCGTAAGCGAAAGCTGCTTCTCTGGGCGTTGGTAGCGCTCCTGCTCCTCGTGATCGCCGGCTCGATCGAATACCGCTACCGCTTCAGAGACTCCTTCTATCGAAGCCTCACAGCCGACCCTTACGTGCCTTGCCCTGAGGGAACTCGGCCGGTGCCGGAGCAGCGGCATATATGTGAGCGCGTTGGCCCCAAGCTAAAGCTGTAGCCCCTAGGTGCTGACCGTACTCGTACGTCGGCGAACGGGCGCCTAAGGCGAGGCCGCCTCGTTTGATCCGGAACGAGGCGAGGCGCTGCGGTTATGGAAGTGCATGGCCCGGTTCGCCTGAGACTGTCGCTTGAGCCAGCGGGATGGGACCGCGTCCTCCGCCACGCTGCGGCGCCGCCGCTGGACCAAATGTGCGACTCCAATCCCGCCGCCGATCAATGCGGCTCCTCCGAGAGCCAATTTCAGCCAGGTGTTGCGCACCATCTCAGGCCCTCCGTCCCGCATCCCCTGCACCAGGCGCAGGCGAGAAATACTTCTCGTATTTACCCGCTTCTCCATTCCTCTCATCCGCATCCGCCGGCGGCACCCCCTTCCGGGTGATGTTCGGCCATTGCGGAGCATAGGTGGCGTTCAACTCGCGCCAGAAATCGATGCCTGCCTCCGTGTCAGGCAGGATTGCCTCGGCCGGGCACTCGGGCTCGCAAACGCCGCAGTCGATGCACTCGTCCGGATTGATGGCGAGCATCGCCTCGCCTTCGTAAAAGCAGTCGACGGGGCACACTTCCACGCAATCCATATATTTGCACCGGATGCAGTTCTCCGTGACGACATAAGTCATGGAGCTACCGACGCTTGAGCGGTCGGTTGGTTCACCTCGTTTGCCCCGCGAGCTCCCAATCGACGGCGACTCAACACGTGACGAAGGTCAGTGGGGATCATTGGACACAGAGCCTGATCACCGCGTTTCATTTTGCGGTCTACAGCCCCTTGACCTTCCCATGGTGGGAAGCCGCATCTCGTGTCTCAGACACCAAGGATCATCAAATGGCCGATCATAGCTGCTGCTCTTCCAACACTGCGACTCCCTCGCGAGACACAGCTCTTCACGAGGTGAAGGATCCAGTCTGTGGGATGACCGTCGACCCGGCAACGGCCAAGCACCAGCATGAGCTCGGCGAGACCAAATACTATTTCTGCAGCGCCGGCTGCAAAGCGAAGTTCGCCAGCAATCCGGACCGCTACCTCAATCCGGCCGGAACTGACCCTGCCGTGCTTCACCCGGCGATGGGCACGCTCCCGCAGGCTGCAGAAGGCAGCGTCTGGACCTGCCCAATGCATCCGGAGGTTCGTCGATCCGGTCCTGACAGCTGCCCGATTTGCGGCATGGCACTGGAACCCCTTGAGCCCACTTTGGACGAGGGCCCGAACCCTGAGCTGATTGACTTCACGCGCCGTTTCTGGGTCTCTGCCATTCTCTCGCTACCGCTGCTGGTGCTCACCATGGGTGCCGATCTGTTCGGCTGGCGGATACTTCCGCCTCGCACTTCCTCCCTAGTGCAGCTTGCGATTGCGACCCCTGTAGTCCTGTGGGCGGGGTGGCCCTTCTTTGAGCGCGGCTGGGCGTCAGTGAAGACGCGCAACCTCAACATGTTCACTCTGATCGCAATCGGTGTCGGAGTGGCATACGCCTACAGTGCCTTTGCAGCGCTGTTCCCCGGCGCCTTCCCGCCCTCCTTCCGCTCGCACGAGGGCGAAGTCCCGATCTACTTCGAAGCAGCGGCGATCATCACCGCCCTCGTTCTCCTCGGCCAGGTGCTGGAGCTTCGCGCGCGAGCAGCCACCGGACAGGCTATACGTGCTCTCCTGGGGCTGGCGCCCAAGACGGCTCGCATTGTTCGGGAGAACGGTCTGGAGGAAGACATCGACCTGGAGCTCGTCCAGGTGGGCGACGTGCTCCGCGTCCGACCGGGCGAGAAGGTGCCCGTCGACGGCGTCGTCCTCGAAGGACGCTCGAGCGTGGACGAGTCGATGCTCACTGGCGAGCCGGTCCCCGTCACAAAGACGGAAGGCGATCCCGTCACCGGCGCGACCGTCAATGGAACCGGCGCGCTGCTCGTGCGCGCCGAGCGTGTTGGTCAGGACACCATGCTATCGCAGATCGTCCGCATGGTCGCTGACGCTCAGCGTTCCCGGGCACCGATTCAGAGCTTGGCGGACAAGGTCTCAGGCTGGTTCGTCCCCGCCGTTGTCTTCATCGCGCTCCTGTCATTCGCGATCTGGTCGATCTTCGGTCCCGCGCCCGCAATGGGCTTCGCTCTCGTCAACGCGGTCGCGGTTCTAATCATCGCCTGCCCCTGCGCCCTCGGACTGGCAACGCCCATGTCGATCATGGTCGGGACCGGACGCGGCGCTCAGGCAGGCGTCCTCGTGAAGAATGCCGAGGCGCTCGAGCTGATGGAGAAGATCGACACCCTCGTCATCGACAAGACCGGCACCCTGACGGAAGGCAAACCCCGGCTCGTCGCCGTCCATGCGACGGGCGACACCAGCGAGGAAGACCTGCTTCGCCTTGCGGCAGCGCTGGAGCGCGGAAGCGAACACCCGCTCGGCGAGGCGATTGTCGCGGCCGCGCATGAGCGAGGGTTCTCGCTTCCCGACACGAGCAACTTTGAGTCCCACACCGGCAAGGGCGTCACCGGGCTCGTCGACGGGCGACAGGTTGCACTGGGCAACGCCGCCATGATGACCACCGCACGCGTCAACGCAGGCGCCGTGCAGGAACAGGCCGCCCAACTCCGGAGCCAAGGCCAGGGCGTCATGTTCGCGGCGATCGACGGCGGCATGGCGGGTCTCCTCGTGGTTGCAGATCCCGTCAAGGGAACTGCCGCATCTGCGGTCAGGGCTTTGACGCACGATGGCGTCCGGGTGATCATGCTCACCGGCGACAACCGGGGAACAGCCGATGCCGTTGCTCGCCAGGTCGGCGGGATCGACGAGGTCATCGCTGATGTTCTTCCGGATCAGAAACAGGCTGTGGTGGAGCGCCTCAGGGCCGCCGGCGCACGGGTCGCCATGGCCGGTGACGGCATCAATGACGCTCCAGCCCTCGCCGCAGCCCATGTCGGCATCGCCATGGGCACCGGCACGGATGTCGCCATGGAGAGCGCGGCCGTAACGCTCGTAAAGGGCGACCTAACGGGCATCGTACGGGCACGGCGCCTGTCCCGCGCCGTGATGCGCAATATCCGTCAGAACCTCTTCTTCGCGTTCATCTTCAACGCGCTTGCAGTGCCGATCGCGGCCGGCGTTCTCTATCCGCTGTTCGCGATCCTCCTCAGCCCGATCATCGCTGGAGCTGCTATGGCGCTGAGCTCGGTCACCGTCATCGGAAATGCGCTTCGCCTGAGGCGAGTGCGGCTCTCCTGACGGTCCTCGCCTGAAGCAACCTCGATGGGAGCCCTTACTGCGAGCATTGTGTGGAGCCGCGTCTTGGCTTCCTCCCAAGCGCTGACGTCCTCCAAGCGGCAGCCCTGAGGCCCCACACCCAAGTCCGATCTACTATGGATCACCATTTTCACCAGTCCGAGGTGCCCGTGATGAGCAGACATGATGAACCCATTGACGGAGACCTTGTTCGCGGGCTGCCGAAGATACCGGTCCCCGACGATGTCCAGGAGGCGGTCCGGACACTCATTCGCTGGGCTGGCGATGATCCGGACCGCGAGGGACTTCTCGACACGCCTCTCCGCGTCGCCCGCGCCTGGAAGGAATATGCTCGGGGCTACGAGCAGGATCCCGCCCACCACCTCGGCCGGACCTTTGACGAGGTGGGCGGCTATGACGAGATCGTGTTGCTGAGGGACATACCCTTCCAATCGCATTGTGAGCACCATCTCGCACCTATCATTGGCAAGGCGGCCATCGCCTATCTGCCAAATCAGCGGGTCGTCGGAATTTCGAAGATCGCGCGGGTGCTTCACGGATTTGCTCGCCGGCTCCAAGTTCAGGAGCGACTGACGGCGCAGGTGGCGGACTGCATCTGGACCCATCTCGAGCCGCAGGGCGTCGCCGTGGTAATCGAGGCGAGCCACGCCTGCATGACCGCGCGCGGCGTCAACACTCCCGGCGTGATGATGACCACCAGCCGTATGATGGGCGTCTTCCGCGAAGACGAACGCAGTCGGCGTGAAGTCCTGGCTCTGATGGGCTACTAGCATCAGGTGGCGACAAATCCCGGTTCACCCTGAAGCGGCTCGGGCGATCGGCATCTCAGGGGCACATACCCACTCAACTGCAGCAGCTGAGGAGCCTTGCAAAATGTCCTCGCCTTTTGAGCTTGTCGGGCTCCTCACCCATGCCCTTGTTCTGCTCCTCGGCCTCGGGGGGTTGATAGGCTTCATTCCATTGGCACGAGGCCGACGAGCGGGCGTCGGACTGTTGCTCATGGCCGGGTCAATGGCGCTGGTCGTGATGGAGCCTCGGTGGCAACTGGGCCTTGTGGGTGCGACCGCCTACACCGTCGCATTCCTAACCGCGCTTTGGTTGCTCCTGGGCCCCGTCCGTCGGATGCCGCGACCATAGTGGTCCTCTAAGCACGGGGATCTCGGCGGCCCTCCGACACTTGTCATCTAAGCACGCGTCGCCCATCCGACGACCCCCAGCACCAAGGCAAAGGTGGCCGACTTGTCGCGAGAAACGAACCCGTTCCGGTTGACGGACCTCCCAGAGTTCAACGTCTTCGTGTTCGCGTTCCTGCTGAACTATCCATGGGAGCTCATGCAGGTGCCTCTCTACAAAGGCATGCCGGAAGCCGCCCACTGGGATGCTATCCAAGTCTGCACGCGCGCAACGCTCGGCGACGGCGTCATCATGCTGCTCGCTTTCTGGGGTGCTGCTCTCCTGGTCCGCGACCGCTGGTGGATCGAAAGGCCGCGCTGGACTCCAATCCTCACATTTATCGGGATCGGCGTGGCGATCACCGTCCTACTGGAGCGCCTGGCGATCGTGTCAGACCACCCGGAGTGGGGCTGGCAATACGCAGAGGCGATGCCGATCGTGCCGGCGCTAGGGATCGGCCTCACGCCGTTTCTCCAATGGGTCATCTTGCCCCTGCTGCTCGTCTGGTTCGTAAAGCGTCAGATCGCCGGCTCAAGAATGCAGGACTCCTAAGGGCTGCCGTTCAGATGCAATGATGCGCCGCAGACATGCTACGGCGCCCTCGGATCATAGCTCAGAGGCTAGAAATTCGGGATAGATTCAAGCCGGCTTATCCGAGCGGCGGCTTGCTTTGAGCTTGCTCCAACGCACGAGCGTTGGTCGATAGGTTGGCTCATATCGAGATCTGCTCGTCGAACATGCGCTCGATCAGAGGACACTCAGCCGACTGGTCAGTATCGCAGGTGACCACCATTTCTTCTAGAACAGCCTCCATCGCGCGGAGATCCGCGAGCTTCGCCTGCACATTTCGAAGATGCGATGCCGCCAAGTCGCGCACCTCGGCGCACGGGCGGTCCCGCTCATCGACGAGCCGCAGCAACGTCTTCACTTCTGAGAGGGTGAAGCCCAGCACACGGGCTTTCATGACAAAGGCAAGGCGCTTCAGGTGGCCAGTGCCGTAGAGCCGATGCCCGCCGTCCGAGCGAGCCGGATGGGGGATGATGCCAGCCTTTTCGTAGTACCGGATGGTTTCGATGTTGCATCCGGTTTTCCGCGCCAGAACCCCGATGGTGAACCGGGGGGCGAGATCCTGCAAAATCTTTTTATCGACCATCATTTTAGCCCTTGTATCTGTAGTTACTACAGATCCTATATGGCTCGTGTAGATGGTTTTCCGAAGCTCCACAACGCTCAGGAATCCTGTCCAGAACGCACATCTGCCGAGTGTTGTTCGCTTTGGTGGCCGAGAACAAGGACGCGAAATTGAGAAAGGTGACCTTCGCCGTAAGCGTGGCTGGCGCGTTGCTGGCCGCAGCGGCCGCCATACCTGGGATCGCCTTCGTGGCAGGCTCGCCAGCCTCATCTCAGGTGCCTAAGCCTTCGGCAGGACAGCACATCACGACCTTGAACGTCGTCAACGTGAGCTGTGCTACGTGCGCACCGGTCGTGAAGGCGGCGCTCAGCCGCATTCGAGGCGTCATCGATGTCTCGGTGGAAGAACGGGCAGGCGCATCTGCGACCGCCCGCGTGGTCCATGATCCTCGGCTCGTCGCTCCTTCCGCGCTTGCTGCGGCTGTCACTGAAGTCGGCTTCCCAGCCAGCGTCGCAAAGCAGGCGACATTGAGAACCGGCGATTGGGCGGCCGCCACCGAACAATGATTAGGAAATTGCAATGAGCGACTGCTGCGGGCCGCGCCCGAATGAAGCCATACGATACGATCTTGCCGTCGTAGGGAACGGGTCCGCCGGCTTCTCAGCCGCCATCACCGCCGCTGAGCAAGGTGCGCAGGTGGCCATGATTGGCCACGGCACCATCGGCGGAACGTGCGTCAATGTCGGGTGCGTTCCCTCCAAGGCCATGATCCGCGCGACCGAGGCTGTTCATCACGCCAATGTAGCGAGCTCCAAGTTTGCCGGAGTGGAGGCGGCGGGAGCCGTCGTCGACTGGAAGGCGCTGGTTGCGCAGAAGGACCATCTCGTCACATCGCTTCGTCAGGCGAAATACGCTGACCTTCTCCCCTCGTACAACAACGTCGCCTACATCGAAGGACAGGCGAAGCTCGCGCCCGGGGGCGTTCAGGTGGATGGGCGGCTCATCTCGGCCGAAAAGGTGATCATCGCCACTGGCACGCGGCCTGCTGTCCCAGCTATTCCAGGCATGGCGCAGGTGCCGTACCTTACGAGCACGACGGCGCTTGAGCTCGAGGAGCTTCCCAAGTCTTTGCTCGTGCTTGGTGGCGGCTATGTCGGAGTCGAGCTCGCGCAGACCCTGGCGCGTGCTGGCGTGAAGGTGACGCTCATATGCCGATCACGCCTTCTGCCTGAGGCAGAGCCCGAAATCGCGGCCGCTTTGGAGGGCTACTTAGCGGCCGAGGATATCCAGATCGCCAGCGGCGTCGCTTACGAGGCTATCCGCCACCTGGGCGGCCACATTGAGCTCGATGTGGAGCAAGCTGGTCGCAGCCTGACGTTAGTGGCGGAGCAGGTGCTGATCACGACTGGCCGGACACCCAATGTCGAGGGGCTCGGGCTCGACGAGCTCGGGATTGAGACGAACTCGAGCGGCGGCATCAAGGTGGACGACCGGCTGCGGACGACGCGGCCCTGCTTCTACGCTGCCGGCGATGTCATTGGACGCGACCAATTCGTCTACATGGCGGCCTACGGAGCCAAGCTCGCGGCGAAGAATGCGCTCAACGGTGACAGTCTGGTTTATAGCAACCGCGCGATGCCGGCTGTCGTCTTTTCAGACCCTCAAGTTGGCAGCGTCGGGCTCACCGAAGCTCAGGCCCGCGCCGCCGGGTTCCAGGTCAGGACGTCCATCGTCACGCTGGACCACGTTCCACGCGCTCTTGCGGCAAGGGATACGCGGGGGCTGATCAAGCTGGTCGCCGATGGCCGAACTAGAGAGCTTCTCGGGGCACACATCCTCGCACCTGAGGGCGCTGACAGCATCCAGACTGCGGCCATGGCGATCCGGTGCGGCCTCACAATCGACGATCTGGCGGAAGCGATCTTTCCCTACCTTACGACGGTGGAGGGGCTGAAGCTCGCTGCGCAGACTTTCGACAAAGATGTCAGCAAGCTCTCCTGCTGCGCTGGGTGAACCGAAAAAGAGCTTGAACCTGGAGTTGCTACAGGTGGTAGCCCCTGATCTTACATGAACAAGAGGTAGGTTGATCGTGTTGAAAATCCCTGATGCGAAGCGCTCCGTCACCGCCGCCGCTCCCGGCCGGCGGACTTGGATCGCCGTCGGCGGAGGTTTTCTTGGCGCGGTGGGCGCTGCCTCCTGCTGCATCGCACCTCTTCTGCTGTTCTCGCTTGGAATAAGCGGGGCCTGGATCGGCAATCTCACCGCGCTTGCGCCTTACCAGCCGCTCTTCGTCGGCTTGGCAGCCCTCGCCCTCATTTTCGGGTTCATTCGCGTTTACGCGCGCCCTCAGGCCGAGTGCGAGGATGGCAGCTACTGCGCCAAGCCCGCCTCTAAACGGCTTCTGAAAATTGCGCTGTGGGCCACAACCTTCCTCGTTCTGGCAGCGATAAGCTTCCCGTACGTGGCCGTCTATTTCTTGTGAGTTTGAGTAGGAGATTATCGATGAAGTTCATCAAAGCAGTGCTTATCGCGACCTTCGCAGCGACGAGCGTTCCGGCGCTCGCGGCAGTCCGCACCGTCACGTTGGCCGTTGACAACATGACATGCGTCACCTGCGTCCCCATGGTGAAGAAGAGCCTGAGCCAAGTTCGCGGCGTGAAGCGTGTGGCAGTCTCGGTTGAGGCCAAGACGGCCACTGTCGCTTACGACGACAAGTCAACGAACGTGGCTGAGCTCTTGAAGGCGACCACGAACGCTGGATACCCCTCGCGATTGAAGCGCGCAGCAAGTGAGCAACGACGCCCTCGTTAATCAGCCGAGGCAGGAGGAGCCCCGATGCGGACCCAGCGAAGCTCTGGCAACGAGGTTGATCCGGGCGACACGACCGACTTCGCCGCCAAGCCGCCGATGGGGACGGTCATAGCGTTGCTGAGCGGCTTTCACTTCCTGTGCTGCGGCATACCTATCATGGTGGCTTCGGGAGTGTCCCTGGGCAGTCTAGTGCCGTCTTCCAGTTCGGTGGGAGCGCTCGTGGCCCTAACAGCATCGGCCGGACTCATCTGGCATCTGAGGAGACGCTGCGCTTCCTGCCTTCCGTCGGAAGCAGTGACATCGGGTCCACACCACCGACAGGTCAACCCAGCTTTCGCTCGGCAAAGCCGATCAGCCGGTTACGAGATGTGACCAAGTCATACGACCTCATCGTGATCGGCAGCGGCACAGCCGCCATGGTCGCGGCCAACCGCATGGCGGCCGCAGGGAAGAAGGTCGCGGTGACCGACTACAGGCCATTCGGCGGCACCTGTGCCTTGCGCGGCTGCGACCCAAAGAAGATGCTGATTACCGGTGCGCAGGTCATGGACGACATCCGCCGCATGCGCGGGCGCGGGATCGCGGCGGACGGCGCGCGCATCGAGTGGCGCGACCTCATGGAGTTCAAGCGCACCTTCACGGGGCCTGTCCCCGGCAAACAGCAGAAGAACTACGCCGCAAAAGGCGTCGACACCTACCGCGAGCATGCCCGCTTCGTAGGCCCGAATAGTCTCGAGCTTGAGCGTAGCGGCGTCATCGATGCGACGAACATTCTTATCGCGGCTGGAGCGCGCCCAGTCCCCCTCGGCTTTCCTGGGGAGGAGCACCTCATGGACAATGAGGGGTTCCTTGAGCTCGACGAGCTACCCGCCCGCATCGTCATGGTCGGCGGCGGCTATATCGCGTCAGAGCTCTCCCACATTGCTGCGCGCGCGGGTGCCAATGTGACGGTCCTCCAGCGCGGCCAGCGCATTCTCCCTCACTTCGACGGAGATCTCGTGGGCTGGCTTATGGCAGCCTTCGACGCCGCCGGTATCGACGTCCGGACCCGCCACTCAGTGGAAGCCGTTGAGAAGATCGATCAGGGATATATCCTGCGTGTCCGCACTGCTGACGGAGGGATAGCGGCAGTCGATGCCGATCTCGTCGTCCACGCCGCCGGCCGCATTCCAGATTTGGACTCTCTCAGCCTTGACGCGGCCGGAATTGAACGGGACCAGCGCGGGCGCCTGAGGCTCAACGATCATCTACAGAGCGTTTCCAACCCAGCTGTCTACGCCGCCGGAGATGCTGCCGCACAAGGGCCACCACTGACCCCAGTCTCCAGCCACGATGCCAAGGTGGTTGTTGCCAATCTGCTCGAGGGCAAAAAGCATCGTCCAG
>Ga0308017_1000493_pt1 | contig 12063 bp, 8 predicted proteins | sample Neamet280_FD_203145 | JGI IMG/M metagenome (GOLD analysis project Ga0308017, IMG submission 203145) | Marine microbial communities from water near the shore, Antarctic Ocean - #280 | ecosystem: Environmental > Aquatic > Marine > Unclassified | place: Southern Ocean | collected 2014-10-01
TTCATCCATCCACATTGCGGGCGTTTGTTAGAGAGCGCATCGTTGATGGCAAACCAATCGACCTCGACTTGTTCGGGGCATTCATATCAAACACAGCAGTTATAAAGAGGAAAGCGTAATGGCTAATCAAGTAGCAACAAAAAAGAATGCAGAGTTAAGCACAGACTTAATGGACGACATCCTAGAATTTGCGGGCGAGGGCGCGGCCTTTGCCGCGGATGAAATGCAAATCCCGTTTGTTCGGGCGCTCCAAGCTTTGTCCCCACAACTGGGCAAGAAGAAGCCTGAGTACATTGAGGGTGCGGAGCAGGGCGATCTGTTCAACACTGTGACGGGTGAAGTTTGGAAGGGTGATGATGGCGTAACTATCATACCGTGCTTCCAGACCACCAAGTATCTTGAGTTCACACCTCGTGACCAAGGCGGCGGATTCCGCGGCGAGATCAATCCTACTGATCCAGTACTTCAGCGTACCTCTCGTGTTGGGTCCAAGGAAATCCTGCCAACAGGCAACGAGTTGGTCAAGTCCGACCAGCACTATTGCTTGGTGATGGGCGGGGACGGTGCGTATCAACCTGCTGTCATCGACATGAAGTCCACGCAGTTGAAGGTCAGCCGCCGTTGGAAGACCCAGATTGCTATGCAAAAGATCAAGCACCCGAAGACGGGGGCCATGGTTGTGCCTCCGCTGTTTGCTACAGTGTGGAAGATCACCACAGTTGAAGAGAGCAATGACCAAGGCACATGGTTCACGCCTTCTGTTGAGAAGGTCGGGCTTGTAGAGAGCCGCGATCTTATGCTCGAAGCCAAAGCCTTCCGCGACAGTGTCGCTGCGGGCGAAGTGAAAGCTGCTTCAGAGGAGCGTGTCCCAACTACCTCCTCTGTACAACAGGATGACGACATCCCGTTTTAAGCAGCCTCGGGAGTGGCGATGACTGTTGGCGCATTCTCCACGCCACTCCCATTTTTCACAACAGGAGCAGTACATGACACAGGCAAAGAGGTTGCTTGCAGTATTCGTTGGTGCCAAAGCTGCACATGGCACGACAACCGTTGGCCGCATCGGACGAAATGGCAAGGCAGAATCCAAGAGTATGATCGTTCGCTCTCCTTTAACCGAGGAGCTCGTTCAATCCCACATAGATGGGAAGCAAGGCGTTGGCGCGATCCCGATCAATGAAGAGAACATGTGTAAGTTTGCGGCGCTGGACATCGATGTCTATGACCTGAACCACAATGAACTCCAAGCTAAAATACAGAAGCTGAAACTTCCATTGATGCACTGTCGATCCAAGTCGGGCGGCGCTCACCTGTATCTGTTTCTGAAAGACTGGGCTCCCGCAGCAAACATCAGGGACTACTTGACAGAGATGTCTATTGTCCTGGGCTTTAGCGGGACCGAGATATTCCCGAAGCAAGACACAATCATCGCAGAGCGTGGAGACGTGGGCAACTTTATCAACATGCCCTACTTCAACGCCGAGATGCCCCAGCGTTATTGTTTCAATACACACACCGAGGCCCTTGAGCTAGACGAGTTCCTAGATGCGGTGGAAAAGGCCCGTGTGTCTGAGTCCGATCTTGAGGGCCTTCGGTTTGCTGGGAAACGCAAGTACTTCACCGATGGACCGCCCTGCCTTGAGCACCTGTTCGCGGATGGGCCAATTGATACGCCACGCAATACGTGCATGTACCAGTGCGGTATCTATGCCAAGCTGTCGGACCCAGACAACTGGAAGAATAAGTTGGAAGAGTTCAACCGGACGCTGTGCTCTGAGCCGTTGCCATCTGTAGAGGTGATCAACTTAGGCAAGTCGCTTGACCGGAAAGACTTTGCGTACAAGTGCAAGGAAGAACCCTTCAAGAGTTACTGCGACCCGACCCTCTGCGCGAGTAGGAAGTTTGGGATCAGCACCGATGCGCCTGACATGCCCTCGGTTGGAGGCTTGACGATCATGCTGTCCGAGCCGCGCGTGTACTTCATGGATGTCAACGGCGCGAGGATTCAGTTGTCCACTGAGCAGTTGCAGAATCAAATCCTTTGGCAGCGGGCATGCATGGAGCAGATGAACTTGATGCCCCCCACAGCCAAGCCTCAGAAGTGGCAACAGATGGTCAATCAGTTGATGCAAGGTGCTACGGTGATCGAGGTGCCCGAGGAAGCCACGGTTAAGGGTCAGTTCAAAGACCACCTGCAGGCTTATTGCACCAGCCACATCAGGGCTATGGCCCCCGAAGAGATGGAGATGAACAAGCCGTGGACCGATGGGCAGGTGACCAAGTTCAAGCTGGAAGGTTTGATAGAGTACCTGCACCACCGTAGGTTCAAGGTCGATAACCGTGGGCAGTTGATCCAATTGATTAAGGACGTTGGCGGGGACCAAAGCCGAGAAAACATTAAGAGGTCTGACGGAAGAAGAACAACGCTTCGATGCTGGGCAGTGCCTGCCTTTGAAGACGATCACATTGAATTATCAATAAGGGAGATGAACGATGACATCCCATTCTAATAGACTCCTGCGGGTAGGAGAAGTTGCGGCTCTGTTGGGCGTATCCAAGTCGTACGTCTACAAGTTGGCTCAAACAACACCCGACTTCCCGCTACCGATTGTACTGGGCAGTGAGCACAGCAAGCGTTCGTCTAGCCGCTGGGTTCTGTCCGAGATTGAGGATTGGGTGAGCAGCAGACCGAGGGGGAAGGATCTATGATTGACAACTCACTCCTGATCTTGGGGCCTCCGGGCTGCGGTAAGACCTATCGTTTGATCCAAGAGATCAAAACTGCGCTTGCCAACGGCACTCACCCGTCCCGCATCGGCGTCATTTCGTTCACCCGCAAGGCTATCGAAGAGATGGTTTCCCGTGCCTGTGCCGAGTTTGGCCTGACCCCCAAGGACTTCCCGAACATGCGGACCAGCCACTCGTTCGGGTTCAACGGATTGGGTCTTCAGAAGCAGGACGTTCTAAGCACCGAGGACTATGCTGATCTAGGTGATAAGATAGGTTTGACCTTTGAGGGGGACGACAGGACCAGCATTGATGACGGTGTATCCATGCCCACCATTGGTGGATCGGGGTCCCAGTACCTCCAGCTAGAGCACCGCGCTCGGTATCGGATGGTTACATTGGAGCAAGAGTTCAACAAGGAGGGGAACAGGGATTTGTTCTACCCCAAGTTGGTTCAACTTCACGAGCAGATGAACGAGTACAAGTCGGTGATGGGCAAGTATGATTTCGTTGACATGATCGAGAAGTACATCGACATCGGTGATCCCCCTGGCTTGGACTATCTGTTTATTGACGAGGCTCAAGACTTCACGCCTTTGCAGTGGGAGATGGCGAAGAAGATTGCTGAACGGGCAGACAGGGTAATCATCGCGGGGGACGACGATCAAGCCGTCCACCGTTGGACCGGAGTTGAGGTTGATCTGTTCATTCAATCCTCGGACCAAGTCGAAAGGCTTACTCAGTCTTACCGCATCCCAAGGTCTGTCCACCGTCTGGCTAACACCATCTCACGGCGCATCCCTGGAAGATTGCTGAAAGAGTTCCAGCCCCGTGAAGAAGAGGGCTTGGTTGATTACGTCTACCATCTGGAAGATATCCCCGTGAACGAGGGGTCATGGACCGTGATGGCGCGGACAAACTATCAGGTTCGAGAGCTCGCCAAATGGTTTCGGGGTTCTGGGTTTAAGTTTTCCATGAAGGGCTATGCTAGTATCTCAGAGAAGTTAGTCGGGAACATCCTAGCGTGGGAGGATCTGTGCCAAGACAAGACGATAGGGTTGCAGCGGCTGCGCCAGTTGTACACTGCGCTACCCAAGCAGGGGGAGGATGCTGCGCTAAGGCGGGGCGCGACCAAACTGCTGGATGCAATACATCCGGAAGCCGAGGTTGGGATGCAACAACTGCTAGTGGATTACGGGTTGCTAAAAGGAGCGGAGATTTCTGCTTATGACGTACTCAGGGTCAGTGTATCTGAGCGCAACTACATCGATGCGATCCAGCGTAGGGGCGAGGACCTTCTGTCTCCGCCTCGGATCAAACTGTCCACGTTCCATGCGATGAAGGGCGGCGAGGACGACAACTGCATTGTATATACAGCGTCCACTAAGGCATGCGTTGAGTCTCGATACCAAGAGGATGAGCACCGTGCGTTCTACGTTGGCGTAACCAGAGCTCGACACACGCTCTACATATTACAAACCGATAACAAATACAGGTACACATTATGAAACGTGATAAAGTCTTAGACACAGCAAAAGAACTGATCAATGGACAGAGGGCCAAGGACTACGGGGATGCGTTCGAGAACTTCTCCCGCATAGCCACGGGCTGGAACGCTATTATCAAAGAGGCTATGGTAACCCACGGTCATGTGACCGAGCGGCACGTTGCGCTGATGATGGATTGGTTGAAGACAGCAAGGCTCCTTAACGACCTCGACAAAGAAGACTCATGGGTGGACAAGTGCGGATACAGTGCCTTGGGTTCAGAGTTTACTGACCAAGAGAAAGAGATACAGAGTCGGTTGGATAACTATTTGAAGAAAGATACCTGATGCCAGAGAACTTATTTGGAAGCGACCTGCACCACCAGTTCAAGGGCGAGATGGATTTGATCGACTCTGACTGGAACATTCCCGAGTACCCAGACCTGACAGGTTACAAAGAAGTGGCCGTTGATCTGGAAACCAAGGACCCGAACATCAAGACGCTAGGCCCAGGTTGGGCTAGGAAAGACGGGCACATCATCGGGATTGCTGTCGCAGCGGGTGAGTACAAGGGCTACTTCCCTATCCGCCACGAGAATGGACACAACCTGGATCCAAGGATCACGTTGAAGTGGCTGAAGAAGCAGATGGCTGTCCCTGAGATGGACGTAATCATGCACAACGCAACCTACGATGCGGGTTGGATGCGGGCCGAGGGCGTAGAGATCAAGGGTCGGATGATCGACACCATGATTACAGGCGCTCTGGTGGATGAGAACCGCTGGTCCTTTGGCCTTGATGCGATGGCCCGAGACTATGCTGGGATACGCAAAGACGAGAAGATGTTGAAGGCAGCGGCAGCGGCGTGGGGCATCGATCCCAAGGCAGATATGTGGCAGTTGCCCCCGATGTATGTTGGGGCCTATGCAGAGCGCGATGCTGTAGCCACATTGAAACTCTGGCAGGCCCTGAAAATCCAGTTGGATGAGCAGAAGCTGTGGGACATCTGGAACACTGAAACCAAACTAATCCCTTGCTTGTTGGACATGCGAAGCAACGGGGTGCGCGTTGATCTGGACAAGGCTGATCGGAATAAGAAGCTGATCCGCAAGAAGTCGAAAGAGATGCGTCTGCAGATCGAGAAAGAAGCGGGCCTTGAGGTAGATATCTGGGCCTCTGCGTCCATCGCTAAGATGTTTGACAAGCTTGGCCTTGAGTACCCAAGGACCGAGAGGGGTGCGCCATCGTTTAACAAAGCGTATCTGAACAACCATCCGTCCGAGATATGCCAGAAGCTGGTCAAGCTGCGCGAGTTTGACAAGGCTGACAGCACGTTCATCGACAGCATCCTGCGGCACGAGACTAACGGGCGCATCCACACGGAGCTCCACTCCACTCGCAGGGATGAGGGGGGAACGGTCACGGGTAGATTCTCCTCTTCGAACCCCAACCTCCAGCAGATTCCGGCACGGGACAAGGACATCAAGAAGCTAATCCGTGGGCTGTTCATCCCAGAAGAAGGGTACAAGTGGGGATCGTTCGATTATTCTAGCCAAGAACCAAGATTGCTCGTACACTTCGCCGCCAGCGTTGGGGAAATCCAAGGCCAAGACATGCTTGCGGACATTGTCCACCAGTACAACACCGCAGATGTAGACCTCCACCAGATTGTTGCTGACCTAGCTGGGATCAAGCGCAAGGAAGCAAAGGCCGTGAACCTCGGTATTATGTACGGCATGGGCGTGGCAAAGCTAGCGGATCAACTGGGCGTTGATCCAGATGAGGCGAAGAAATTACTACGACAGCACCGTGAGATGGTGCCGTTTGTTAAAGCCCTAGCCGAGATGGCCTCTCGTAGGGCCGCGCATTCAGGGCAAATCCGGACGGTGTTGGGTCGGCTGTGCCGCTTCCACCTCTGGGAGCCCACGACTTTCGGGGCAGGCAAGCCCCTGCCACACGAGGATGCGTTGAAAGAGTATGCGGGAGTTAACGGCATGGGTATTCGCCGCGCCTTCACATACAAAGCACTCAACCGTTTGATCCAAGGATCGGCGGCGGACCAAACCAAGAGGGCCATGCTCGATTGTTACAGCGAGGGATATACTCCTATGCTAACGGTACACGACGAGCTATGCTTTAACATAGATAACCCAGAGCAGACGGCCAAGATCAAAGAGATCATGGAGAACGGAGTCCCGCTAAAGGTTCCATCTAAAATCGATGTTGATATTCAAGATGATTGGGGAGAAATAGAATAATGCAGGTAGAAGACATAAAAGCCTTGGGCTTTCGGCAAATGCACAAGTTGCAGATCGATTCGCTGCTTGACCTAATTGCAGTGACCCTGAACCTAGCCGCCTTGACCCATGATCAAGATGTTATTGAAGAAACCGAGGCCGCTTGTGACGAACTGGTTCGCCTGTTTGGTGGCAACGGTGTCGAGGTATCTATCAATGTTCACTGACCGGGTTGGTTAGCTCGGTCTATAATATCTTGGTTCTTCGGGTCACCTAAAAGACCTGGGGCCAAGGTCCGAGCACGTTGCAACAAGTTCTCTGCGCCACCGCTGACCGCGTCTACCGCTCCGCTGACCGTGGACGTAGCTGTGTCAATGAAAGACTGAGTGGGTTGCGGCGCTCGACCCTGTGGAGTTATTTGAGTGGCTACGGTGTCGCGATATTGCTCCATTAATTCTTTAATAGGTAAAGTTTCCGCAACTCTTCGTTGGTCTTTCACCACAGTCTCCATAATAATGCTTTTCATCAAGTCCTCAGACACTACAATAGGTCTAAATTTATTGGCTAAAATCATTCCGATTTCTTCTTTGCCCATCTTACTGCCTTCAGAAAGTTGACGATAGATTTGACGGTCATCTAGACCCAATAGTTTAGCCGCTTGTACGTCCGCGTACAACGATGCTTGGGCTAACCGCAAGTCATTGTTTGCCGTTTTGTACCGAGCAATAATTTCCTCTTGAGTAACATCGTTTCTTTTTGCAAACGACTTGAAGGACGAACCAAGAGCAGTTCGTGTGCTCGTATACTCTGAGCCTTTGTAGTAAAACTTATCGGCAAGATCCGTTTTCATTTCACGGAAACCTGTCATAATACTAGCGGCTTCTGCTGCAGGAGTATATTCTTCCCCGTACCTTCCAACCTCTCCGGTGACCGCTTTGGTTATCCGACCCGGCTCTAACTCACCTCGACGTTCTCTGTAAAACATTTCCACCGCGCCGGGAGTAAAGCCCCCAAGGATATGCAAGATTGTTTTTGTACTGCGGTCCAAAGAGTTCTCCCCTTCAACAAAGATTTTTGCACCCGTTTTAGAAACACCTCCCCGAAGTGTTACGTCTGCAATTCTTTCAGACAACAATCCTTCAGACAAGAAAGGCTCGCTGAACGTAGACATCGCAGCCACCATGCCATTTGAGATTTGTTTCAACTGAGAGTCTGTGACCAGCCCTGTTTCAGAGTACGCCTGCATAGCCGCTCGAGCGGGGGCTAGCATGAAGTCATAAGGCATCATGTATGTTAGATCAATATAATCAACTTGAGGCTTGCCGTTGACCTCTTGATTCCTGATCGGAGCAACAATGTTGCCCTTCATAAAATATGGAGTCATGCGCTTCAACGCCTCCATTTGCTCCTCAGTAAACTCAGTCATCTCCATCGCCGCTTTCTGAATAGCGACAGGGGTAGCGTATGCCATGCCAATGTAACTGCTTAACCGCTTGGCTCCGATTGCTCGAATTTGGCGTTCAAGAGACTTGACATTCTTGGGCCCAAGTTTTTTAAACAAGGTGCCGTTTGGGTCTACTTTGAAACTTAACTCTCGCAGCCCTTGACGGGTAATGTTTGTAGTTGTCCGCAGTATTTCCGCAGGGAAAGCCATAAAGTTTCCTACAAACGGAATACGTCTGATCATTTTAATGGATTGAGGGACTCGGCTATATGTTGGCATCGTAGACTTGACGATGTCCGTTGACATCAGGTCTAAAAAATCCATGTCTTTTGTGACGTTCGTGGTCCGAGCAGCGAGGCCCGCCCGAGTAAACTCTTCCGCCACATCATCCATTGTAACTGCTGCGGTGTAGAATCCAGAGAACGGGCGGGCCTCGCCTGTCAATTGGGTCACGCCTCCACGACGAAGAGCGTTTGTGTACTTAGCTTTTTCACCGGAATAGCCTACAGTTTTCCAGAAGTTATCTGTCCCAGAGTAAACGTTTTGCGCCCCTCGAATCAAAGGCTGGACGAACGGAATACTATTAACAAGCTTCCCCGATATGTCAGACACTTTCCCTGCAACCTTGAGGTCTGCGCCTTCTTTTAAAAGTTCTCTAAACTCATTGACCACATAGTTCTGGTCCACAATCCCAGCTTTTTGAAGCATGTTAAATGTATCAGCAAACTCTTCGTCGGCCATATCAGCTAATCGTCCTGTGGTTAAACGGGCGCTTTCAAATAAATTCATGTCCCGAGCAACGTTGCCGTTGGCCCCAAGCATGAAGATACCTGAGTGGAAGTTACGGATTTGAGACAGTGGGTTTAACACCGTCTTACTCATTTGAGACAACCCTTTAGCCTGCAACGCAACAGCCAACAACTCTTGCATCGGATCTTGAGTCCGAGAAGCTAGGGTCAAAGAATCTTTTATTTCAACGGGCACATAAGAACCTGTTAACGCACCATATTTTCCACCAAAAGCTACCTGCGCTAGGTCCATATCTTTCTTTTGTGCGTCTGTTGCAAACTCTCCAAGCCGCACATAACCGTTTTCCAACAGCAACTTCTCTTGCTCCGGCCCCGCTACTGATCTGCCGTCAATAGCAAGAGGTCTTGCCGTAGCTGTCGCAAGATCATCCATACTCTTCATAGACGTATTAGCATAGCCTCGGTAAAACTGGTTTGCTGCAATAGTCTGGGACATGTCGCCAACAGTGCGAAAGTAAAGTTCTTTGGGGCTTTTTATTTCACCCATCATTTCTCTAAGCGTGTACGCATTCTCTGGGATTGTTCTGTTTTTTAACATTCCTTCAGCAATTTTAAACAGTGGAACGGGTTGACCGTTTGCACCTTTGTTCGCCTTCTTAACCCCGATACTTAATGCACGAAGAGCCTCATCTGTTTTTATCCCAGCTTCAGTTGTTTGCTTGCCAAGAGCCTTGTTGACTATTGTTGTGGCCTGTTGAACAATAGTCTCAGGGTCTTCTTTGCTGGTCTTAGAGATAGACGCTGCAATTTCGTTGACCGCTTTTTGGTACAGCTTCATGTCAACTTGAAATTCTTCTGGTCTTAGATGCACTTCGTACATCCGACGCAGATATTTACCTTGGTTGTCGGAGAACTGGCGAACCAAAGCTGTCTTTTGAGTCGCGTTCAAAACGTTGTCGGGGGCGTCTTCAACACTCCGCATAAAAACATCGGTCAAGCCATCGACTTGTTGCCGCATGTTTTTTGCCGCAGATAAAACTTGGGCCCCATATTTCTTTGCGTACTTTGCTTCGTCAAGCGTCCCGATCAGAAAACTTTGCAGATCGTTGTAAGCTGTCTCAATGCCTTCTTTTCCTCGGCCAAACAGCTTGCTTTTTTTGACCGTTTTTTTGACTGCCATCTCGAATGCTTGGAATCGTTTCTCTGCATCACGGGTGGTGGCGTCAACAAATCCTTTTACGTCTTCCATGCCTTCGTATATTTCTCTAGGCAAGAGCCCTGCTGAAGAGAAATACTTCTGAAGAGCTCCGCCAGATAACTTCTCAGCAACCTTGTCAAAGCCACGAGTGATAACAGCAGCGGCTTTAGGAACACCAGGGATGTATGCGGGGGACCGAAGGAGGCCTCCAATCACAGGCATCGCGGCCTCAACTGCCACACCAGCCGCTACCCCCTCGACGCCTATTCTAAATTTGTTGCGAAAAATACGGAATGCTTCGTCAGAACCTGTAAGGCCTGTATCCTTCTCCGTTCTTAGCGCATCCGGTAACGCATCGAAGCTGTCGGACATAGTATTAAAGGTTGATGGGGCCACAAAGATATCCGCTGCCCCAGTAGCAAGGGCCGTGGAGCCCGCTAATTTAACACGGTTGCCAAGCATGGTTTTTCCCGCAGCGGATTTTCCAAAAGCTTCTGCAGAACGAGCAAACTTGCTGGCCCCAGGGACTACCTTCGCCCCTTTAGCAGCGGCGTTTGCTCGGCCCAACCAACCCACGACAGGAATTGCAGCGGAGCCAAATGTAACAATGCCCTCGGCCACTTTGCCCGCGGTTCCGGTGGGAGTTAGGTTGAGGTATTCTTTGCTGTCTTCAAAGAACTCTGTTACCTCTTGGGTGTAGTCCGTATCTAACGCTGCGTCCACGCCCAACGCTCCAAGCTCGACAAGGCCCTGACCAATGTTCACGACCCCTGCGCCAATGCCTTGGCCCAAGTCTTGAAACACACCTTTTTCAAACGGGGCAATGGATGCCCGTGCCTGTTCGGCTAGTTCTTGAGCGCCCTCTGAGTTGCCTCCGAGTTCCGCGTCGATTGCTTGTTCTCGGAACTCTTCATATTTTAGTTGGGCCCGTGCTTGCGCCGCCACTTGCCCCGCTCGGGTGGAATCTCCTTCCAACTCAAGGTCGATAGCTCTATTTCTCAGGGTTTCGTATGAGTCCATTAAAACACCTTATCCATTACATATTGAGTTTTGCAGCGGCGGCAGCACGGATCTCTGCTTCGGTGGGTCCGGACTCTTCAGTCAGGATTTTTTTACCTTCAACCGTAGGTACCGCTCCCGTAATCATTGCATTATACGCAGCATCAGCCTGACGAGTTGCATATTGAATATTGGTTTCTCCTGCAAGGGCATCCTTGGGGGGGCCGAAATTGGGGAGACTAGTAAGGCTGTTGTTATAAAATTGGAGGAAGTCGGTAAATCGGTTTTGCCTAAACTCTTCTGGGTTTCTGAGATTCCTAAACCCGCTGCCGTCGCTTTTCATCCCTGCAATTCTCTCAGCACTGGCCTGAGATGCCGCCGCCGCATCTTCAGAGAAGACTTGGTTGATTGCAGCAAGCGTGATGTCTTGATCTAGTTTCTTGTCGGAGGCTTTGCCTTGTTGGATTGTTGCCGAGCCTGCAAGCATGCCGTCCGCAATGTTCTTCAGAGCGTCAGGGCTTTCCCCTGCTGCGACTGCGAAGCCCATCATAGCCATGTTCATCCAGAACTCTTCTTTTTTGTCATCTGGGGTTTTGCCCATAAGATCGGACAAGACTTTTTTCATAGCAACAGTACGCTGCTTGATGTCCATTCCCGTGGTGTCAATCCCTGCGCCGTCCAAGACCGCGCCAGACACTATTCTGTTTGCGTTGTTTGGGTCCTTAGTAACTTGTTCGGCAAGATCAACTGCTGCCCCCGGTTTAATTATGGCAGTTGGTTTTACAACCTCAAATTCCGACCCGCGAGGAGTGGTATTCACATTGCCAGGATCCTCAGCATCTAAACCTAACTCTCCTACGATCTGGTCAACTGTTTTTGCATCGACTGTACCTGCATCTGCACCTGTACCTGTACCTGCATCTGCATCTGCATCTGTCTCTGTCTCTGTCTCATCAAAGGGTGAGGTTTTAAGATTGTCTGCAATGCCCCCAGTTATATCATTATACAAATCAGCCGCGCTCAAAGCAAACGGGGAGCCAGACAAGTCCAGCCCTGATCCAGGTCCAGTAGGCTTCTCCGTACTTGCATCTGGAATTACTTGGGGTCCTGATGTACCGTCAAGAGTCGGAGCAACGTATTTAAAGTCAGGGCCCGTAGTCAAACCCATATCATCGTCCGTAAGATACGGCTGCTCAAACCCAGTAGTCAAACCCATTTGATCG